>Ga0154020_10009284_pt1 | contig 11332 bp, 14 predicted proteins | sample Klosneuvirus_201_FD_109709 | JGI IMG/M metagenome (GOLD analysis project Ga0154020, IMG submission 109709) | Active sludge microbial communities from wastewater, Klosterneuburg, Austria - Klosneuvirus_20160825_MG | ecosystem: Engineered > WWTP > Aerobic digester > Activated sludge | place... | reverse complement strand
TTCAGGACGTTGAGGCACGCGAGACGCGCCCCCGGCGAGATCTCGAGGACCCGCCGGACCGTGACCCGCATCGCCTCGGCGAGCGCTTCCGATTCCTCCGCGAGGTCGATCGCCACCGCCACGATCGGCGCCGCGGAGATCTGCGCCGCGAGGGCGTCCTTCAGGACCGGGTGGTCGGCCGGCGGGTTGAAGCGCCGTTTGAGGACGACGCTCCACGGGTCCTGCTTCACCTTCTCGGACCGGGGCGTCAGCTTCACCTGGTCCGGGTGGGAAAGGTCGAAGGCGAGCTGGGATGCGGTCGGGTGTCGCCGCGCCGGATCGACTTCGAGGCAGCGGAGGACGATCTCCTGCAGCCAGGGCGGGTAGTCGGGCCGGAGCTTCCGGGGCGGCACCGGGTCCCGCCAGAGGCGTCTGTAGAGCCGGCGCTTCCCCTTCGGGTCCCCGAACGGCCGGGTCGCCGTCGAGAAGAAGTAGAGGAGCACGCCAAGCGCGAAGAGATCGCTGCGGGGGTCGCGGCGGACGCCGAGGATCTGCTCCGGCGCCATGTAGGGACCGGTGCCGTAAGGGATGCGGAACTCCTCGGCCATCAGGTCCGGCAGCTGGTCGTGGCGCGAGAGGCCGAAGTCGATGAGCGCCGCTTCGCCCGATTCGCGGAGGAAGATGTTCGACGGCTTCACGTCGAGGTGGATCACGTGCTGGCCGTGCAGGTCGTGGAGCGCGGTCGCCACCTTCGCACCGAGGGCCGCCACCTCGGTATACGGAAGAGGCAGCCTGTCGAGCATGGTGAGGAGGTTGGTGCCGGCGATCCGCTCCATGACGAGGTAGGGCTGGACCGCGAAATCGCCCGCGGCGACGAACTTCGGGACGTGGATTCCGGACAGCCGGGGCAGGATCATCAGCTCCATCTCGAAGCTGACGATGGCGGCGGGGTCCATCCCCTCGAGCAGGCTGGGGACCTTCATCAGGAGCGGGAGGTCGACTCCCGGTCGCGTCACGAGGCGCAGGGTGGACATCCCGCCCTTGTGGATCACCGCGCCCACCTCGAACCCGTCGAGCGTCGTGCCTCCGTGGACGCGCGGGGCGGCCATGCGGCTAACGGCCCCTTCTCAGCCGCTCGGCATAGGTTTCCGGGAGGCCCGCCGCGCGGATCCTGGAGGCGGCCTTCTCGACGTCGTAGGGGACGCGTAGATAGGTGATCTCGCTCCGCCGCGTGTCGAACAGCGAGTAGCTGGCCGCGGGATTTCCGTCGCGCGGCTGGCCGACGGAGCCGAGGACGGCGAGCCAGCGCCGGTGAGGCAAGAGAGGAACGGCGACGTTCTCGACCGGCCGGAAGGCCGTCACCTTCCACATCTCGGACAGGTTCCGCCACATCTCCGACATGCTGTAGATCGCCGGCTTGTGGACGTGCCCCACGAACGTGATCCGGCTGTTCGTGGCCCTCATGCTGCGCGTCGCGTCCGGGGATTCGTGGACGTAGGTCCACCGGCGGGGCGCCGCGGCCTCGGCGTGGACGAAGAGGCGCCCGTCTTCCTCGAGCGTCAACGGCAGGGACGTGAGGAACGCCCGCTCTGCCGCGCCGAGCTGGACGCGGGTCCACTCCATGGCGGCCTGCGCCGCCGATTCCATCCCCGGCACCTCCTCGCCCACCGCCGCGTCGTGGTTCCCGAGGAGAGCCGTTCCGCCCCGCGAGACGTGCTCCATCACAACACCGACGACCCATTCCGGGTCCGCGCCGTAGCCCACATAGTCGCCGAGGAAGATGCAGCGATCGGCCCGCCGGGCGCTCGCGTGAGCGAGGCAGGCCTGGAGCGCTTCGCGGTTGGCGTGGATGTCCGCCATCAGTGCGAGGAGCATGAGCCAGTGTGCACCGAACCCCGGGCCGGCGGGAAGCCCGCGACCGCGGCGCGGAAACTCCTTGAGCATCCGGCCGGAGACGCGTCAGAATGCGCGGCATCGCTTCAGCGAGCCCTGCCGCGCGGCGTGCGGCGCCCACCGGGAGGATCCGATGACCGACAGCCCGAAAGAGGCCGACCTCGCTACCCTGCTGCTCGAGGAGCGCCGCTTCGCTCCGACCGGCGAGTTCAAGAGGAACGCGCATGCCAACGACGCCGGAATCTACGCGGCGGCCGCGGCAAACCCCGAAGCGTTCTGGGCGTCTCACGCCCGCGAGCTCGACTGGATCGTGCCGTTCCAGAAGGTCCTGGAATGGGAGCCGCCGGATGCCCGGTGGTTCGTCGGCGGCAAGCTGAACGTCTCGGCGAACTGTCTCGACCGGCACCTGACGACGGCACGCCGCAACAAGGCCGCGATCATCTGGGAAGGCGAGCCGGGGGACGTCCTCACGCTCACCTACAAGCAGCTCCACCGGCAGGTCTCGAAGTTCGCGAATGCCCTGAAGAAGCTCGGTGTCGGCAAGGGCGACCGCGTCTGCATCTACCTGCCGATGATCCCCGAGGCCGCCATCGCGATGCTCGCCTGCTCGCGGATCGGCGCCATCCACTCCGTCGTCTTCGGCGGCTTCTCGGCGGACTCGCTGAAGGAGAGGATCCAGGACGCCGCCGCGAAGCTCGTCATCACAGCGGACGGCGGCTGGCGCCGCGGCCAGATCATCCAGCTGAAGAAGACGACCGACGAGGCGCTCCTCGACTGCCCGACGGTCGAGAACGTCGTGCTGGTGAAGCGGGGCGACTTCCCGTGCCACGTACAGGAAGGACGAGACCACTGGTATCACCGGCTGATGGCGGACGCTCATCCCGTCTGCCCGGCCGTCCCGATGGACTCGGAGGATCCCCTCTACATCCTCTACACCTCCGGAACGACGGGAAAGCCGAAGGGGATCCTCCATACGACGGGCGGCTATCTCACCGGCGTCTACGCGACGACGAAGCTCGTCTTCGACCTGAAGGACGAGGACCTCTTCTGGTGCACGGCGGACATCGGCTGGGTGACGGGGCACAGCTACGTCGTCTACGGTCCGCTCGCGAACGGCGCGACGGTCCTGATGTACGAGGGCTCGCCCGACTGGCCCGAGAAGGACCGCTTCTGGCAGCTCATCGAGAAATACGGCGTCACGGTGTTCTACACCGCGCCCACCGCCATCCGCGCGTTCATGAAGTGGGGAACGGAGTTCCCGAACCGCTGCGACCTCTCGTCGCTGCGGCTTCTCGGGTCGGTGGGCGAGCCGATCAACCCGGAAGCGTGGATGTGGTACCAGGAGCACATCGGCAAGGGGCGCTGCCCCATCGTCGACACCTGGTGGCAGACCGAGACCGGGCACATCATGATCACGCCGCTCCCCGGGCTCATCACCACGAAGCCCGGCTCGGCCACACTCCCCTTTCCCGGCATCGACGCCTGCCTGCTGAACGAGGCGGGGCACGAGGTGAAGGTCGGCGGCGGGTACCTCGCGCTCCGAAAACCATGGCCCGGCATGCTCCGCGGCATCTGGGGAAACCGCGAGCGGTTCGTGAAGGCCTACTTCTCGAAGTGGGAGCACATCTACTTCGCCGGGGACGGCGCCAAGCGGGACGACGACGGCTACTTCTGGCTGATGGGCCGCGTGGACGACGTCATGAACGTCGCCGGCCACCGGATCGGCACCATGGAGGTGGAGAGCGCGCTCGTCGACAACCCGATGGTGGCCGAGGCCGCCGTCGTCGGCGTCCACCACGACCTGAAGGGGACCGCCATCGCCGCCTTCGTCACGCTGAAGGCGGGCTTCCACCCCTCCGACGAGGTCGCGTCCGACCTGAAGGAGCACGTCGTCAAGAAGATCGGCTCCATCGCGCGCCCCGACAAGATCCTGTTCGCCGCCGACCTCCCCAAGACGCGCTCCGGAAAGATCATGCGCCGCCTCCTCCGCGACGTCGCGGAGGGCCGGGCGCTCGGCGACACGACCACACTGGCCGATCCGAACGTCGTCCGGATGCTGAAGGAGCAGTACGAGGAGAAGGAGGGCTGAGGGAGCACGCCCCCTCGGTTCGTCTTGCATGCCTGGCAGCGTTGTAATACGCTGATCGCATGAAAACGTTGACCGTACGATTGCCGGAGCCGCTCGTGGCCGAGATCGAGGCGGAATCGCGTGGGCGTCGGTGTTCCAAGTCCGACATCGTGCGCGAGCGCTTGCAGCGCACTGGACCCGTGGGGCTTCAGGCTTCTCCACTCGACGCCATCGCCGATCTCATCGGCTCGGTGGACGGCCTGCCCGCCGACCTGAGTGCTCGAAAGAAGCACTACCTGAAGGCCACGGGCTATGGCAAGAAACGCGCTCGTTGACGCGGGCTTCCTGGTGGCGCTGCTCAACCGCCGCGATTCGCACCACGAATGGGCGGTGGGGCAAGCACCTGGCCACGCCGCACCCTGGCGCACCTGTGAAGCTGTCCTGTCCGAGGCCTTCCACCTTCTCGGCGCGCCCGGAGCGCCTGCAATCGGTGCCTTGCTTCGCCGGCGGGCCTTGATTGCAGCGTTCGACCTGGACGCCGACGTCGAACCCGTACTGAAGCTCCTTCAGAAATACGCGGACGTGCCCATGAGCCTCGCCGATGCCTGTCTCGTGCGGATGACCGAAACGCTTCCCGATCCGGTGCTTCTCACCACCGACTCCGATTTCCGGATCTATCGCAGACATGGCCGGCAGGTGGTTCCCTGTGTGATGCCGTAGAGGAGCCGTACGAGGAGAAAGAGGCTGAGGAGGGCTCGCCCCCGGGCGCGGTGATCGAGAGACGGGAGCGGGTGCGTGTTCGGGTGTTCGGGGTGGGAGCCCCCTAGACGGGGTGTCGGCCGTCAGTGCCCGGACAGGTACGCGAGCGCCGACTCGTCGTCGTGGAAGATCCGGATGAGCGTGTCGAGGCGGGTCAGCTTCAGGAGCGCCACGATCCGCTCCTTCGGCCGGACGATCGCCATCCGCCGCCCCTTCTCCTCGAACTGCTGCAGGTAACCGATCAGCTCTCCGAGACCGGTCGAGTCGAGGGTGTCGATCCGCTCGAAGTCGAGGAGCACCGGGCCTTCGTCCTCGAGGAGCACCTTCCGGAGGTAGTCCGAGAACTGGCTCGCGGTCTCGCCCAGCTTGACGACCCCTTCGAGCCGCAGCACCGTGGTCAGCCCTCGTTTTTCGCGATGGATATTCACTTTTTCACAGCTGGAGCCCGAGAGGGGCTTCCCCCCGTTGCTCGCGGTTGGTGACGAAGGTCTCGATCCTGACGCGCTCTTTCTCCGGAAGGTCGGAGAAGCGGATGCCGAACGCCGGGTGGAAGAGGTCGAGCTCGCTGGCGCGGCGGATCACGTGGCCACGGCACCGGACGAGCTCCGGGTCGCCGGGCAGGAAGAACTCCAGGTCGACCAGGCGTCCCACGTTCAGGAGCGTCTCGATCTCCACGAGAAGGCCGTTGTTCGAGACGTTGAGCGTCTTGCCGAGGAGCGGGGCGCTGTCGTCGGCCCGCTCCCGCAGCTTGACCAGGGTGTTCATCTCGCGGCGGGTGGGGATGACGGTGAGACGGCGCGCCTTGTCGACGAGCTCGTCCGCCGGGAACGGCGTGACGATAAAGTCGTTGATCCCCGCGATGAGGCACTCTTCCAGGTGCTGCTCCCCCGCCGGCACCGCCAGCATCAGCGAGACGTTTCGCCAGAAGATGTTCTCGCGAAGGGTACGGCACACGGCCACGCCGCCGTCGGGCCCGAAGGCGGCGTCGACGAGGAGGAGATCGGGCGGCGGACCCGCCCCGAACGTCTCGAGAATCTCGGGGGACTCCACCGACGCCACGTCGTAGCCCGCGTGCTCGAGTGTGGCCGCGGCGCCGCGCAGGATGCCGTTCGACGGCCCCACGACGATCACCCGCTTCTCCTTCACCTCGTCACCTCGGGGCGTCTCCCTGCCTCACCGTGATCGAACCCCTGGCGATCGGCTCGCCTCCGTCGACGTGGATCGTGCCGTCGAACTTCACGATCGGGCCCAGCCGGCCCGCCATCGAGACGTCCACCACGAGGAGGTCCCCCGCTTCCGGCCAGCGATCGACCTCGAAGCCCGAGAAGCCCGCGAGGAAGCCGGTCTTCCCGATCTCCGGATCGCCTCCTTCGAGGAGGAGGGCGGCCTGGGCCAGGAGCTCGGCCAGGGTGAAGGGCGAGAGGAACCCGGCCTCCGCGCGGCGCGCGTGCGCCGTGAAAGCCATCCGGACGCGACCCGACGCCGGCCCCGTCTTCTCCAGCGTCCGGTCCGCGAACCGGAAGGGGTAGGCGTGCGGGAGCGGCTCGGGAGGGTTCACGCCGCCTTCGAGCGGATGAAATCGCAGAGGGCGTCGACCGAGGCGAACGCCGTCACGCCGACCTCCTCGTCCTGCACCTTGATGCCGAACTCCTTCTCCACGCCGAGAACGAGCTCGAGGGCGTCGATCGAGTCGAGGCCGAGCCCTTTCTCCGCGTCACCGAAAAGCGGGGCGGCATCCGGGATCGACGCGGGGTCGATCTCCAGCTTCAGCTGACGGACGATGAGGTCTTTCACTTTGGTCTTGAGGTCTTCGGGCTGATCCATTCCTTCTCCAACCATTCCAGAATCGGCCGGAGTTTAACCTCACCCCACGAAGCCGCCGTCAATCCGTATCGTCTGGCCCGTCAGGTACGAGGCGCCGTCGGTGCAGAGGAAGGAGACGAAGGGCGCGATGTCGTGGGGCGCGCCGAAGCGGCGCATCGGGATCCGCTTCATGAAATCCTCGCGGGCGTCTTTCGTGAGGAAGGCAATCATCTCGGTCTCGACGAAGCCGGGCGCGATGGCGTTCACCGTGACGCCGTACGGCCCCACCTCGGCCGCGAGCGACTTCGTGAAGGCCACGAGGGCCCCCTTCGCCGCCGAGTAGTTCGTCTGCCCCGCGCTCCCCGAGAACGCCGCCAGCGACGAGATGTTCACGATGCGCCCCCATCGCCGGCGGAGCATGTTGCGGATGACGCCCTTCGTCATCCGGAAGGTCCCGCCGAGCGCCGTGTCCATCACGAGGTTCCAGCTGGCCTCGGACATCAGCGCGAAGAGCCCGTTCTTCAGGACGGCCGCGTTGTTGACGAGGACGTCCACCCCCTCGTGCTCCTTGTCCAGCCGGTCGAGGAGGGCCGTGGTCGCCTCGGCGGACGTGGCGTCGGCCTTCACGGCCTCGGCGCTGCCACCGGCACTCGTGATCGCCTCGACGGCCTTCGCCCCGCCCTCGGCGTCGGCGCGGTACGTCAGGACGACGTGATAGCCGTCCCTCGCGAGCTGCTCGCCGATGGCCCGCCCGATGCCGCGGGAGGCACCGGTGACGAGCGCGACCCTCCGCCGTTCGCTCACGCCGGCACCGCCGTGAGGAGCGCCGCGATCGACTCCGGGCTGTCGGCCACGCTCCCCTTGGCGGAGCGCAGCGTCCAGCGGAGGAGCTTCGTCAGCACGTCGCCGGGACCGATCTCGACGAAGAGTCGGTGGCCGGCCTCTCCCATCACCTTCAAGGTGGCGCTCCAGCGCGACGGGTAGGCGATCTGCTGCCCGAGCACGTGGGCCGCGTCCTCGGCGGTGGTCACCTCTCGGCCGAGCATCGGCGCGTAGAGCGCGGGGCCGTGAGGTTTCTCCACGGCGCCCACGACGCGCGAGAGCTTCTCGGCGATCGGGACGAGCCGGGGCGAGTGCATGGGCCACGTCATCGGAAGGAGCTCGGCGCGGAGGGCGCGCGGCCGCAGGGTGTCGATCGCCTTCGAGACCGCCCAGGCCTCGCCGGTGAGGACGAACTGCTGGGCGGCGTTCTCGTTTCCGATCGACAGGACCGCGGCGTCTCGGGAGATGGCTCCCACGACGCCGTTCACGTCGTCGCGCGTCAGGCCGATGACGAAGCCCATGCCGCCGTCGACCGGCGTCTCGGTGAGGAGCCTCACGACCTCGAGGAGGATGTCGAGCGCGCGGAAGCGGTCGAGGACGCCGGCCGCCACGAAGGCCGCGTACGTACCGAGGCTGTAGCCGGCGAGGGCGGCGGGGCGGGTGCCGTGCTCCCGCTCCAGCACGTCGAGGACGGCGATGGAGACGGCGAAGACGCCCACCTGGGCTGGCAGGTTGTCGTGGAGGCCGGGGGCGCCGCTGCCGAAGAACGTCTTCTCGAGGTCGACGCCCGAGCGCCGGTGGACCTCGTGGAAGGTGTCCGAGACGTAGGCGTGACGGGAGGCCAGCGCCTCGCCCATCCCGGCTTTCTCGGAGAGCTGACCCGGAAAGAGGCCGACGAACGGTTCGTTCACGCCGGGGATGCTACAGCCTCGCGAGCCGACGAGATCGGGCGAAAGACGCGGCGCGCCAGGTGCCTCTTCAGGCGCGGCAGCGTGCGCCGCCGTCCGCCGAAATGGACGAGCCTTCCGAGGGGGGAAAGCTTCATCGCCGGATGGTCGTCGTCGAACTCCCAGGGGTGGCAGTAGAGGACGGGCGGCACGCCGGCCGCGAGCGAGGCGTCCATGGCCTGGTCCACGCGCGAGAAGCGGGACATCCTTGAGCAGACGCCGCCGCCGAGCATGGCCGGACGGAAGAAGAAAGACCCCTGGAGCGGCGGCACCTCGAGGATGGGGCCCGCGGGCGTGTCGAGGTAGAGCGGCCGCGTCGGGTTGGTCGGGATCCCGACGGGCGGCGCCGCGACGAGCGACGAATCGAGCGTGAAGCCCTCTTCCACGAGCACGGCCAGCGCGGGGTTCGCCGGGGTCCGCATCGACCACTCGGGAGCGCGGAACGCCGTCACTGGCGCGCCCGTCGCGTCCTCGATCGTCCTCTTCGAGCGGCGCACGTCGTCGCGGAACTCGCCCACGGTCATCTCGAAGACGCGGCGGTGGAGGTCGCCGTGACAGCCGATCTCGTGTCCCGCCTCGGAGATCCGCCGGACGAGTGCCGGGCTCTTCCGCGTGATCCAGCCCAGGACGAAAAAGGTGCCCCGCGACGACGTCGCGGCGAGGGTCTCGAGGATGACGTCGATCCCGTGGTGGACGCGCTTCACGCGCGCGTCCCAGGTGGTGGGGTCCGAGTAGCCGGGCTCCCCGCACACGTGGAACCACTCCTCGACGTCGACGGTCAGAATGGGCGACAGCACGCCGCGATTATTCACGACCCGAAGGCGCCGGTCGTCTTGTAGTGGACCGAGAGCCAGCAGGTGACCCACGTGTCGCGGAACGGACGGTAGTGCTTCTCGCCGCTGTGGTAGATGGTCTTCACCGGGACGACCGCGAGTCGCTCCACGCGGGGGGCGCACTTGATCAGCATCTCGTTCTCGATGGCGTAGCGGCGCGCCACGAGCGGCGTCCCCCGGAGGAGCGACGCGGCGATCACGCGGTAGCCGGACTGCCCGTCCTCCATCTCGAGGCCCGTCATCCGCGACAGCACCCGGTCGCCGATGGTGTTCGCCCAGTAGTTCTTGGCCGGCATGTCGCCGCGGCTCTTCAGGCGCGACCCGATCACGAAGTCGGCCCCGCCCCGGGCCGCCTCGAGGAGGCCGGGAAGGTCGTCCGGATCGTGCTGCCCGTCGGCGTCGACGAACGCGACGTGCGTCCACGGCTCGTCGAGAAGGCAGGCCAGGCCGTTGCGCACCGCGCTCCCCTTGCCGCCGTTCACGTCCCGAAGGAGGACTCGCGCGCCAGCGGCCTCCGCGGCGGCGCCGGTCCCGTCGGCGCTGCCGTCATCCACCACCAGGACCGCCGGGACGTGCCGGAGGAGCCCCTTCACCACGTCGCCGACGGTCCTTTCGCATCGATAGGCGGGGACCAACGCGATCGGACGAAATCGCTGCTCGTTTTTCACCGGAAAAGGGTTGACGGGACCGCCAAGATTGTGAAAAGTATCACGAGCGCCGAAATGGGTTCACCTCAAGCCTTCCTGCCGATCCTCCTGATGATCGCGGCCGCCACGGTGGTCGGCATCGCGCTGCTCGTCCTCAACACGATCCTGGGGCGCAAGGCGCCGTCGGTGCGCAAGCTCAGCCCCTACGAGAGCGGCCTGCCCCTCCTCGACGACAACCGGAAGCGGATCTCGGTGAAGTTCTTCATCGTCGCGATGATGTTCATCCTGTTCGACGTGGAAGCCGCGTTCCTCTATCCGTGGGCCGTCGTCTACCGGAGCGGCGGGTTCTTCCTCTTCGTCGAGATGCTCATCTTCATGCTCGTGCTGCTCCTCGGCTACGCGTACCTCTTCAAGAAGGGAGCGTTCGACTGGGAATGAGGAGATTCGCATGAGCGGTGGCGCGGGGGTCCCTACTTCCGAGCTGCCCGGCACACCCAGGGTCGGTGAGCACGGGGCCGTCTCCTGCGGCAAGGCTCTCCAGTTCTCGAAGGAGACGCGCGCGAAGTTCGACGCGCTCCTCACGCGCTACCCCACGAAGCAGGCGGCTCTCCTCCCCACGCTGTGGCTCGCCCAGAACGAGTGGGGCTGGATCTCGAAAGAGGCGGTCGACTACGTGGCGTCCATCCTGGAGCTCGCGCCCGCGTTCGTGTGGGGGGTCGTCACCTTCTACACCATGTACAACCGGGTCCCCGTCGGCACGCACCTCATCCAGTTCTGCACGTCCATCTCGTGCCACCTGGCCGACGCCGAAGGCGTCTACGCCGAGTGCCGGAAGAAGCTCGGAGACCTGAAGCCCGGCCAGACCTCGCCCGACGGCAAGTACACCGTGATCGAGGTGGAATGCCTCGCGCAGTGCGACAAGGCGCCCGCCGTGATGGTGAACGACGACGACTACGCGGTCGTCACGAAAGAGAAGCTCGACGACTTCCTGAAAGGCCTGAAATGAGCGAGAAGGTCCTCCTCGCCCGCGCCGGGAAGAAGAACTCCGCGTCGATCGACACCTACCTCGCCGACGGCGGCTACGCTTCCTGGAAGAAGGTCTGCGCCGGGGTGAAGAACGGCGAGTGGACGCCGGTCAAGATCATCGACATGGTGAAGGCGTCGGGCCTTCGCGGGCGGGGCGGCGCCGGCTTCCCCACGGGCCTGAAGTGGACGTTCGTCCCGTCGAAGGAGAAGCGGGCCGGGAAGCCCGTCTACCTCCTCTGCAACGCGGACGAGTCCGAGCCGGGCACCTTCAAAGATCGCCTCCTCATCGAGGTGGACCCGCACCAGATCATCGAGGGGATGCTGATCGCGAGCTTCGCGCTCGACGTGAAGCACGCCTACGTCTACATCCGCGGGGAGATGGTCCGCGCGGCCGAGACGCTGAACCGCGCTGTGGCCGAGGCCTACGCGAAGGGCTTCCTCGGGAAGAACGTCCTCGACACCGGGCTCGACCTCGACCTCACGGTCCACCGCGGCGCCGGGGCGTACATCTGCGGCGAGGAGACGGCCCTCATCGAGAGCCTCGAGGGGAAGCGC
>Ga0154020_10009283_pt1 | contig 11332 bp, 5 predicted proteins | sample Klosneuvirus_201_FD_109709 | JGI IMG/M metagenome (GOLD analysis project Ga0154020, IMG submission 109709) | Active sludge microbial communities from wastewater, Klosterneuburg, Austria - Klosneuvirus_20160825_MG | ecosystem: Engineered > WWTP > Aerobic digester > Activated sludge | place... | reverse complement strand
GGGCCTCGCCACCTGGGGCAGCCGCACCAACGCCACGAAAGACAGTGGCGTGCTCCTCCACTGCTCGGGCCGTGACGGGAATTACTTCTCCAAAGACTTCAACGGCCCGTGGATGCGCTCCTATGAATTTCAAATCATCGAGGGCGGCGTGGGCGACCTCCTTGTGCTCGGCGGCTACGAACCGGACGGCACGGTTCAGAAATACTTTGCCACCGCCGCCGTGACCAAGGACCGCGATGGGGAGCCGTGCTGGAGCGCCCAGGGCACGACCAGTGTTTTTGAAACCGGCCGCGTCAATTGGTGGGGTCGCGACCCGGACTGGGCCGACAAACTCGGTTACCGCGGCCAGCAGGATGTGGAGAGTCCCGGCGGGGAATGGACGCATATCGAAGTGGTGTGCGCCGGCGACACCCTCGATTATTTCGTGAACGGCAAACGGATGAACCAAGCCTCGCAACTCAGCCACAAGTCCGGTCAGCTCATCTTCCAATCCGAAGGCGCGGAGATTTACTTCCGTCGCATCGAACTCCATCCCCTGCCAACCACAAAATAGCTAATCCCGCACTTCCGGCGTTGCATGGCTCTGATGGTGTCCGCCTATTTAACAGACACACAAACGACAACCCAGGGCCACGGGATGCAATGCGCGTCTGACCCTTGCACTGGGATGCAGTGGTCACGCCCGCAGCGCGCCTGCGTTTCCATTGAGTGGGGATGAATCCGCACCACAACCGGAATACGGAAATGGCTGACCTACGCCGCATCACGGCAGCAGCACCACGCGATAATAGCGACTGACGTTCGTGAGTGACGCCGGATCGGTAATCGTCACCATATTGGTCACGGCCAGCACGTTGGTGAGCGTCGCCCATGTCGGGTCAGTCAACTCGTTCTTGTATTCGACGCGGTGCGTGCGTCCGGGTTGGGTGACAAAAGTGAGATCCAATCCGCTGCCGCCTTGACTCACCGTCGGAAAACGCGGCTGGTTGACGATGACGCCGGGCGAGCCGAGGTCACCGTTCACCGACGCAACGAAGGCGCCGTTGACGTTCGGCACACTCAGCGCACCAAAGGCCTGCCCCGCTGGATCGTAACCAAAGGACACACCGCGTGTGGCGGTGAAAAACACAGCCCCGGCAATCTTGTCGGTGTTGGTGTTGGCAGCGGCGTTCCAGACATTGATTGCATCGCTGGCTGCACTCAAACCCAAACCAGAACCGACATAAGTAAGAACCTGAAAACCGGAACGGAAATTCTGCGGCCCCCACCATTCGCGGAAGGCTTCTGACGTCATGTTTTCCACGAACACGATGGATTCACCCGGAACGATCGTCACGTCGTTCGTGATCCTATACGCGGCGCTCAACGACGCGGAGTCGTCATCGAACCGATACCCGCGCAGGTTCACGGCGAACGTATCGAGATTACTCAACTCCCACCAATCCTGATGACCCGCAACCCCGCCAGCTTCGCTCGACATTACTTCGGTAATGACGAGATTCGGCTTGGGCGTGAGGGTGAGCGTAGCGGAGAGATTCGTGGTGCCCGCGACGTTGCTGACGATGACGGAATACAGGCCCGCACGATTGGTCTGCACGCCGGTGAACGTGAGCTGGGAATTGGTCGCGCCGGCAATGTTAGTGCCGTCGCATTGCCACTGATAAACAGGCGCGGGACTGCCGGTGGCGGACACAGAGAAGGTCGGGCTTTGTCCGGGATAGGCCGCGAGGCTGACCGGCGCCAGCGTCACCACCGGCGGCGAGACGAAGAGGAAAGTGGCGGAATGCAATCCTGACCACGGACTGTCCTGCGGTGGCTTGTTCGCACCCGTCAGGTTGTGATGATTTAGGTTGCGCGCCCGGGCCAGAATGGTCGCGTTAGTGGGCAGGAGGACGGGGGCGACGTAAACCTGGGCTTCCGGCGCAAGACCGCCACCGATGCGGCGCGGGTCCGAGCCGTTCGTGGTGTAATAAATCGTGGCCCCGGCCGGCGCCGTCATGCTGAGCGCGAAGCCGGCAGATATCGCGCCCCCATCCTGGCTAAACAGCGGGCGGGCGAGGAAATTGGTGTCCATGAAGTCAAGCCGCGCAGCGTACCATTTCTTGAGAAAATCCACCTCACCCTGATACGTGCCGGGGAACGTGTTGGAGTACCCTGCGAACGCAACGACGCCATTGCGCGGCTTGGTCAGCGACGGCCAGCGGGCGGCCTCACGCGGCTGTTGCCGCCGCACCTGGTCGGCGAGGGCGTCAATCGCGGCATAAATGTGGTTCGTGGAGAGAACGTCCGTCCGTAGGATTTGGTAGCGGTCAATCCATTGCTGCCAGAAATCAATGTCGGTGAACATCCGCCCCCACCAGGTATAATTGAAAAAGTCCGTGCCCAGATCATCCGTAGCCGCACGCCAGACGCGTGGGTTAAAATCGCGTCCGTCCGTCGAGCCCTGCGAGCGGTCAAAATCCCAAGCGGGCCCAAAGTACAGTTTCCCATCGCGCGGCTTGTAGAAATAGGCGCTTAACCGCAACGCGTCCACGTTGAAACTCGCCACGTTCAGGATGTGATGATCCACCCAGGAATCCGTATCCACAAAGGCGCGAAAGCCGGTGGCGTAATTGGTGTAGCTTGCTCCGTTCAGCGCCGCACCGAAGGCGTCAAGGGAATCTTGCAGATACGATTTTTGCGGCGCACGCTGAGGCGTATTGATGTCCGCCTCCTTGGGGTAAACGTAGGCGATGCCCTGCCCGGCGGCATAAAAGCCGTTGTCGCCCGGATCCAGACGGTCAACCTTCATGATGTAACCGCCGGTAATGTCGGGCACGGCGATATCCTCCGGGTCCAGCTTCGCGACGTCCACGCGATTCTGGTCGCGCTTGATTTTTTCCTCGAGCACATAGATGCCATTGTAATTGGCGGGGGAAACCGACGTGCCGTCCGTGTTCAGATAAACCTCCACGAAGCGCGTGCGCGAGGCATAGCGACCGATTTCATTGCTCAACTGATAAGCCAGCGGGTTGTGCAGCAGCACCGGTTCAAAATTGTTTGGCGCGTAAAGCACCCAATCCGATTGGGCAGGCAGCCCCAACGGCGAATGATCCTCATCGTCATTAAATTCGTTCCAGAATTCCACGCTGAAGCTCTGCTTCGGAAGATTCTGCGTGCTCGAACCGCGTACATGGATCGAACCGCGCACGCTCAAAGTCGGCGCGTTTGTCAGCCAGGTGAGGCCGTTCTCGGGCTCGAAGAATGCATAATTGGCGAATTGCCGCACATCCACCGGCACCGCACCGCCGTTGAAATTATAGATGACAATGGCGGGGAGATTCGAATTGGTCGGCGCCAGGCTGGCATTGAGCCGGAGATAACTTTCGCTACGGATCGCACCCGGAAACAGCGTCGGCACGAATGCCCGCGCCCGCACCTGCAGGGAGGCATTGACGGCGATGGCGTTGGAATACAGCAGAGATGTTTCCGCCGGCGGGGTGCCATCCAGCGTGTAGCGGATGGCGGCGTTGGAGGAAGTCGTGGAAAGTTGCAGCGAAAACGGGTTGAGATAGGTCCCGCCTGCCCGCGCGAACTGCACGTCCGGCGCAAAACCCGCTCCGACCGTTGCGTTTGGCACGCCCGGCGTCGGCGTGTTAAAATAGCCCGTCAGATTCGGTGAAACCCGATCGCGCCCATAGGAGAAGCCGGCTAGTTGCGGCGGATAGACCGGTGAAAAGGCGGAGATGATATTCTGCCCGGCATCCACCAATGCGAGAAACTCGCCCGCCGCGTCGAGCTGGAAATTAGCGTGCAGTTGCCCCGTCGCGTTGGTGCGATCTTTGCCCGAGGCGAACACCAGCAGGTAACTGTGGGCTGAAAGCGTCACATTCGGCAGCCGCCATTTCTGCAAGTCCAATGCATCGTCCGTGAGCGCCCAACCGCTCAAATTCAAGTCGTCATCGGTGGGATTGAGCAGTTCGATCCAGTCTGAATAATCGCCATCCTCGTCCCGGATCGAATTCACATTCTCCGCCATGAACTCGGAAATCTGGATGTCCGGCACCGGCGCATTGGGGTCGAGGCGGTATGTCCAGCCACCGCCGGCAAAACTATTTCCCGCCAAGTCTTGGATGCCCTGCCCCGGGGCCCAGGCCAACTGCACCGTGCCCGTCGGCGGCTGGGGAAATTCAAAAATGTATTGCGAGGCCGTAAAGGCCGTGAGGTTGGTGGCCGGACTGCCATTGATCAACAAGGCCGCCGCTGCGACATTCGTCACGGCTTCGTCGAAGTCAATTTCGACATCACGCAGATAGCGCACGGTGGCGCCGGGCGCCGGAATTGAACCTGCCGTGGGCGGCGTTGTGTCCAACGTGTAATCCAGCGTCAGCCAGATGAGAAAATCGGAACTGTCGCCGAGTGATGAGTTGAAAGCCTGAACGGTGATGACGTTTGTGCCCGGCAATAGATAATCGTGGGGACCGGCCAGCACGAAGTTCGTCACCGGAATGGGCTCGGTCAGCGCACCCGAAGCCACACCATTGTAGGCGAGCTCACCGTCCGGCAGGTTGAAGCGTACCACTTCGGTGCCGTTGATCCAGGCGATGAAGCCGTCGTCGCTACGGGCAGCAAGCTGCAATTCGGCCAGCGCCGCAAAGTTGGTAACCACGAACGTCTTTCGCAGAAAAACACAGGTGTAGCTCCCCGGCATGTCGAGCAACTCCGTGTTGCCCGTGTAACCGCTGACCGAGGTGTCCATGTCGTAGTAAAACGGCGCCGTTCCGAAACTCCAACCCGCGTCCGCGAAATCCACCGCCCGCCACGCCGCAGGGTCCGGGGTGGATGCCTCGACCGTGCCTTTGAGAAAGCGCCAGACCGAATTGGTGGAGAAAACCGGCGCCGCCGTCGCCGCGAAAACCATCGTCCCGAAACACAAAACCGTAAACAACTTCTTCATAGCCGTACCACTCAATCCCATAAGACCTGCCCGCGACCGCAATAACGCATGTGTCATCTTATCGGCGTGCCTGGAGCAAAAGTCAAATGGCAAGGGATCGAATAGAACGGAGCGGCCCTGATTTCTCCATCGCTCCCTATCCGGCGGGGCGGACTTGGATGACACGGGAATTTGCGGCTGGACAGGTTTGGGGGTGCGGAGTATTTGAGACTTCATGGTTTCGGGCTTCCATTTGGCAGATTCTTTGAAATACCGGGCGAAACCCTGGGGTCCGGCAGACCAAGACCCCTCGGGGAGCAAACCCGGTTTCCGGAACACAGTTATCCCGATCGCCGCAGTTACTCGAAAACAACAACCCAAACAACGATAATGCACCATGAAGAAACTGATTGTTTTCATCCCGGTCGCACTCGCAGCCCTGCTCGGCCTCAGTGGCTGCGTGGCAGCTATTGGCAATCGCGATGCGCAACGCGCCAACGCCAGCACCTTGGGCCAGCAGTTGATTGATTTGAAAGGGGCCAAGGATGTGGGGGCGATCACGGAGGGAGAGTACGAACGCGAAAAAGCCCGGCTGCTCGAGAATAAATAACTCCCGGAGGGCTGCGACCTCGGGCCCCACTATTAGGGCCAACCCGGGGATGGTCGTGGTTATTTGGCGCCCGCCCTACCCGCCTGCGAACAGTAAGGATATGGCCGCGACTTACTGGAGCGGCGAAAGGTAGCAAAAGGCCGAGGACTATTCCAACGGCTTGCGCTGGCCGCATGGCGCGCTAGACTACCGGCCATGAAATTTTTTCTGGCGATTCTTGCCTACGTGCTGATCGGCGCGGTTCTGTCCTGGGGAATGCTCCTCGCCGTGAACGGCAAGCCGTGGTTGCTTGTCGGCGGCGGCATCGCCTATCTGACCGCCCTGAGCAAGATCGGCTGCGCCTCGCACTGAGCCACACGACTATTTCGAAGGTGCCGGCACGGGATAGTTTTGTTGGATGACCCGCAGGATGCTGCTCCAGCTTTGCCCCGTCTGGTCCGCCAATCCCGCCGCCACGCCGGTGGTAAACGCCGTAGCCGCCGAGGTGCCCACGACGTACCACTGACGGTTGGCAAAGGAAACAACGTTCGCATCCGGCGCAACCACGTCCACGAAGCTCCCAAAATTCGCGTAGCTCGAAATCTTCGCCTTGTTCCCGCCCGTCACCGCAGTGACCTCAGCATACGCCGCCGGATAGTACGGGGTGCTGACCGGCTCGTTGCCCGCCGCGGCAAATAACACGACGCCGCGCGCCGCCACGGCGGCGACCAAATCCTGAAGCACCGGGCTGTTCACCGAGCTGCCGAGACTCAGATTGATTGGATTCGCACCGCTGTTGACCGCCGCCACGATGCCAAGGGCGACGTTCCAGGTGGTGGTTTCACGGTTTGCACCGTAAACGTCCACCGGCAGGATTTGGACGGAGGTGTTGCCTTTCGTCACCGCCTCCAAGCTGCGCAAAATCGTCTCCGCCATCGAAGTTCCATGCATCGGTGAATTCGGATCAAGGGCGACCGCGCCAGCGATGGACAACTGTTTGAGCAGGAAGGCGTCGAGGTTGCCGCCCAGTGGTTGCACCGCCGTGTCCACCAGCCCCACGATGACCCGCCCGGAATCGCCCGGGGGCCTGAGTTGCAACGAAAGCGCCGCCGGTCCCGCCCCGGTGAACTCACGTGTAGGTTGCGGGCGCTCGAAATAGTAGTTGTAATCCACCGAAGCGACGCCCGTCGTGTCGGCCAGAAGCTTTCGCGCGTTATCCGCCGCCGCCTCATCCCCAAATTCCAGACGATAGGTGTTGAGCTCTGGAATCCGACCCGTCACTTTGGCGCCAAACAACCGCGCCAACTGCTCGATATCCCCGCCGGGTTTGAGCCGGACGATCAATTCGTTCGGCACGCGCTTGGGCTGACAAGCCTCCTCCTTTTCAGAGGCCGCGCGTATCAACTGGGTCGCCCGGTCCCGCGCGGTGCGAAACACATAGAATCGCGCCGGACCGTTGGTCTGCGGCACGAGGGCGTAATTCAGTTCGCCGAGCAGCAACCGGAGCGCTTCACCCGAAGGAAGATTCTTGAACTTGACCGAGGCCGGTTGTTCGAGGTCCGGCTCGACGCGAACCTGCCAGCCGGATTGCGCGGCAATGGCCTCCAATAAGCCCAGCAACGGCCAACCGCGAACGTCAGCGGTTACACGATCACCGGAATGGTTCCAAATCAGCAGATTAGTGGACGCTTCAACCGACGCGCCCCCCAAGCCGGCCAGAAGGCCGGCCAGTGCCAGAAGGCGTTGCCAGCTTGGTTGCATTGGTTTCAATGTGGGTTGGACGCCGAATCCCCAAACGTGTTCAATCCCGAAGGTCAAGGGCTCGCAACCCGATAATAGCGCTCCGGTGCAGCGTGGTTGGTCTCCGACCACCGACCGATGGAATTGGTCGGTGTTACTACCGCGCGCGGAATGAAGGTATCGGCCAAGCTCGTCGCGCTCAAGACCCGATATGCACGGCCCGCGATGGCCGGCCAAGTCAACAGAGGTGCCGGCCCGAGAGCGGACACGTTAAAGAGCGGCTCCGCGCCAACAATCCGAACCCATTTCGTCTCTGTTCGATACTGCTTGCCGTCCGAGCGGGTGATGAGAGCAAAGAACGGATGCAAGCCGACCCCGAGATAGTTGGCCCCGACGGCGAAAGTTGTTGCAGCAACATTGTTGGATATAGCGAACAAGCCGCCGGTGGTGAATAGCTCAATCTTTGCAATGTTGTTGGTATTGGCAAAGACAGCGAATTGGAGCGTGGCTTCGAGAGCGGTGTTCGTGTCACCAAGCAGCATGGTGAAATCGGCGGACCATGAATTGTTCTGGATGCGGACGTTTTGGGAGATGCGCTTCTGCGTGCGAACATGGCTCCCCTCGTAAGCAACGACCGTCAGTTGGTGGTAGCCATCGGCGCTGGTGGCGGTGTTGAAGGGAAACGTAAGACTCAAGTTGGTCAGGCCGGCGGTGAGGTAGAGGTGATTGCGCGGGCGCAGATCGGCAAGATTCCCCTCCAATCGGAGGGTGGTGGTCGGCGAAATCGTGAATGACCCAGTCAACCAGACTTGCAGTTGTGCCGCAGCGATGCCCGGTGAGCGCACTCGCAGATTGAATTGCCCATAGGGTTGCTCGTCAGCGAGGATTCCGGTCACTAGGTCTTCCGCAATCACCCCATCGGCGGCCTGAAGGCTGGGGTCGGCATTGACGGCGGCGAGGAATGATTGCACGAAGCCCGCAAATGTCGCGCTTCCAGACTGATTGGTAAACGCGACACTGAAACCGGCCCCATTGGTCTTGGTCCCGGTGAGTTTCAGGTAATCTCCAATCGCCAACGACCCCACCACGGCGTACTCACGCAGGCCATAGGCCTCCGTATCGAGCAGGTTCGTCCGACTTGCGCGGATAAAGGAGGTTAAAACCGCAGCGCTGCCAATGTGGTTGCTCACCGCGACCGAGATGGCCGCGCCAGGCGTTGCCGCGTCCAACCCCTGCAGTTCAATCCGGTCGCCGTGGGCAAACGCCGCGACTCTGGTCGCATTCCGGTAAGTGGCTTCGTTAAGCCGGAGGACGAGATTGCTGGTCACGGAACGTAGCGAGGCATTGGCGGGCACCGCGTAATTGGTGCGAAAACCGTTGAGCGTTACGTAGAGGATGTTGTTTGTGCGCGGGGGAACATTGGTGATCGTCCCAGCCCACTGATCATCCACGAACAAATCTACGATCTGCACTGGCCGGTCGGTGGATAAGGAACTGAAATTCAGCGTGAGGTTGGTCGTGCCACTGATGACGGCCCCGGCCAGCGGCTGGCTCCAGTTACCCTGGCACGGTTGGGCAAACGGGGCGGCAAGCGGTTCTCCCACCAATAATCCCTGATACGGGTTGGTCAGGCTCTGGTAGTAGCATTCGGCCATGCTGAAGCCGCGGGCCTGATAGAAATAGTTTTGCGGCGCAGGAAACTTCTGCAAATAAGCACACGGCTCCACCACCGTTCCATAGCTGGCCGTGGCCCCCGCATTCAGAAAATCCAGCGCATCCGTATGACCGCTGTCTTCGAAAATTTTCCCGCCAAAGGACGTCAGGCTGTCGGCCATGGCGCCGGGGGCGAAACCGCCATAAATCGCGAGCGCGTAGGAACCGTTGGCATAGCCAAGCATGTCCCCCAACCCGAAAGTCGTGTCGGTGTTGGTGCGCATGGCGTTCAGGACACCGTCCACCTGGATATTGAACAGGGCGTTGTCATACAAAGCATAGCGCACATTGCGATTCACATCCTCGCTCTTGGCGAGGTAGACCCGCTGGGTGGGCAGCGAACCATCACTCGCCAAGCCACGTTCCACCACGGCCTTGGCCTGGGTCAAGTTGCTCGAGGTCAACATCATCACGAGCCAGGAATTGCTCATCGTGTTTATGGGTGGAGCCTGGCGGAAAACCCCTTCGCTCCCCGCGTAGCGATTAGTGCTGCCCGGCGCAAGATTGCAGGACGGAAACCCCTCTGGACATTCGGTGGCGCAGCCGTCCGGCTGAAACCCATAAAACAACGCCGCCGTGGTACTGTTGATGCCGCTGGTCGCCGACGAACCCGTCGTGAGCGTGACGCGATACGGAATATCCATCGAGAGCAGGACCACTTCGATCTGATTCGTGAGTCGGCGGCTGGCCAGCATCGCACTTAAAGGCGTGCGCAAAAACGTGTCGAAGTCGGATGCCGTCCAGTCAGCGTTACCGCCCGGCCAACTAATACGCAAAACGTTTTGCGACGGCACCCCTCGCTTCTCGCAGTAGTAATTGCCCAGCTCGACGGAGTTGGAGCTGTTCTGATTGACGACCACAGCCACGTTCAGTCCGCTGCCGCCCGCCACCACGCGGATCGCCAGGGCAAAGCCAGCCAAAATCAACACAGCGGTACGCTTCCAAGGCGTCACACGGGCAGCTACGGTTTTGGTATTGCTGGCGTGAAAGGTGCGATTCATGAAAAAACGCCAATCGCGCGGCAATTGGCGTTCACAATTTCCCCGCCGGCTGACTAGCCGGACAGCGCACCCGCCGCCCGCGCCGACTGGTTGAAAACGAGTTTCTCCTTGTTGCTGGTCACCCGGATTGGATCGCCCTCGTGGAACTGTCCGCGCAGAATCTCTTCGGCCAGCGGATCTTCCAGGTAACGCTCCACAGACCGACGCATGGGCCGGGCGCCGTATTGAGGATCGTAGCCCTTTTCGACCAGAAAATCTTTCGCCGCCTCGTCGAGTTCCAGTTGGATGTTCTTGCCCTTCAGCCGCTCGATCACCTTGCTGACTTCCAGACTCAAAATCTCGATCAAGTCCGGCTTGGTGAGCGACCGGAAGACGATCACATCGTCCAGCCGGTTGAGAAACTCGGGGCGGAAAACCTTCTTGGACTCGTCGAGGATTTTTTCCCGCATCTTCTCATAGCTGTTCTCGTCGGTGATCGGGGAAAAGCCAAGCGTCGATTGCTTCTTGATTGTGTCCGAACCGACGTTGGACGTCATCAGGATGATCGTGTTCCGGAAATTGACCACACGGCCCATGTTGTCCGTGAGTTTGCCCTCTTCGAGAATCTGCAGGAGCATGTTCCACACGTCGGGGTGTGCTTTTTCGATCTCGTCAAACAACACGACGGAATAGGGCTTGCGCCGAACCTGCTCGGTCAGCTGGCCGCCTTCTTCGTAACCCACATACCCGGGCGGCGAACCCACAAGGCGTGAAACATTGAACTTTTCCATGTACTCGCTCATGTCGAGTTGAATGAGCGATTTGGAGTCGCCAAACATTTGCTCCGCCATGGTGCGGGCCAGCAACGTCTTGCCCACGCCGGTGGGGCCGAGCAACAGAAAGGTGCCGATGGGGCGGCGTGGATCCTTCAAGTCGGCGCGAGATCGCCGCAGCGCTTTGCAGATCGCGGAAACGCCTTCACGTTGACCGATGACAACTTTGGCCATTTCGCCTTCAACCGCCAACAGGCGCTGCATTTCGTCCTGCCCCATGCGCTGCAAGGGGATGCCGGTCCACTTGGCGACGATGTGCAGAATCTCCTCCTCGCCCACGACGACGCGGTGTTCCTCCCGGCTGGTGCGCCAGTCCCGCATGATCGTTTCCAGTTTCTCCTTGGTCTGTTTTTCCTGGTCGCGCATGTGCGCCGCGCCTTCGAAATCCTGATTCTTGATGGCCCGTTCCTTCTTCACCTTGAGTTCTTCGATCTCAGCTTCGATCGTTTTGACTTCGGGGGGCCGTGTCATCGTGCTGATCCGCGCACGCGAACCGGCCTCGTCCAACACGTCAATCGCCTTGTCGGGGAGAAAACGATCCGTGATATAACGGTCGGAGAGC
>Ga0154020_10009282_pt1 | contig 11332 bp, 4 predicted proteins | sample Klosneuvirus_201_FD_109709 | JGI IMG/M metagenome (GOLD analysis project Ga0154020, IMG submission 109709) | Active sludge microbial communities from wastewater, Klosterneuburg, Austria - Klosneuvirus_20160825_MG | ecosystem: Engineered > WWTP > Aerobic digester > Activated sludge | place... | reverse complement strand
AGGGGGGAAGTGTAGATAAAGCCAAGCTGTCGGAAATTATTTTTAACGATCCTAAGGCATTAAAAAATGTTAATGGTATTATCCATCCTGCTCTACGAAAAAAATTCCTTGCATGGAAAAAAAGGCATACGAATGAAAAATATGTAATAAAAGAAGCTGCTATCATGATAGAAAGCGGCGCTATAAAAGATGTAGATTTTTTGATATCTGTTAACTCTCCTGTCCAATTAAGACTGGAAAGGACCTTGCAACGGGATAATACCAGCAAAGAGCAAATCCTTAAACGCATAAAAGAGCAGCTTAGCGACAAAGCACGTAATAAATACGCGGATGCAATTATCTACAATAATGACAAACACTCTTTAATCGAACAGGTGCTTGCTTTGCATAAGAAAATAGGTAAGCTATCTGTTTAAATGAAATCTTATTTCCTTATTTCACTTTTCTTATTGTTGAACCGATATTGGGGAGAGTTTTATTCCTTCTGTTTTTTTGTTAGGGCAATATTGAAATTAGCATTTACAATTAGTCCATTGTTGTGTTGAAATACATTTTGCCCGTTAATTTGTCGACCAAATTGTAAAACTTGATTTATATATCCTGTTTCTATTTTTACATTTTTATTAAACCGATATCCTACTAATGCACCGAGCCTGTTTTGGTCAAAAACATTTGCAGTTACATTTTTTCCAAAGCCAATCAAAATTTCATTATAAACAGCAACATACGGTGCTTTGTCTTTAATTTCTTTTCCAATTAGGGATATTTGCAACCGTATCATGTACCGCATCCTATTTAACAAAGGAAATTTATCTTCTTTTAGAACATTGGCAGTACTGTATTTTCCTACAAATCGTTGTTCTAACATAAACCTATGCGATATATCAACTATGCCTTCTTTATGAGATAGCTGTACCATTTCAAATATCCTATGCTCGGTAAAGTCTCTTCCTAAACTATTGATAGGGTATTCTCCATACGGGAATGTTTCTATCCAGGCATAGCCAACCCTAAATAATACTCGGGGATTCAAACTATAATTCAGCCCAACCTTTAATACGCTTTGCTGCCAATCAGTAATTATTTTATTTCTACGCCATTGATATTCTGTATGTAATCCAAATTTGTCAGATAACTTAAATGTGCCAAAAGAATTATACCAACCAATAGTGTTGTAATGATTTAGTCTTGTGCTTTGAGCAGAGGATGAGTATACAACAAAAAATGGAATGATAACTAGTAATAATCGGTAGTTCATAACATGATTTTTCGGTTTGTTGTTTTGTTTGCTTAGTTCGTTATTGTTTATTATATATAATAATGGTAATTGAGAGTAATATTCCTGCCTGTCTGGCAGGTGAGTACAAAGCGAAGTTATTACACTTTTTTAATTTCAAAATACACAAGTTTGCTGCGTGCCTTTTTATTTTCAGTATTTTAACCAAGCAAAACAGTAAGGGCAACCCATGAAAATTCTATCTCCCGAAGAAATAAAAAAAGCAGATGCGTATACCATAATGCATGAAAAAATAAAATCGGTTGAGCTAATGGAAAGGGCGGCATCTGTTTGTGTAAAATGGATGAGGGATGTTTATTTTAAGAACAATCAATCCAAATACGTATCCATTTTCTGCGGGTTGGGTAATAACGGAGGGGACGGTTTAGCAATCGCCAGACTTTTATCTAAACAAAAAATTAAGGTTGAGGTTTTTATTGTCCGTTACACCAATAAATGTTCCGATGATTTTCTGATCAATGAAAAGAAGTTAAAGAAAGACAAGAAAGCGAAGGTTACGAATGTCAAGTCGCTTAAAGACATCCATTCTAAAGCTATTCATAACAGGTCATCACTTATTATAGATGCCATCTTTGGTATAGGATTAAATAAAAAAGTAGAAGGCATTGCTGCCGAAGTGATAGATTTCATAAACCAATCTTCTTGCCCTGTTATTTCAATAGATATTCCTTCCGGTTTATTTTGCGAGAATAATTCTCTGCAAAAGGCTGTCATTTGTGCTAATCATACCTTAACCTTTCAGGCACCGAAGCTTCCTTTTCTTTTTCCTGAGAATTCAATGTACATACATGATTTTTCGGTGTTAGACATTGGCTTGAATGAATCATTTATTTCAAGCCTGCCTTCTCAAACTTATTTTATAACCAAAGAGGATCTAAAATTCATTTTTAAACCAAGGAATAAATTTGCACACAAAGGTACATTCGGACATGCTCTTGTTATCTCAGGCAGTTACGGAAAAATGGGCGCGTGTGTTCTTGCCAGCAGAGCATGCATTACATCAGGGGCCGGATTGGTTACAGCGCATATTCCTTCGTGCGGTTATACTATCTTACAAGCTACCAACCCCGAAGTAATGGCAGAGGTGGATTCTTCCGATAAATTTATTTCTGATCCGATAATGCTTGACAGATACGATGCTGTTGGTATTGGTCCCGGTATTGGAACAGAAGCCGATACACAAAACATGTTAAAAGGTGTTATTCAAAATACTTCTTTACCTATTGTTTTAGATGCCGACGCACTCAATATTCTTTCCGAAAATAAAACTTGGCTACACTTTTTACCCGAAAATTCTATCCTTACCCCGCATATCGGGGAGTTTAAACGTTTAGCAGGCGATGCAAGCAATAGCTATGAAAGGTTAGAACAGCAAAAACAATTTTCCATAAAATACAAGGTGTTTGTGGTTTTAAAAGGAGCACATACCTGTATTACTTGCCCGGATGGCGATGTGTATTTTAATTCAACGGGTAATCCCGGCATGGCAACTGCAGGAAGCGGTGATGTACTCACAGGAATTATTTTAGGATTCCTTGCACAAGGTTATTCATCTAAACACGCAAGTATATTGGGAGTTTATTTGCATGGCTTGGCAGGAGACATAGCTGCCGATCATTTTAGCTACGAAGGCCTTATAGCTCGTAACCTCATCGAATCTTTACCGGAGGCGTTTAAGCAAATAGCATTGAGTCATTAATTTTTAGTCTTGAAGTACATTGTTATTGATTTTTATTACTAAATCCTCTTAATTTTCATCTTATCGTATACCTTCCAATTCTTTTATTTTTGCATATAAATTAAAATTTTCATGTCGCTCAAAACACTTTTAGTTGTTGCCCTAACAACTGTCGTTCTTTTTTTATCGCTTCCTTTTCTTGTAAACAATAAAAAGGCTCAGGCGGATTCCTTTGCAAGCAATCCTGCTTACAACTCGTACATCACCGCTTATACTTCCGGAACGATTTCCAATCAATCAGTGATACGAATCATTTTTGCCGACGAAGTAAAAAATATAGAAGCAGGCAAACCGCTTAACGATAGTCCTCTTGAATTCAGTCCAAATATTCCCGGAACAGCAGTTTGGGCAGATAGCCGCACGCTGGAATTTCGTCCCGAGAAAAAACTTCCGTCCGATAAAGAATACATAGCAACTGTAGAGTTGGATAAAATTATTCCCGATGTTCCTTTCAATTTAAAAGAATTTGAATTTACTTTTAAAACTATTAAGCAATGGTTCGAGGTGGCAGTAGACGGTGTAGTAACCACCGACATGAAAACCCTGCGTTGGCAAAAAATTTCCGGCTCCGTGGCTACTGCCGATGTTGCCGATTTGGAAACCGTACGCAAGTTGGTTTCGGCTACTCAAAATAACAAGCAACTGAAAATTTCTTGGGAGGATATTGCTTACGGCTCCAACATTTTTCGTTTCAGCATAGACAGCGTGGAGAGAGGAAAGGATGCAAGCACGGTTCTCGTGAAGTGGGATGGCAAAGCAATGGATGTGGAAAGCAAGGGCGAAAAGAAAGCAGAAGTTTCTTCCATAGACGATTTCAAGGTGATGGATATACAAGTGGTGCAAGCGCCGGATCAATACGCGGTTGTTCAGTTTTCCGACCCGGTGGATGAGAAACAAGACTTGGATGGATTGATAACCGTTTCGGGTGTGAGCGATTTAAAATTTGCCGCCGAAGGAAACCGCATAAAAATTTTCTTCCCAAATCGAATCAGCGGAGCCAAAACTGTTTCGGTAGAAACTGCCGTTAAAAATATTTTAGGCAATCCTTTAAAAAGCAAGTTTGCTTTAGAGTTGATGTTTGAAGAACTCAAGCCCGATGTAAAGCTGATTGGTCAGGGCGTTATTCTTCCCAACTCCAAAGGATTGATTTTTCCTTTTCAGGCGGTGAACTTAAATGCGGTGGACGTACGCATTACCAAGATATATGAAAAGAATGTGATTCAGTTTTTGCAGATAAACGATTTAAAAGGAGAATACGAACTATGGAGAGTAGGAAAACAAATTTTTTCTCAAAAAATTTCCTTGATAGGACAAGCTACGAATCTTGGCAAGTGGAACAACTTTACGTTTGATCTTGCCAAGCTGATTAAAACCGAACCTGGTGCCATTTATCAGGTAACCATTTTCTTCAACAAAAACTATTCTTTGTATCCCTGCAATACGGATCCCCCAAAAAAAGAAGCAACTTCCGGTGAAATAGTCGAATCAGATTTGAGCGATGATGGGTACGATTATTCTCAGCGCAACAATCCTTGCCACAGCATGTACTATCGCGATAAATCCTACACCCGAAATATTTTGGCTTCGGATATTGGTATCATGGCTAAACGCGGGGCAAATGGCAACTTGCTTATTGTAGCTACAGATTTGTTAACCGCCGGTCCTTTATCGGGATTGGATGTATCTGTTTACGATTATCAGCAGCAGGTAATTGCCTCGCTGAAAACCAACAACGACGGCATTTGTAACTACACTCCCAAGCAAGGCGAAACACTTCTTTTGGTGCTTGCTAAAAAAGGAGAGCAACGAGGTTATTTGAAGTTAGTGGATGGAGCTTCTCTATCGCTCAGCATGTTCGATGTTTCGGGCGAAACAGTGCAGAAAGGAATCAAAGGGTTTATTTATGGAGAGCGTGGTGTGTGGCGACCGGGCGATTCGCTCTACCTGAATTTTATTTTGGAAGACAAACAGCAGTTGTTACCGGCGGGGCATCCTGTGGTTTTTGAACTCTACAATCCGCTCGGGCAGCTTTCTAAAAAGATAGTGAAGACAGGCGGGCTGAATGGTTTTTATAATTTCTCTACTTGTACCGATGCCATGGCGCCTACCGGCAATTGGCTGGCTCAGGTAAACGTGGGAGGGGTTACGTTTGAAAAAACACTCAAGATAGAAACCGTTGTTCCCAATCGTTTAAAAATAAATCTTGATTTCGGTACCGATAAATTACTTTCTACCAATGCTATTGCCGGAAAGCTGCGTGCCAAATGGCTTACCGGAGTTACCGCAAGAAATTTAAAGGCAAGGGTGGATGTTACCTTGTCTGCCGCTAAAACTTCTTTTCCAAAATACGAAGGCTACACCTTTGATGCGCCCGGCGTGGATTTTTATTCCGAGCCTCAAACTATTTTTGATGCCAATGTGGATGGAGAAGGAAATGCTTTTGTGAAAACCGAAATAAAAGTGAGCAACACCGCCCCTGGAATGCTTAACGCCAACTTTACCGTGAAGGTGTTTGAAGAAGGCGGCAACTTCAGCATAGATAGATTTTCGCTTCCTTACAGTCCGTTTAAAAGTTATGTAGGAATAAAAGTTCCGCAAGGAACAAACAAATGGACAAGAGCACTTGCTGCCGACAGCAATCAAACAGTGAAATTGGTTTGCGTGGACGAAACCGGAAAACCCGCTTCGGGCAAACTGAAAGTACAGATGTATAAAATGTATTGGAGCTGGTGGTGGGAGCAGGAAGAAAACGATTTGGCTTCGTACTTTGGAACCAATTACAGAGATCCTTATTTAACGAAAGAAGTTTCTGCCGTTAACGGCAATGCTCAATTTGTTTTCAATATTCCTACTGCTGATTGGGGCAGGTATTTTATTGTTGCTACCGATGAAGCAAGCGGACATGCTACCGGTGCAACGGTTTATATTGATTATTGGTCGAGCGGCGATAACGATGGCTTAACCAGAAAAGGAAACGAAGGAGCAACCATGCTTGCCTTTACTGCCGATAAAGAAAAATACAATGTAGGCGAAGAAGTAAAAGTTACCATTCCTGCCACTTCCGAAGGAAAAGCATTCGTGAGTATAGAAAACGGAACGGGCATTTTAAAAACCGAATGGATCAATACAACAAAGGGCGGAACTACTTACATATTCAAAACATCCGAAGAGATGACGCCCAACGTTTATCTCTACATCACACTGTTGCAACCGCATGCACAAACTCAAAACGATTTGCCCATACGCATGTACGGAGTAATTCCTATTCGGGTGGAAGATGTCAACACGCACATCACGCCTCTCCTTAAAATTCCTGATTCGTGGAGACCCGAAGAAAAAGCAAGCATCACTGTATCGGAACAAAACGGAAAAGAAATGACGTACACCATTGCCGTGGTGGACGAAGGTTTGTTGGATTTAACTCGTTTTAAAACGCCCGATCCTTGGCCCGTGTTTTATGCCCGAGAGGCTTTGGGTGTAAAAACCTGGGACTTGTATGATTTTGTAATCGGTGCTTACGGCGGAGAGTTGCAACGCATCTTAGCCATTGGCGGAGATGGAGGTATAAATAATAAAGCCGGAAGAAAAGCCAATCGCTTTGTTCCTATGGTAAGATTTATGGGACCTTTTCATTTGAAGAAAGGCGATAAACAAAAACACGAGTTCATGATTCCTCAATATGTAGGCTCGGTGCGTACGATGGTTATTGCCGCCAACAAAGGTGCGTATGGTTTTACAGAAAAAGCAACGCCCGTAAAAAAACCGCTCATGGTGCTAGGCACTTTGCCCCGCGTGGTAGGTCCTTCCGAAACAGTTGATTTGCCTGTAACGGTTTTCGCTATGGAGAAAAATATCAAGAACGTAAATGTGCAAGTGAGTACGAGCGATTTGTTTTCTATGGAAGATGCCGCAAGCAAAACCATTTCCTTTTCTCAGATTGGCGATCAGGTAGTAAACTTTAAACTGAAAGTAAAACCGGTGATAGGAATCGGGAAAGTAAAAATCTTGGTCAGCAGCGGTTCGGAAAAAGCTGCTTACGATATTGAAATAGAATCGCGCAATCCAAATCCTAAAGTCACTAACGTGGTGGAGGCTGCCATCGAACCGGGCAAAACATGGACAGGACAATTTTCCCCTGAGGGAATGGCGGGAACAAACAAGGCTGTCTTAGAACTCTCGAGTGTGCCGCCGATAAATTTGGGCGAGCGTTTGAAATATCTGATTGAATATCCGCACGGTTGCATAGAGCAAACTACATCCGGAGTTTTTCCTCAGTTATTTTTATCCGACATCACCGAGCTTAGCAGCGATAAAAAAGCAGCGACCGACAGAAATATTAAAGCCGCACTCGATCGCTATCGTTCTTTTCAAACAAGCAGCGGAGGATTTTCTTATTGGCCCGGCGGCGATTACCTCAGCGAATGGGGAACGAACTATGCCGGACATTTTATGATTGAAGCAGAGCTGAAAGGTTTTTATCTTCCTGCCGGAATGCTCGATAGTTGGAAGCGTTACCAAAAGCAACAAGCCAATGCTTGGTCGGTTGATAGCAGAAACAGATATTATGACGAGGGATTAGATCAAGCCTATCGTTTATACACTTTGGCGTTGGCAAAAGCCCCTGAGCTTGGAGCCATGAATCGCTTGAAAGAATATGCTAAACTTTCTGTGGCTGCAAAATGGAGATTGGCAGCCGCTTATGTTTTATGCGGTCAAACCGAAGTTGCAAAAGCAATCACGCATAACATTCCGGCTACGGTTAATCTCTACACTGAAATGGATTATACCTACGGTTCGGATACGCGAGACCGCGCTATGATTTTGGAAACGCTTGCACTGCTCGGCGACAAAGCAAAAGCAACTCCTCTTGCCAAAGATCTTTCGGCGTTGTTGAGCAAAGACAATTGGCTGAGTACACAAACAACTGCCTATGCTTTGTTGGCTGTCTCTAAATATTTAAAAGCAGTGGGTGGTGCTACCAACGAAATCAATGGCAGCTATTCCATCAACAAAAAATCTCCGGAAAATCTTCACACCCGAATTCCTGTAAAACAATTTGAAATAAAAGATGCCGACAAAGCAGGAACAGCAGTAGTGACTAACAACGGCAAGGGGGTGTTGTTTGCAAGAATTATTTTAGAAGGAATCCCAACTACCGATGACAGAAGCGATGCAGAAAGCAACTTGAGAATGCAAGTGAATTACACCACGATGAATGGAACTTCTATTGATCCTTCCCGATTAGAACAAGGAACCGATTTTGTTGCGCAGGTTACTTTCTATAATCCTGGTACAAGAGGAGATTACAAGAACTTAGCTCTTACTCAAATTTTTCCTTCGGGATGGCAAATTCATAATGCCAGAATGGATGAACAACCGGAAGCGAAGAAGAACGATAGCGCAAGCGATGAGGAAGAGGAATACGATGGAGGAGACGAGGAAAAGAAAAGAAGAGTACAAAACATGCGAAACGCTATTCCCACGTATCAGGATATTCGAGATGATAGGGTTTACACGTATTTCAATCTTGAAGAGGGAGAAACCAAAGTCTTTAAAATAGTTTTGAATGCAAGTTTCACCGGCAAGTTTTATCTGCCTACTGTTTATTGCGAAGCCATGTACGACCATACCGTAAACGCACGCCGTGCGGGAAAATGGGTGGATGTTGTAAAATCAGCAGGAGATATTTAACGTGGATTCTTTCTTCAAGAAAATAAAAACAAAAAAAGGCAAGCTTATTGTAGTTTGCCTTTTGCTTTTTTTAATCTATTGGTTCAGTCTGCCCAATCCTCTTTTTAGATCTCCGACAAGCACGGTTATAAACGATGCGAAAGGAAATTTGCTCGGTGCGCTTATTGCCGATGACGGGCAATGGCGATTTCCGTACGATGAAAATGTTCCAGATAAATTCCGTCAGTCCATCATTCAGTTTGAAGATAGAGCTTTTACCTATCATATGGGAGTAAATCTTTTTTCAATAGGAAGAGCCTTGATACAAAATATTAAATCAGGAAGAAAGGTTAGCGGAGGCAGCACGCTCACCATGCAAGTCATTCGATTGTCTCGACAAGGGAAATCAAGAACGGTGTTGGAAAAAATAATCGAAATCATTTTGGCAACACGCTTAGAACTCACCTATAGCAAAAAAGAAATCATGGCACTCTATGCTTCCAATGCTCCCTTCGGTGGAAACGTAGTGGGCTTGGAAGCGGCTTCGTGGAGATACTTCGGAAGAAAAACATCTGAACTTTCATGGGCGGAGTCGGCTATGTTGGCGGTACTTCCCAACGCTCCTTCCTTAATCTATCCCGGAAAAAACCACGAACTGTTATTTCAAAAAAGAAACCGACTTTTAGAACGCTTGCAAGAAGTAAACATAATAGATAAACAAACCTGTGAGTTAGCCAAACAAGAGCCTCTTCCGAAAAAACCTTTCCCTCTTCCTAAAACAGCACCGCACTTGCTGGCTCGCGTTTCGCAGGAAGGATGGAAAGGAAAAGTAATTACTTCTACACTTAGCAAAAAATTACAAGAGCGGCTGAACAATATTATAGAACGTCATTACCATGCGTTTAAGGGTAACGAGATATTTAACGCTGCTGCTTTGGTAGTGGATGTAAAAACAGGAAACGCCTTGGCGTATGTCGGCAACACCAACGATACCCAACACAGCAACGATGTGGATGTGGTTACTGCTTCCCGCAGTACGGGCAGTATTCTCAAACCCTTTTTATTTTCTTTTATGCTGAGCGATGGCGATATTTTACCCGGCACTTTAGTCGCCGATATTCCTACACAAATTGCAGGCTACATTCCGCAAAATTATAATCTGAGTTACGACGGTGCTGTTCCTGCAAAGAGGGCATTAGCTCGCTCCTTAAATATTCCTGCGGTGCGTATGTTGCAAGAATACGGCATAGAAAAATTTAACATCAATCTGAAAAAATTAGGCATGAACACGCTCAACTTTTCTCCCGATCATTATGGACTTACTGCGATTCTGGGCGGAGCGGAGGGTAGCCTTTGGAATATTGCAGGCATGTACGCAAGCATGGCACGCACCTTGAATTATTATTCCAACAACAGCAGCACCTATCTCCAAGAAAATATTCATGCACCTGTTTATGTTTTATCGGAAAAAGAAAAAGTAAAAGCAGAACCTACCAATCAATTTTTTTTAGATGCGGCTTCCATCAAACTCACCTTTGATGCTATGGTAGAAGTTTCACGCCCCGATGAAGAAGCGGCGTGGAAAGAATTTTCTTCTTCCTATCCCATCGCATGGAAAACTGGAACCAGTTTTGGCTTTCGCGATGCTTGGGCAATAGGCGTAACTCCTTCGTACGTGATTGCCGTGTGGGTGGGAAACGCAAGCGGAGAGGGCAGACCGGGACTTACAGGTATTTCTATGGCAGCGCCCATCCTCTTCGATATTTTTAGCGCGATACGAAAACGAGAATGGTTTGAGCAACCTTACGACGAGATGGAAAAAATTGCAATATGTTCTCAAAGCGGACATCGTGCAAGTACAATTTGCACACCTATAGACAGTGTTTATATTCCTCGTGCAGGATTAAAAACTCCTCCTTGCACCTATCACCGCATCATACATTTAGACAAAACAAAAACCTATCGAGTGAACAGCGATTGCGAGAGCACAGAAAACATGATTCATATTCCTTGGTTTGTGTTGCCGCCTTCACAGGAATGGTATTATAAATCTAAAAATTCTACTTACCGAGAGATGCCTCCCTTTAAAGCCGGTTGTGCAAGCAGTTCTTATGCAATGGAAATTATTTATCCTAAAGACGCGGCAAGAATTTATGTTCCGCTAGAATTAGACGGCAGCGTAGGTAAAACTGTTTTTAAAGTAGCGCACCGCAAACCGCAGGCTACCATTTATTGGCACTTGGATGAAAAATACATAGGTAGTACAAGTGGTATTCATGAATTTGGTTTGAACCCTCCCTACGGAAAACATATTCTTACGCTGGTGGACGAAGAAGGAGAAACATTACAACAAGTATTTGAAATTATAAGAAAATAAATTTTAATTATTTTTTTCGTTATTTGTTTTCCAAAGAAATATTATTATTCTTGTCGCCTGTTTTTGTTTGACAAAACATAAATCGCCATATCAACCATTAAAATGAAACATCATGTCTACTGTAAAACGCATTACTGATTTAACGGATTATACTTCCGTTCTTCCTTACGCCAGTGAATTATTTGGCGTGTACCAACCTTTACTCGGATGGAAATCTAAAAGAAGCGAAAAACGATTTCATAAAGGATTT
>Ga0154020_10009280_pt1 | contig 11333 bp, 10 predicted proteins | sample Klosneuvirus_201_FD_109709 | JGI IMG/M metagenome (GOLD analysis project Ga0154020, IMG submission 109709) | Active sludge microbial communities from wastewater, Klosterneuburg, Austria - Klosneuvirus_20160825_MG | ecosystem: Engineered > WWTP > Aerobic digester > Activated sludge | place... | reverse complement strand
CACAGCGCAACGGCCCTTGGTGTTAGGTGTTCTGAACACAAGTGAGGCGGTGGTTGCAGCATTTCTTGCCGCAGGGGTCGCCACCCTCATGTTGTGGCTCCAGTTCGGTGCACTTACCGGCATACTGGGGTTCATTTCGCTGTTCATGTATGTGGCCTTGTACACCCCACTTAAGAAACTCACTTCTTGGGCCGTGTTCGTAGGGGCCTTTCCGGGTGCATTTCCTCCTATGTTGGGCTATGTAGCTGCAACGGGCCATTTCGGATTGGGTGCAGGATTGCTTTTCGCTATGCAGTTCATGTGGCAGTTCCCCCACTTCTGGGCTATCGCTTGGGTCCTGGACAAGGACTATCGTAAAGCCGGGTTCAAACTATTGCCTGGTGGCGGGGAACCGGGCCGCACGGCTGCTTCGTTGATCCTCTTGTACGCCTTGTTCCTTGTGCCTGTCGGCATGCTACCATGGGTATTCGGACTTACCGGCCCGGTGTCGCTGGTCTTCGCCTTGCTCGGCGGCCTGATAATGCTGGTCCCGGCGTTCCAATTGTTCATTGGCCAGGACACCAAATACGCCCGAAAATTGATGTTCGCTAGTTTCATTTACCTGCCCATGGTGCAGTTGGCTTATGTGTTCGACGTGATATGATCGAAGCGCCATTTACAGAGCAAGAGTTGCACGCACGCAACATTCGTAGCCGAAAGAACATGACGTGGTTGATCGTCATGGCCGTGGTCATGTTCTTCGCTGGCCTCACCAGTGCTTACGTAGTGAGCATGAGCGGCGGCTACTGGGTGGATATCACCATGCCCAAAGCCTTCTTATGGAGCACCGTCGCCATAGTTGCCAGTAGTGTATTCGCGCAGATCGCTTTGCTATCTGCGGCCAAAGGACGTAGGGCCTTGGTCACACCCATGTTGGCGATCACATTGGTTTTGGGCCTTGTCTTTACCTGGTCCCAATTCAAAGGGTGGAAGGAACTTGTTTCCAAAGGAAATTTCTTGGTGGGCAAGGTCATTGATACCCAAGGCGAGTATGGGGTTGATTACACCGTGCTCCTACGAGGGGTGCCGTTGGTAAAGGAGAACGGCAATTTCTACCAACCCACGGACGTGGAAGGGGCGAAACCCCTGAATGCCGATCTGGAGGAGCAAATGAATACGAGCAGCTCCTTTTTCTTTGCTCTTACAGCTGCCCACTTAGTGCATATTGCTTTCGGACTGATCGGCCTTCTGGTCATGATCGTTATGGCTGCGATGGGCAAGTACACTCCGTCTGACCATGTCGGATTGTGGGCTGGGACCATGTTTTGGCATTTTCTTGGGGGCCTTTGGGTCTATCTACTTTTGTTCTTGACCTTTGTTCACTAACATTGCGCCCGGAAAACCTACAATGGCAGGAGACGCTACCAAGGCTTTAAGCAACGACGTCCTATGGGGCGGCGGCCGTTCCCCGTTCAGCATCAGCTACGGGAAAATGATGATGTGGTTCTTCTTGGTTTCCGATGCGCTCACATTCGGTGGGCTGTTGGTCGCTTATGGCTTCGTTCGCCATAGTACCACAGAGGCTTGGCCAATTGGCGAAGAGGTCTTCCGCGCGTTGCCGGGACTTACGGGTTCATACCCTCTGATCTATGTGGCGTTGATGACGGCCATCCTGATCTTCAGTTCCGTGACCATGGTGCTTGCGGTGGAAGCAGGGCATCGGATGGACAAAAAGGGCGTGATCAAGTGGTTGTTCCTGACCGTTATCGGTGGGGCTTTCTTCGTGGGTAGTCAGGCATGGGAGTGGAGCCACTTTATCCATGGCGGTGGCGGTTACATCACCACCAACCAAGGGGTGAAATATTGGGTACACAACGATACGCACGATACTCATGACCCTTCAAACGCTGCAGGCTTCCATTTGGTAAAGGCCCATGAAGGCCACTACCTTATCGGAGAGGAAGGAGCTCACCACTTGGACCACGAAGCGTCCATGAAATTGTGGAATGATCGCGCCAACTACGTGGATGGTGCCAACATGGTCCATAACGAATATGGCCCTCCGCAGTATGCCAATTTCTTCTTTTTCATCACTGGTTTCCACGGCTTCCACGTATTCAGCGGTGTGATCATCAACCTGATCGTATTGATCATGGTCATCAAAGGGGTCTTTCACCGCCGGGGCCACTATGAAATGGTGGAGAAAGCCGGTCTGTACTGGCACTTCGTGGATCTGGTATGGGTATTCGTGTTCACCTTCTTCTACCTTCTCTGATCGATAAACCGCACAACTGAACATGGAGCGCGACGACGTCATAGAATATAGCTTGGATGCCCACCACAGTGAAGAGGAGGGTGCCAAGATCCGACGGAACATTTGGATGGTCACCTTATTCCTTGCGGTCGTCACCACGGTCGAAGTGACCTTGGGTGCCTATTGGAAGGACTGGTTCGATGCCAGCGCTTGGAACATGATCAAATGGACTTACGTGGTCCTAACCTTGGTCAAAGCCACGTACATCGTGATGAGTTTCATGCACTTGGGCGATGAGCGCAAGAACATCCGCATGATCATCTTGGCACCTTACGCCTTTTTCATCCTTTACCTGCTTTACATCGGGCTCGTCGAGTCCAACTATGTGCACCAGATCTGGGAGCATTTCCTTTGAACACGAAGGTCATACCCGCCAGTAAGCGCACCAAACGATTGGTCCTGGGGGGCATCGCGCTTTTCATCCTTTCGCTTTTCGTGTTCTTTTCCCCCATGTTGGGGCTAGTGAAGCACACGTTCAACTATCTCCCCTATTATGGGCCCAAGGAGATCGTGTTGGTGGAACGCGACGGGAAGATGGTCGTGGACACCATTTTTGCGCAGATACCGCCATTCAACTTTACGGACCAATACGGTAGGCCCTTCACGGATAAAGATGTGGAAGGCAAGATCGTGATAGCCGATTTCTTCTTTACGCGCTGCAAGACGATCTGCCCGCGAATGAGCGCGCACATGCAACAGCTTCAATTGATGCTGAAGGACGATGCGTTCGACGACGTGGTATTCCTGAGCCACAGTGTGGACCCCGAACACGACACGCCAGAAGTGTTGGACCGCTATGCAAGGAACCTGGAGGCGGACAGTACCCGTTGGAAATTCTTGACCGGTAATGCCTTGGACATCTATCGGATCGGGAACACCGGCTACCTTCTGAGCGCATTGGAGGATAGCACCTCCGCAGAGCAGTTCGTCCATGATGGTCGCTTTGTGCTCGTGGATAAACAGCATCACATCCGTGGCTATTACGACGGCACAGAGGCCAATGGTGTGAATGTGCTGGCGGGCGATCTGAAGATGTTGCTCAAGGAAGAGAAGATCATTGCGCGGGACGCAGCGAAAGCCAAGCGATAGAACGGGCCATGTCCTCGGGATCCCACTATCCACCGGCACTCATCTCGGTGGAGGAACGTCCGGCAAAACGGAGGATCTGGACATTCTCCGGCATTGTGTTCCTAGCCGTGGTAGTGCTCAACCGGGTCCAAATACCAACGTCCGGGAACTGGGATGTCCACGTCTTCGCCAAAGTGAACGCGGTGCTGAACACCTTGGTCAGCATCTTACTGCTGGCAGGTCTGGTAGCCGCTCTCAAACGGAACTTCAAAGTGCATCTGGGCATTATGGCATCAGCCATGGCCCTCTCGATCCTTTTTCTCACCTCCTACATCCTGCACCATTTGTTCGCCGGCGAAACCAAGTTCGGTGGGGACGGCGCCATTCGGGTTTGCTATTACCTGCTTTTGGGCACGCACATCATTTTGGCGGCAACCTCGCTTCCTTTCATACTGCTCACTGCGTACCATGGCCTAACTGCCCATTACGGCGAACACCGCAAACTGGCGCGGAAGGTCTGGCCTATTTGGTTCTTTGTGAGTGTTTCGGGAGTGGTCGTGTACTTGATGATCAGTCCGTATTACTGAAGGGATCCTGAAAAATTGCAGGAATTAACATGGGCAATTCGTATGGGTAAACGTTGTCCATCGTGTCCTTTCAGCGGGTTCATCGAAAACTTGGAACGTTCTTGCTTTCTCCGACTACATTTGCGCTACATGCGCCTCAAGACCTCTTTCCTAATTGCTGCACTGGTCGCGTGCGTCTTCCCGGAATTCGCTATGGCACAAGGGTGCTCGATGTGTAAGGCGGTAGTGGAGAATGGCGAGAGCGGCGGCAATATTTTTGGTGGTGCACAAAGCATCGGCCGGGGGCTGAACAACGGCATTCTCTACCTGATGGCCGTGCCCTATCTGCTGCTTTTCTTGCTGTTCCGCAAGAAGATCGTGGGCTTCTTCAAGGAGTTCGCCGGGGCGCAGGGCTGATCGCGCTGTTCGGCACGTTTCCACATTCGCCCTATCTTCGCGCCTCGTTCTTTCACGTTGCGCTTATCCAGAAAGGCAGAGGGACTGGCCCTGTGAAGCCTGGCAACCGTTCGGTGTAAACCGGAAAGGTGCTAAATCCAGTTGCTGATTGTCAGTCCGAGCGAAGCCGAGGACGACAATTTGCATGAAGATGAGCCGAGATCAGGAAGCACCCGCCGCATGGCGGACATCGCCACCTCATCCGGACCATCGGATGGGGTTTTCTTTTTGGAATGCGTTCGTGTAGAGCGATCGAAGAATGAGCACACTTGAACGCATAGCGCAAGAGCGCATCCTCATCTTGGATGGGGCCATGGGCACAATGATCCAACGTTTGGGTCTCACCGAACAGGACTTCCATCCACCGGGAATGGAAAAGCACGAGATCCTTTTGCAGGGAAACAACGAACTGCTTTCACTCTCGAAGCCGGATGCGATCCGAAAGATCCACGAAGAGTATCTGGAAGCGGGTGCCGACATCGTGGAGACCAACACCTTCAGTGCGACAAGCATCGCGCAAGCGGAACACAAGTGTGAACACTTGGTGCGCGAGATCAATGTGCAGTCGGCGAAACTGGCCAAGGAAGCGTGCGCGAAATACACAGCTTTGGATCTCAGCAAACCGCGCTTTGCGGCCGGTGCCATCGGGCCCATGAACAAGACCGCATCGCTCAGTCCGGATGTGAACGATCCCGGTTTCCGTGCGGTCACCTTCGATCAATTGGTCGTGGCGTACAGCGAACAAGTAGAAGCCTTGCTAGATGGTGGCGTGGACCTGTTGTTGGTTGAAACCATCTTCGATACGCTCAACGCGAAAGCTGCTTTCTATGCCATCGATGAAGTGTTCGAGAAGCGCAACGAGCGAATACCGATCATGTGCAGCGTCACCATCACCGATGCCAGCGGAAGGACATTGAGCGGCCAAACCATAGATGCCTTCCTGATCAGCATGGCGCATGTGAAACTCTTCAGCATGGGCTTGAATTGTGCATTGGGTGCTGCCCAAATGCGGCCTTATTTGGAAGCAATCGCCGACCAAGCGAATTGCCGTGTAAGCGTGTACCCGAACGCCGGCCTACCGGATCAGATGGGCGAGTACCGCGAAAGTCCAGAGGTCACAGCGAAGCTCGTCGGCGAGTTCATGTCACAAGGATGGTTGAACGTGGTGGGCGGTTGCTGTGGAACGACGCCGGAGCACATTGCGGCATTGGCGAAGGAGGCTACCAAACACGCACCTCGCATAATTCAGGTTGTTGCTTGAAACAATCTGTGCATGAAGAAGGGTATTCCCGATAAGAGCATCAGCGAACTGGAGGGTTGGAATTGGAAGGATCCGATCCCCACTGCTGATGATTCATCCGGCACAGTTTTCCGGTTCTATTTACTTCATCGAAAGCCGATCAAGAACCTTGAACTCGGTGATCTGCGGTTCTTGATAGGCCAGAATGCTGCATTGGAGTATCTCGTGCCCCTGGCATTGGATCATCTGAGAAAGGACCTGTTCATCGAAACAGAATACTATCCCGGTGACCTTCTCAGTGTTTTGTTCACGATAAACGATGATCCGAATTATTGGGCTTCACATCCGGATCAGCGAGAGGTCCTTGTCAGTTTGCTTAAGGCGCAATTGGAGCGCATGCCAACTGAGGACATGACCTTCGATAACATGAAGAAGATCAAACGTATGTACCAGAAGTTCATCGCACACAGAGGCTAGCATGTCCATCCCCACCTACTCCGGCCTAGAGCCGCTGCGCATTTTCAAGGAGAGCAACTTCGTCAACATCGGCGAACGCACGAACGTTACCGGCAGTGCGGCATTCCGCAAATTGATCAAGGCTGGCAACTACGACGAGGCTGTGACGGTGGCTCGCCAGCAGGTGGAAAACGGCGCGCAGGTGATCGACGTGAACATGGACGAGGGCTTGATCGATGGCGTGCAGGCCATGACGAAATTGCTCAACCTGATCGCTGCGGAACCGGACATCGCACGCGTGCCGGTGATGGTGGACAGCAGCAAGTTCAGCGTGATCGAAGCGGGTTTGAAATGCTTGCAAGGCAAAGGAATCGCGAACAGCATCAGCCTGAAGGAAGGGGAGGAAGAATTCCTGCGTCAGGCCAAGATCGTGCGGCGTTTGGGTGCTGCCGTCGTGGTGATGTGCTTCGATGAGCAAGGCCAAGCTGACAACTACGAGCGGAGGATAGAGATCGCGCAACGGGTGTATGACCTGCTGACCACCAAAGCTGGTTTCCCTGCGCACGACATCATTATCGACCCGAACATCCTGACCGTCGCTACGGGCATGAGTGAGCACGATCGCTATGCCATTGACTACATCAAAGCGGTGCGTTGGATCAAAGCGAATTTGCCGGGCGTGTTGGTCAGCGGTGGTGTCAGCAACGTGAGCTTTAGCTTCCGGGGGAATGAACCTGTTCGTGAAGCGATCCACACCGCATTCCTGTACCACGCCATCCAAGCGGGTATGGACATGGGTATTGTGAACGCAGGTCAGATCGGCGTGTACGATGACATTCCGAAAGACCTGCTGGAGCATGTGGAGGACGTCCTCTTGGCGCGCAGGCCCGATGCCACTGAACGTATGGTCACCTTCGCCGAACAGTTCAAGGGTGCGCCTTCCGCGGAAGTGATCGCACAACAAGCCGCATGGCGGGAAGGAACAGTTGAAGAGCGCTTGAAACATGCTTTGGTACACGGTGTCACGGACTTCATCGAGGCGGATACGGAAGAATCACGCGTGGCCTTGGAGGATCCCGTAAAAGTGATCGAAGGTCCATTGATGGACGGCATGAATGTGGTTGGCGATCTGTTCGGCTCCGGGAAAATGTTCCTTCCACAAGTGGTGAAGAGCGCACGCGTTATGAAACGTGCCGTTGCCTACTTAGAGCCCTTCCTTCAAGCGAAAAAGGACCAAGATGCACTCGCTCCGAAACCGGAAGGCATCGTGCTCGGGACCAGAAAGGAAGGAGCCAAGAAAATACTGCTCGCAACCGTGAAGGGCGATGTGCATGACATCGGAAAGAACATCGTGGGCGTGATCCTGGCGTGCAACGGGTGGCAAGTGATCGACCTCGGCGTGATGGTACAGAGCGCCACCATTCTCAAGACGGCGCGTGAAATGCAAGTGGATGTGATCGGCCTCAGTGGTTTGATCACCCCTTCATTGGACGAAATGGTCCACGTCGCGAAGGAGATGGAGCGTGAAGGTTTCCAAGTGCCGTTGCTGATCGGCGGGGCCACCACCAGTCGCGTGCATACCGCTGTGCGGATCGAACCCCATTACAGCAAACCCGTGGTCCACGTGATCGATGCCAGCCGATCCGTTCCGGCGGTGAGCAAGCTCTTTAGTGAGAACGATCGCGATGATTATGTATCCGGGATCAAGGAGGAATACGCGAAGGTGCGCACGCAATACGAGAACAGCCAGCGCGCCAAGGAATACATTCCATTGACCGAAGCACGCGAAAAGAAATTCGTGATCGACTGGAAAGCGGAGCCGCCCGTAACCGCAAAGAGCACGGGTGTTTTCACATTCCGCAATTTCCCGATCGCCGATCTGGTCCCGTACATCGATTGGACGCCTTTCTTCATGGCTTGGGAACTGGCCGGTCGTTACCCGAAGATCCTCAACGACGAAGTTGTCGGTGAACAAGCCACACAACTGCACAACGATGCGCTGAAGATGCTGGACCGCATCATCAAGGAGCAGTGGCTGCAAGTACATGGTGTGGCCGCGATCTGGCATGCGAACACGGTGGACCACGACGACATCGAATTGTACACCGACGCCACCAGATCAAAGGTCATTGGACGGGTACATACAATGCGCCAGCAAAGCAAGAAAGCGCCGGGTGTGCCGTACATCGCGCTTGCCGACTTCATTGCCCCCAAGGAAGTTGCACCGGATCTACTTGGTGGCTTTGCTGTAACAGCGGGCCACGGCGTGGACGAGCGGGTGAAGAAGTTCGAGGAGAAACAAGACGACTACAGCGCGATCATGCTCAAGGCACTGGCAGACCGGTTAGCAGAGGCCTTCGCGGAGAAATTGCATGAAACGGTGCGAAAGGAGATTTGGGGCTACGCGCACCAAGAGACGTTGACGAACGATGAATTGATCAAGGAGGGCTACACTGGGATCCGTCCGGCGCCGGGCTATCCCGCGTGCCCGGACCATACCGAGAAGCCCTTGCTCTTCGATCTGTTGGATGCCGAACGACACACTGGGATAAAGCTCACGGAGGGCTTGGCCATGTGGCCGACTGCGGCGGTAAGCGGCTTCTACTTCGCCCACCCGAAAAGCAAGTACTTCGGGGTAGGGAAAGTTGCTCAGGACCAGATCGCGGATATGGCCCGGCGAAAGGGGAAAGAGACCCAATGGATGGAACGTTGGCTGGGCAGTAACCTCGCCTACGAACCTTAGGCGGACATTCTTCGTAGGAAAGGGCCGAAATGCTTCGGTCGTCCATCTCCATTTTCATGGTTTCCTTTGCCTTCGCTGTTACTGCGCAGGATGTGGAGCAATACACCCAAGCGAACGGGGATTGTACTGGTGCCATCTTCATCCGTGATCCGATCCACGTGGTGGACCAAACGGTCCGCGGATTTGGTAACGTGTTGGAGATCAAGGAAAATCCGTCAGAAGACAAGCAGTGGTTCGAGCGGGAACACCATACCACCTGGTACAAATTCAGGGTGCCGGTGGCTTGTGAACTCACCTTGGATATTATACCGAAGGACATTCGGGATGATTTCGATTTCCTGATCTTCGAAGGCGCTATTCCCGGTATTTGTGACAAGGTCGCCAGCAGACAAGTAACGCCACTTCGGTCGAACATTTCACGGAATGACCCGTCCGTTTCTTCACGCTGCGGGTTGAGCACCGAAGCGCCCGATCCCTATGTGAGATCGGGTGTAGGCTCCAGTTACAGCAGTGCTTTACAGACCGAGGCGGGGCAGTTGTTCTATCTGGTGGTCGATGCACAAGAAAAGCCCAATGCGGGATACACCATCCAATTCCACTACGACCCGGTCCCACCACCGGCTCCGGTCGAGGAGATCAAGGTGAAGGAGCAGCAGCACGTGGTGATCAATATAACCGACAAGAGCAGCGGCCTACCGATAGATGCCATGCTTACGGTTGATGGCCTGCAGTTCGATAAGGTCTCAGAATTCAAAGGAGCGAGCAGCTATTCGTTCGATATGGATCTCTTCCGCACGTTGAAGATCGGCTGCACACGGAAAGGGTACATGTTCTCGACCACGGTGATCAAGGGGACCGTTGAACCTGAGATCTTCGTTTATTTAACGTTGGCGCCTGTTAGCGCCGGTGAAAAGGTGGTCTTGGACGACATCCGTTTCGTAGGTAACGAGAACAAGGTCATGCGGCAATCGGAAGGAGCGCTTTTGTTGCTGTTGCGTTTCATGCAGGAAAACCCAGAGGTCGCCATTGAGGTCCAAGGCCACGTGAACGGACCCACGTTCAAGAATAAGAAAGAGTTCATTGAACTCAGCACGGACCGGGCCAGGACCGTTTACGATTTCCTATTGGTGAACGATGTTGAGGCGGAGCGGATCGCATACAAAGGATTCGGGAACTCTGAAATGCTCTACCCGGAACCACGCAATCAGCAACAAAGCGAGGCCAACCGCCGGGTCGAGGTCCAAGTGCTCGGCACCGGGTCCGGCAATTCGGTGGGCGATCCCCGATTGAGTTCTGCGCCACAGGGTCGGTAGGTGACCATTCACTTTTGGTTCCCAGAGTAGGACCACCCGGCACCTTTTTCCACCGTTCGTCATAAGCAAAGGGCACATTTCCCTTGCCCCGGTACATTTGTTGATCCCCGATGAGATTTCGGAGACCCAATAAGACCATGTCCCGTTCGATCCTCCTTCTGTTTACCGCATTGGTCACCAGTGTGCAAGCCCAAACGCCGTTGACATTAGCACAATGCATTGCACGAGCAGAGGAGAAGAACATCGCCGTGTTGAACGCTGGACTGGATGCTGACCTGGCGGAAAAGAACCATGATCGTACCTATTGGGACCTGGCACCGAACCTGAATGCAGGTGCCACCCACGGGTACAATTACGGAAGGGTGATCGATCGTTTCACCAACACGTTCGCCACGGATCGTGTGCGTACCAATAACTTTTACTTGAGCAGCCAGTTGGACATCTTCCGTGGGCTCAGCAGGCTGAACAGCATCAAGCAAGCCGGGTTCGATTCGGAAGCGGCCAAAGCGGGTATGGAAGCCGCGAAGAATGATGTGCGCTTCAACGTGGTGCAAGCGTTCTTGGACGTTCTGGGCTTGCGAGAACGGATCGACGCCGCGGACAACCAAGCGGAGAACACGCGGCAGCAGATCATCCGCACGAATGCGTTGGTTGAAGGTGGCCGTGTTGCGCGTGCCGAACTACTTTCGATGGAAGCGCAATTGGCGCAAGAGGAATACACGGTTACGGACTTTCGGAACCAGCACGATCAGCGGATGTTCGCATTGGGCCGGGCGTTACAATTGGATGCGGAGGAGATCGAACGATTCGATATAACCGGCCCCGCATTGGACGCCACGGATGTGACCGCTCCGACCGCCACGGTGGACGAGGTGCTCGCCAATGTGCTGGCCAACAACCCTGCCTTTGCGCAGTCCGGGCTGCAAGTACAGAGTGCGGAACGGTCGATCGCGATAGCGCGGGCAGGTGCCTTGCCCACCCTGGCACTCAGTGGTTCGGTAGGAACGGGATACAGCGGGCGCGATGTGCAACAAGTGGGCGATCCGGTCGTCGGTGATCCCGTACCGTTCGGTGTAACGGCCGGCGGCGAAACGGTCTTCGTTCCGGACATCCGCTACCAGACCGAATTGACACCCTTCAACAAACAATTGGACCAGAACCTGAACCAGTCGATCGCCTTCCAGTTGAACATTCCCTT
>Ga0154020_10009279_pt1 | contig 11335 bp, 9 predicted proteins | sample Klosneuvirus_201_FD_109709 | JGI IMG/M metagenome (GOLD analysis project Ga0154020, IMG submission 109709) | Active sludge microbial communities from wastewater, Klosterneuburg, Austria - Klosneuvirus_20160825_MG | ecosystem: Engineered > WWTP > Aerobic digester > Activated sludge | place... | reverse complement strand
TGCGCCCATGTTACCGGCGCCGATGACTGTGACTTTCATGATGCTTCCTTTGGCTTGGTTGAAGTTGCCCCTTGGGGACAGTGCATTTGCTCAACGGTGGGTGTCTTGCAGTGCATGGGTTGAACTGTATTCCGATCAACAGAAAAGATAAATGCAGCAAAATGTGATTAATTATTTCAGTAGGAGGAACAATGGATCGATTTCTTGAGATGCAGACCTTCAACGCCGTGGTGGACGCCGGCAGCTTCGTGAAAGCCGCCGAGGTGCTGAAAATGTCCAACGCGGCGGTCTCGCGCTACGTGGTCGACATGGAGAATCGCCTGGGCGTGCGCCTGCTGCACCGCACGACCCGGCGACTCGCGTTGACCGAGGAAGGGCACATCTTCTATGCCCGCAGCAAGGAGCTGCTCGATGAGCTGGCGGCGGCCGAGGACGAGATCACATCCCGCAGCGATGCCGTGAGCGGCTTGTTGAGGATCAATGCGCCGTTCACCTTCGGCGTTCTGCACCTGGCCCCGCTATGGGGCGCCTTCAGAGCCCAACACCCCAAGGTCAAACTGGACGTGACGCTGGCGGACCGCCTGGTTGATCTGGTGGAGGAAGGCTACGACGTGGCCATCCGCATCGCCACGCTGGCGAGCTCCACCTTGGTCAGCAAACGCCTCGCCACCACCCGCATGGTGCTGTGCGCATCGCCGCAGTATCTGAAGCAGCGCGGCACGCCCAGGCACCCGAGCGAACTGGCCAACCATGCCGTGATCTCGTACAGCTACTGGTCAACCAAGGATGAATGGCACTTCAAGGGGCCGGCCGGCGCCGTGAGTGTGAAAACCGATCCCTGCATTCACACCAACAACGGCGACACCTGCCGCGCGGCCGCCCTGGCCGGCCAGGGCATCATCCTGCAGCCCAGCTTCCTGGTGGGCGCTGATCTGGCCTCGGGCGCCTTGCAGGAGTTGATGCCGAAATTTCGTTCGCTTGAGCTGGGCATCTACGCCATCTACCCAACCCGCAAACACGTGTCGCCCAAGGTGCTGGCGCTCGTCGACTTCTTGACAACGCATCTCGCCCGATCGGGGGCGACCTGGTAACGGCCAACGCGGACGACTGCCGACACTGCCTGCAACGGTTCGATTGGCACGACCCGGCGCCGCGCTGCGGCCTGGAGCCGGGCACGCTAAAGAATCAGGAACCGTTCTCGGGCGACTGCGCCTCCAGGCTGCGGGCCAGGAGGCGGCTGAGGATCTTGTCCAAGGCGCGCCGTTCGGTTGGCGTCAGCACCGACAGAAACCAGGCTTCGGTCTGGCGCGCGCGCGGAATGATGGCGCCACACATCTTGACGCCAGTGCGGGTGAGAAACAGCACCAGCCTGCGACCATCGCGGGGGTCATTGCTGGCCGCGATCAGGCCCAGCTCAACCAGCCTGCGCTGGGCACGGCTCACGCGTCCCTTGTCCATGCTGGTGTATTCGACCACTTCGTTGGGTGCCAAGGGTCCGTAGCTGTGCAGCGTCATCAGAATGCGCCACTCCGGGATCAGCAGGCCATGCTGCTGTTCGAACAGCGAACCAATCGACTGGCTCACGCGGTTGGCCACCACCGCCAGCTTGTAGGGAATGAATTCCTGCAAGACCAGCTTGTCAACGGCCGCCGGACTGTCCTGGGTCCTATTCTTCCTGGAACGCGGAGGAGCCATGGCGCTGCGGTTCACTCCAAGGGGCTGGTGGCTTCGCGCAGCGCGGCGCTTACATCCGGACGCAGCGGGTTGCGACGCATCACCAGCACGGTCCAGAGCAGACTGTAGAGCAAGGTGCCGCCCAGCATGGCCGCGACATTGGTGTAGATGGCTGCGGCCATCTCCGGCGCCGGAGCAATGTTCAGGAACACGTAGCCCATGCCGAGAATGCCCAGCACCTGGGGCAGCGGAAATGCCGGGGAGCGGAAAGGGCGCAACTGCTGTGGCAGGCGCAAACGCAGCACGATGAGGTCCATATGCACAATGATATAGGCGACCAGCCAGCAGCCGGTGGCGGCCACCGTCAGTGTCAGGATGGAGGAGGCATCCATGCCCAGCGGGGCACGCACGGCACCGATTGCCAACGTGAAGACGAGCAGCGCCCAGATTGGCGCGCCCTTGCGATTCTCGCGCGCCAGAATGGAGGGCAGCTGGCCGCTTTGCGCCATGCCCTGGATCATGCGCGATACGCTGGCCAGAATGGTGTTGAGCAGCGTCGCGCTGCCCAGAATGGCCAACAGTGCGAAGCCGATGCTTGCCCTGGGTCCAAAAGTGGCCAGCGCCAGATCCATGTGCGCCGTGGCGCCCGCCAGTTTCTGCGCCGGCAGCATTACCAGCCCGGCCAGGCAGAACAGACCATAGACCGCCACGATCATCATCAGGCCAATCAACATCGAACGCGGCACATCGCGCACCGCCGAGCGCGCGTCGCAGATCATGGGGCAGACGAACTCAAGCCCGACCAGGCCCCAGATTGCCAGCGCCACCAGTGACACGGCCAGCTTGAAATCGAGCGCGCTGGCGGTGAGGACGGTGGCGATGGCGGCGCGGTCGGCGCTGGCCAGCGCCACCAGACCAATGATGAACAGTCCGCTGAACATGATGGCCACCAGCGCGCTCTGTAGCCGGGCAAACAGGTCGACGCCACGCAGATTCAGCGCACAGAACACCGCCAGCAACAGCAGGCTGGGATAGCGTACCGCCGCGCTGAAGCCCGGCGCCACCTGCTCCGTCAAGGTGTCGACCAGCACCAGCTCGGCGGGAATCGCCAGCAGCGCCACCGCCACGTAGCCGGACAGCGTGGCGACGATGGCCAGGCCCGGCCCGAGCGCGGCCTCGGTGTAGGCGCTGACCGACCCCGAACTCGGCAGCATCAGCGACAGTTCCGCAAAGGACAGCACGTAGGACAGGGCCAGCAGGGCCGACAAACCAATCGCCAGCAGAAAGTTCACGCCGCCGATGCTGGCGCCATTGAGCATGCTGATCATGGTGCTCTGAACCACCACCACCCCCACGGCGGTGGCCACCATGGCCGGCAGACCGAGCGCGCCGGCGCGCCCTGGATTGGGCGGCATCGCGCCGGTTTGTTGATTGGCAGGCATGCAGTACTCCTTGTTGTGAGGGTTGCGTCGATAACGTCGTTAGCGGGGGCTTTGCGCAGCGACGGCTAGGCGCCGCCAAAGCTGGTGAGCTTGGTATCAAGGTAGGCGGCCAGGCCCTCCTGAGCGCTCTCCGAGCCGTAGCCGCTCTCCTTGACGCCACCAAAAGGGGTCTCGGGCTGAGACACACCAAAGTGGTTGACGCCAACCAGGCCCGCCTCGATCCGGTCCGACACCGTGTGCGCCAGCGTCAGGTCACGCGTGAACAGGTAGGCAGCCAGGCCGTAGGGAAGCGCATTGGCCTGCGCCACCGCGTCATCGAGATCCGTCCAGGCATTGATCACGGCGATCGGGCCGAATGGCTCCTGTCGCATGACCCGGGCCGACGACGGCACGGCCGCCAATACCGTTGGCGCGAAGAAGTAGCCACTGCCGTTGACGCGCGTGCCACCGCACATCAGCGTGGCGCCGCAGGCCAGCGCATCGTCCACCAGCGCCTGCATCTCCGTGACTCTGCGAACGTGGGCAAGGGGACCCATATCGATCCCGGGCTCAATGGGATTGCCGACCCGAAGCTTGCGCGCACCCTCGCAGAAGGCGTTCAGAAAGGTCTCGAACAAGGAGGCATGCACCAAAAAGCGCGTGGGCGAGGCGCACACCTGCCCGGCGTTGCGGTACTTGGCGTCCACCGAAAGCCGTGCCGTCTGCGCAGCGTCGGCGTCTGGCAGTACCAGCACCGGTGCGTGGCCACCCAGCTCGGCGGTGTAGCGCTTCATGCCCTGGGCGCACAAGGCTCCCAGTTGCTTGCCCACCGGGATCGAACCCGTGAACGACACCTTGCGGATACCTTCGTTGGCGATCAACCTGGACGAAACCCGCTGCGGCTCGCCGAACACCAGGTTGAGCACGCCGGCTGGCAAGCCAGCGTCGTGAAACGCCCGCACCAGCGCCACCGCCGTGCCTGGCGTCTCCTCGGCAGGCTTGAAGACCGCGCTGCAACCGGCCGCCAGCGCAGCGCCCACCTTGCGCGCCGGCAGGTTCATGGGAAAGTTCCAGGGCGTGAGCAAGGCGGCGGGCCCAACCGGTACCCGGGACACCACTTGGGACAACACCGTGCCGGTGCGCCGCGGCACGACTCGACCATAGTTGCGCTTGCCCTCCTCGGCCAGAAAGTCAATGATGTCGGCGCTCAGCAGCACTTCGCGCCGGCTCTGCGCCAGCGGCTTGCCCTGCTCCAGCGTCATGATCCGCGCAATGCCTTCGGCGCGTTCGCGCAGCAGCCCGGTGGCGCGCGCGATGATTTCGTGGCGGGCGCAGGCCGAGATTGCCTTCCATGTCTGGAAGCCGCGCTGCGCCGCGGCCACAGCCTGGTCAAGCTCCTGGTCGCTTGCCAAAGGCACGGTGCCGAGCACCGACTCGTCGGCGGGATTGACGACCGCGCGGGTGCCGCCGCTACCCCTGGCACGCCAATCGCCGTCGATGTACAGAGCCGGTTCGGGGTAGTTGCTCACAGGGTTCCCAATCATTGGATGCGGGCCGCGTCGGCATTCGTCCGGCGTCGTGCGGCCCCGTAACTGCTCGTTGGTGGTTCGCGCTGACCTCTCGCCTTCGCCTGGAATCGGAATACAGTTGCAAGTGCAACGGTCTTCACAATTCGGCATCAGCGTTTCACCGCGCCGATGATAGTGATGACGCTGAGACTGTCAAGGCTTGAACTCAGCAACATCGCAGAGGGTATTCCCTAGCCGCAAATATTCTGGCGTCATTGCCAATTTTGGATATTGGTTGCACTTGCAACTAACGTATTCTGGGGTCCTCGGACTGTATGCCGGTGCTCGCCGGCATCAGCAGCCCCACCTCAAGGACCCATCCATGGCGTACGACATCGAACAGCTCAAAAGCGCCAATGCGCGGCATCTGTGGCATCCCATGGCCCATCCCAAGGCCATGCTGGACACTCCTCCCGACATCATTGCGCGCGGCGACGGCGTCTGGGTCTGGGACATCGACGGTCACCGCATGCTCGACGGCGTGGGCGGCCTGTGGAGCGCCAATCTGGGGCACAGCAACCGGCGCCTGCGCGATGCCATCGTGGCGCAGCTCGACGAGCTGCCCTTCTACAACACCTTTCGCGGCACCACCCATCCGCGGGCCATTGAGCTGTCGCAGGAGCTGGCGCGCATGATGGCGCCCGAGCAGGTGGGCGCCGTGATGTTCGGCAGCGGTGGCTCGGACGCGGTGGAGGCGGCCCTCAAGCTGGCGCGCCAGTACTGGAAGGTGCTGGGCCAGTCCGACCGCACCAAGTTCATCAGCCTGCGTCAGGGCTATCACGGCGTGCACTTCGGCGGTATGTCCGTCAACGGCAACACCAATTTCCGCCGCGCCTATGAACCGTTGCTACCCGGCTGCTTCCACGTCGACACGCCATGGCTCTATCGCAACCCCTACACCGACGATCCGATTGAACTGGGCCGCATCTGCGCCGAGCTGCTGGAGCGGGAGATCATCTTTCAGGGCCCGGACACCGTGGCCGCCTTCATCGCCGAGCCGGTGCAAGGCGCAGGCGGCGTCATCGTGCCGCCGCAGAACTACTGGCCGGCGGTGCGTCAGGTCTGCGATCGACACGGCGTGCTGCTGATCGCCGACGAAGTGGTGACCGGCTTCGGCCGCACCGGCCACCTGTTCGGCACCCGCATGTGGGGCGTGAACGCCGACATCTGGTGCCTCGCGAAGGGCCTGTCCAGCGGCTACGTTCCGATCGGCGCCACAGCCATCGGCCAGCGCATCGTCGACACCTTTCTTGGCGCGCCGGCGGGCATTGGCGCCATCGCCCATGGCTACACCTACAGCGCGCACCCGGTGGCGGCGGCGGCGGCGCTGGAGAGTCTGAAACTCGTCCAGGAGCTCGACCTGCCAGGCAACGCCGCGCGCGTGGGTGCCCATCTACAGGCCCGCCTGGCGGATTTCGTGAGCCGGCACGTCCATGTTGGCGATGTGCGCGGCGTCGGCCTGATGGCCTGCATCGAGATGGTCGAGTCCAAGCAGGGCAGGAAGCCCCTTGCCCGCGGCAATGATCTGCCGCAGCGCGTCGCCCGCGCCACCTACCGACGCGGCGCGATGGTGCGTGTATCGGGGCCGAACATCATTCTCTCGCCACCGCTGATCATCACCCGCGAAGAGGTGGATGTGCTGGTCGATGCGCTGGACGCGGCCTTCGCCGAAGTTGAAGCGGGGCGGTAGCACCATGGCATCCCCAAAGTGCGCGCGCGTGCTGCTGATCGGCACCGCCGATACCAAGGCCGACGAACTGCAGTTCATGCGTCACTGCATCGAAGAGGGTGGCGGCAGCGTGCTGGTAATGGATGTGGGCATCCTCGGACAGGCGCCATTCCAGCCGGAAGTCACCAATGCCGAGGTTGCCGCCGCGGCCGGTGTGGGCTTGCCGGAGTTGGCGGCCCTCGGCGACGAGAACCAGGCCATGTTGCACATGGCGCGGGGCGCGGCGTGCCTGGTTGCGCAGCTCTACCAGCAAGGCCGCGTGGATGGGCTGCTGGCCTTGGGCGGCACGATGGGCACTGATCTGGCACTGGACGCGGCGGCAGCCTTGCCGCTGGGAGTCCCCAAAGTGGTGGTATCCACCATCGCCTATTCGCACCTGGTGCCGGCGCACCGCATACCCGCTGATCTGATCATGGTGTTGTGGTCCGGTGGTCTTTATGGCCTCAACAGCCTGTGCCGCTCGTCGTTGGCGCAGGCCGCGGGCGCCGTCCTGGGCGCCTGCCGTCACGCGCGGCCGCCACGGTTCGACCGCCCACTGGTTGGCATCACGTCGCTGGGATCGAGCGTGTTGTCCTACATGAAGCGGCTCAAGCCGGCGCTGGAGGCACGCGGCTACGAAGTGGCGGTGTTTCACACCACCGGCATGGGGGGACGCTCCTTTGAAGACCTGGCCGAGCAAGGGCGCTTTGCCGCGGTGTTCGACTTCAGCCTGCAAGAGCTCGCCAATCATCTTGGCGGCTCCTGTGTCACGGCCGGCGCCTCACGCCTGACCGGCGCCGGGCGCGCCGGTGTGCCGCAGATCGTCGCACCCGGCGCCACCGACATGGTGGACTACCCGGCCTGGTCGCAGCCGTCGGCGCGCTTTGCCGATCGCCCCAGCCATGCGCACAACCGGCTGATCGCCTCGTCCATGGGCGATGTGGCCTTGCGCGAGGAGGTTGCGCGGGAGATCGCGGCGCGGCTGCAGGCTGCGCGCGCCGCGACCTGTCTGCTGCTGCCCCGGGCCGGCATCGAGGAATGGGACCGCGCCGGTCAACCGCTGCACGATCCGCAAGGTCTGTCGGCATTCATGACCGTGGCAAGAGCGCAGGCCAGCGCGCCGACGGAGGTGATCGAGCTCGATGCCCACATCAACGATCCGGCATTTTCCGATGCCGCGCTGGCCGTGTTCGACCGCTGGGTCGCAGCGGGCATCGTGGTCGCAGGCGCGACGCCGTCATCGTCGCCATGAAGCGGGCACTGGTGCTTGACTTTGGCGGGGTGGTCACGCGCACCCTGTTCGAGACCCATGCCGCGACTGAGGCGGCGCTGGGCTTGCCGGCAGGCACTCTGACCTGGCGTGGGCCGTTCGACGCCGCCGCCGACCCGCTGTGGCAGGACATGCAGGACGGGCGCATCAGTGAACGGGACTACTGGATGACGCGCACGCGCGAGGTGGGGCTGCTGCTGGGTGAATCCTGGGACCGCATGGAGACCCTGGTGACGCGCGCGCGCGGTGCCGATCCGGCGTCGGTGATTCGACCGCAGGCCATCGCGGCGGTCGAGGCCGCCAAGGCGGCCGGCTGCGCATTGGCCATCCTGTCCAACGAGCTGGACCTCTTCTACGGTGCCGCGCTGCGCGCTCGCGTGCCGATCCTGCGCGAATTCGATTGCATCGTCGATGCCACCTACACCGGCGTGCTCAAGCCCGACGCACGGGCCTATGCGCTGTGCCTGGCGCAACTCGACCTTCCGGCCAGCGCCTGCCTCTTTGTCGACGACCAGCTACGCAACGTCGAGGGGGCGCTGCGCGCGGGCATGCAGGCGCTGCACTTCGATGTGCTGGATCCGGCACGCTCGTATCGGCAGGCGCTGCAGTGTCTTGGAGTTCCTCTGCCGGCGTCCCTGCAGCCGAGCCTGACGATGGCGGGCTACTCGGATTGCGCAGAATGACAGCTACTCAAGAGCGTGGTGCCCGCTCTGGTTCCGTGGAGGCGCTTGTGCGGCGCTAGGGTGCTGAACCCGCAGCAGGGTGGGGGCACACGCCGCTGCGAAGGGTTGTTCGTTCGTAGGCTGACAAACCACGCAATCCGGGGAGCAGGCTGCCTGGCTGTTCTGCGCAGGTCAAGGGGGAGCCCGCAGGGCGGAGGACACGGAGCAGAACAGCCAGGCAGCCTGCTCCCCGCGCCCGCAAGTTGGTGCATGTCCTCTTACGCAGTCGATCCAACCCCCTGCATCGATCCATACGCAAACTGGAGTCGCTTGGGTAAGCACCTCGAGCAAGTGCCTATCAGATCAAGCGAGCGGACTGCCCGGCATTGCGCAGTGTCTCCGACGGCAGTTCCCCAAACATGCGGCGATAGTCATTGGCGAAGTGGCTCAGGTGCCAGAAACCCCAGCGGGCCGCGATGTCCTGGACCGACTGCCGCTCGGGACCGCCGGACTTCAGCATCCGGCGCACGCCATTGAGGCGCATGGCGCGCAAGTAGCTCACCGGATTGAGCTGCAGGACCTCCTGGAAACTGTATTGCAGGGTGCGTCGGCTCACCTTCAGGGCGCGGCACAGGTCTTCGACGGTGAGCGGCTCCTCCACGTGCTCGCGCATGTGGTCCTGCGCGCGGGCAACCAGCCTGTGCCGATGCGTGGGCGAGCTGGCACAGCGGTCTGCGGCGCTGACGACGCCATCGACCGCCTTCACGACGCTCGACAGCAGGGCTTGCTCCAGCCCCTTCTGCATGGCTGCGTACTTCAGCATCGCTGGTGTACGCGAGACCGAGTCCAGGGCGGTCAGCAAAAAGCCGCGAAACTCGTTGACGCATTCCCTCGAAGCATGAATGACCGGGCGGTGGAGCAGCTCACGTTCAATGTCACGCTGCTCAATGTCCCGCGCATACTGTGCCAGCACCTGGCTGGGAATCGACACCGCGACCACATCGAAATGCTCCGGTGCCGTGAATGCCAGCGCGTCGCCGCCGCCCATGGTCATGATCGCATCCGACGTGATGGGGCGACCACAGAAGTAGCCCTGCCCCTGCATCGCCACGGGCACACCCAGCACCCGATCGCCCGCGCGCATCAGACCTTCCTCGTGCACCGATTGATTCGTCACCTCGCGAAACAGCTGGATGCCGCGAAAGCAAATCTCCATGAAGCGACCCTCGAACTGTCCCGGTGAAAGCTGCTCATAGACCTGCTCCCAGTCGCGCAGGCACTGCGCCTGTTCGTCAGCGTCATGGGTCTCGCGGCGCACCATCGAATAGAGCGCGCTGTCGGTCACCGGTGGGAGCGATGCAAGGGATGTCGGGTTCATGCCAATCTCGAACGATGCGTTGCCTGTCGGACCCCGCAGTAAAGCAGAACAGCTTTCGGAATGCAACACCGATGGGCAAAGGTGCACGCAAGAAGCACGGGCCCTGTATCAACGTTTTCCCTAGTCTTGCCGATTTGGGATAACGGCCCGCGCACACCCATTCCTAGAATCCGCCCACACTGCACGCCGCGGCAGAAGCGAACGAAGAAGCAACGCGGCACAACTAGGAGAAACGGGTGAACTGGTCGCGTTTCATTGTCGTGGTGGGGCTGCTAGCGGGCGCATGCGCAGGCGCGGCTGCAGGGACTGAGCCGGTATTCGAGACGCTCACGGTGGCAAAGATGCCAGCGCCAACACCGCATCGCATCTATGTCTCGGACATTGCCATCAACCACATCGTGGACGGTCGCCTTCACGTGATCGATGGCGATGCGCTCAAGTACCTGGGCGTGGTATCCACCGGCTTTGCCGGCAACGCCACGCTGTCGGTGGACCGGCAGGAGCTGTACGTGGCCACCACCTACTACACCAGACTGTCGCACGGCGAGCGCAACGACGTGGTCGACATTCATGACCCGCAGACGCTGGAACACCGTGGCGAGATCGCCATCCCGTCGCGACACGCGCAGGCGCTGCCCTACAAGGGGCTGGTGCGCCCCTCCTCGGATGGTCGCTGGCTGTTCGTGCAGAACGCCACGCCCGCCTCATCGGTGACGGTGGTCGATCTCAAGGCGCGCAAGTTCGCATTCGAGGTAGCAACGCCCGGTTGCTGGATCATCATTCCGTCGCAGACCGTCGGCAACCGTTTCTCCACGCTGTGTGGCGACGGCACCCTGCAGACCATTACGCTCAACGACAACGGCAGCTTCAAGTCGCGCAGCCGCAGCGAGCGCTTCTTCCAGCCCGACGAAGACCCGGTCTTCGTTCAGAGCGACCACATCGGCGACCGGCACTTCTTCATCTCCTTCAAGGGCCAGGTGCACGCAGCCGACCTGTCCGCCGAACAGCCGCGACTGGAGACGCCCTGGTCACTGGTGACGGGGGCCGATGCGCGCAAGGCCTGGCGGCCCAGCGGGTACCAGTTGATGGCGATCCACCGCAAGACCCATCGCATGTTCGTGGCGATGCACATGGGCGGCAAGGAGGGCAGCCACAAGGATCCGGCCAAGGAAATCTGGGTCTTCGACCTGACTCAGGCCAAGCGTGTCGCACGCCTGCCCGGGCACAACGCCATCGCCCTGACGGTCAGCCAGACCGACACCCCCAAGCTCTTTGCCATCGACGGCGTGAAGATGGGGCTGGCAGTGTTCGACGCCTCCGCCCGGCCGCGCTTCCTGCATCGCATGGAGCAGATCGCCGAGTCCGCAACCATGATGGAGCTGAACTGACATGGCGCCATTGTTCGCCCTGGACCCGACACTGCCGCACCTGTGCGCGGCCCTGCTGGCGATGGTATTCCTCGCCGGTGCCTGGCAGAAGCTGCGGGACATGGCCGCTCTGGCGATGGCGATCGAGCAGTACCGGCTGCTGCCCGCGCCGTTGGCCACCGTGGCCGCATGGGGGCTTGTTGGCGCCGAGGTGCTTGCCGGCGTGCTGTTGCTGCCGCTTGCCACGCGTCAGACTGGCGTCGTCATCGCGGAGGTGGTGCTGCTGG
>Ga0154020_10009278_pt1 | contig 11335 bp, 6 predicted proteins | sample Klosneuvirus_201_FD_109709 | JGI IMG/M metagenome (GOLD analysis project Ga0154020, IMG submission 109709) | Active sludge microbial communities from wastewater, Klosterneuburg, Austria - Klosneuvirus_20160825_MG | ecosystem: Engineered > WWTP > Aerobic digester > Activated sludge | place... | reverse complement strand
GCTTTTCGACTTGAAGTGGAAAACGAATTGGAGGAATTTCCCCCGGCGCCGATTGATGGCCGCCCGAATGTGTGGCACTTGTTTTTCTTCTCCGGGCGGAACCGGATGGACGTACATATCGTGAACACGATGACCTTGGCGGAGTCTGCAGCGGCTGCTAAGGCGGGGGTTTTGGCGAACTACTGAGCCTTATCCGACAAGTGGAAGAGTGTTCAAAACTGTGTCAAGCCTTCCGAGAGGTTTTTTTAACACAGAGAAACACAGAGTTCTTTCACAGAGACACACAGAGTTTGATTTCGAAATCAAACTCTGCCTCGTCCGGCATAGCGGCTATTTTCTACCTTTGTTCGCTCCTTTGGCCACCCCCGTCATCCGAACTCTGTTGCTTTTCACCAAATCAAACAATCGCCATGCGTACCCGTCTGCTCGCACTCCTTGCCCTGCTTTGCTTTTTCCTGCCCGCTTCCGCCCAAAAATACCTCGAGATGATCGAGGCCGGCACCTTCACCCTTGCCGAAATACAGCAGGAAGCCGAGGCGCATTTCAATATCGTCGGACGGGAGCGGGGCAGCGGCTACAAGCCGTACAAACGCTGGGAGTACGTCGCCCAAATGGAACTGAATGAATCGGGCATCAAGATACCCAACCACGAACTGTCCCAACGCGCCCGCGACTATCGGCGCGCCGAACGCCAACGCCGTGCCGAGTCCGGCAGCTTCGGCGGCGACTGGAAACAACTCGGGCCCACCTACTGGAACGCCACCTCCGCCTGGAGTCCCGGCGTGGGGCGCATCACCTCTATCGGCATTGACCCACATAACAACAACCACCTCATCGTGGGCAGCCCCACCGGCGGCGTCTGGAAAACCCTCGACGGCGCCACCACCTGGACGAACCTCACCGACGACTACTCCACCGTGGACGTGTACGCCCTCGAAATATCGCCCTACAACAGCAACCACTACCTCTGGGGCAGCACTTCGGGCCGCATTTTCCGCTCCACCGACGGCGGCGCCACCTGGACTACCACCGGCAACCTCTCCGGTAGCGGACGCGTCAGACGCATCGAGTACCACCCCACCGACCCCAACACGGTGTACGCCGTGTCCGAATCCAACGGCCTGTTCCGCTCCGTCAACGGCGGCGCTTCCTGGAGCACCGTGTCCGGCGCCAGCGGCACCTCCGGCTACGACGTGGAGTTCAAACCCGGCGACCCGAATACGATGTATTTTTCCGGCAGAAACGTGTACCGCTCCGTCAACGGCGGCACATCGTTTTCACAAATCAGCGGCTTCGGCACCGCCAGCGACAACTACAAAATGATGGGCGTGTCGCCCGCGAACCCCAACATTGTGTATGTACTGGAATCGAACGGCGGGATATTCGGGGCTTTTTACAAATCCACAAACAGCGGGGCTTCGTTCACCAAACTCCAGGACGGCGCCGACATCAACTACTTCGGCTACAGCGACACCGGCGACGACGACCGGGGCCAGGCTCCTCGAAACATGGAAGTGGCCGTTAGCCGCTCCGATGCCGAGGACGTACACATTGCGGGCATTCATACCTGGCGATCGGTAGACGGCGGTGAGTTCTTTTTTCTCACCTCCCACTGGGTGCCCAGTACCGCCGCTTCGCTCGGCGTGGGCTACAACCACGCCGATGTGAACATCATGAAGTTCAAAGGCGACACCTTGTACGTCGGCACCGACGGCGGCATTTACCGCAGCACCAACGGCGCGGAATCGTTTCTGGACCGCACGCCGGGACTCGGTATCCGGGAGTTTTACAAAATCGGCGTGTCCAAAACCAACCCCAACGTGGTGTCGGGCGGCTCACAGGACAACGGCACCAGCGTCATGCGCGGCGCCAACCGCGCCTGGGTGGACTGGCTCGGCGCCGACGGTATGGAAACGTTTGTGGACTGGAATAATGCCAACATCCTGTACGGCACCTCCCAAAACGGCTCCATGTACCGGTCCACCAACCAGGGCACCTCCCGCAGTTCCATTTCCAAACCACCGGATGTGGAAGACGGGGCCTGGATCACGCCCTTCGAACAGGATCCGCAGTTTGCCCCCACCATTTATGTTGCCTTCGCCGATGTATGGAAAACCAGCAACAACGGCGGCACCTGGACCAAAATTTCCACCTTCGACAATGGGAACATGAACCACATGAAACTGGCGCCCTCCGACAACCAGCGCATCTACGTGGCACGCGGCTCGTCGTTGTTCACCACCGCCAACGGCGGCGGCGCGTGGACAACCATCACCTCGGCCTGGGGCGGGAACACCATCAGTTTCATCGCAGTGCACCCGCAAAACCCGCAGCGCCTGCTGATCGTCACATCCTCCGCCGTGTACCATTCCACCAATGCGGGCAGTACCTGGACGAACATCAGTTCGGGCCTTCCCTCCGGCACCAAGTACTGCGCCACCTGGGAAAACAAGGGAAAAAACGGCATCTACGTGGGCGGTTTCGGGTTTATATCCTACACCAACGACGAGCTCGCGGGCCAGTGGGTCGGCTTTTTCGAAGGCCTGCCCAATGCACGTGTGTACGAACTGGAAATCAACTACGTGTCCAATACCATTTTCGCCTGCACGTATGGCCGCGGCCTGTGGGAATCGCCCCTGTACCAACTTTCGCCGCCCGATGTGGCCTTCGAAGCCAACCAGCAACAGGGCTGCCGGGAAATGACGGTGCAGTTCACAGACAAATCCACCAACAACCCCACCGCCTGGCAATGGACCTTCGAAGGCGGAACACCCGCCACCTCCACCGCTCAAAACCCAACGGTTACGTACAGCGGAAAAGGCGCGTACACGGTTCAACTGACCGCTACCAACGGCGCCGGCGGGAACACCGCCGAGGCAATCGGGTACATCGTTCTGGAAGGCCCCTCCGTGCCGACGGTGACCGTGGCGGAGCGCTGCGGCCCGGGTGTGATAACCCTTCAGGCCGCGGGCATCCCGGGCGAACAAATCCGGTGGTATACTTCCGACTCGGACCCGAACCCGCTGTTCACCGGCGACATGTTCCAAACGGATATTTCCCAAACCACTACTTTTTATGCAGCAGCCGGCACAGGCAGTGTCCAGACACAACACGTCGGGCCGATGTCCAACTCCATCGGCACCGGCGGGGACCACGGCGGAAACCAGTTCCTGATCTTCGATGCCCAAAAACCGTTCCGCCTGAAATCCGCAACAGTGTACGCGACCGGAGCCAAAAACCGGACCTTCCAGCTTCGGGACGCTGCAGGTATCGTGTTGCTGGAAAAAACTGTTTTCGTGAACGACGGGGAGAGCCGTGTCGCCCTGAACATGGACATCCCTAAAGGCGCCGACCTACAAATCGGCTGCATTTCTACGGCTAATTTATTCCGAAACAACGCCGGCGTCGCTTACCCCTATTCTTTCAGCGGTGTCATGAGCATTAAAACCTCCACTGCCGGATTGGATTATTACTACTACCTGTACGACATCGAAGTGGAACACAGCGACGTGTGCGAAAGCGACCGCGTGCAGGTCGTGGGAACGGTGAATCCATTGCCCACCATCCCCGGCGTATCTGCATCGGGCGCTACGATACTCTGCCCCGGCGAGTCGGTCGTGCTCACGGCGCAAAACATCTGCCCCGGCTGTACGCTGCTATGGTCGAACGGCGATAGCCAGCCGGATATCACCATCGCTGTCGCCGGTACCTACACCGCCACATTAAGCAATTCCTGCGGCGAAAGCCCGGCCTCCGACGCCATCGTTGTGACCACCACCACCCCGCCCGACGCATCAATGGTTTCTGCCTCCGGCAATACCGCGCTGTGCCCCGGCGAGTTGGTCGTACTCACGGCGGAAAATATCTGCCCCGGCTGCACGGTGCTGTGGTCAACTGGTGAAACCAGCCCCGACATCACTGTTTCCAGTGCCGGCAACTACACCGCCATTGTTCAAAACAACAGCAATTCCACCTGCAGCGAAAGTCCCGCGTCCAACGCCATTGCCGTTGCTACCAACACGGTGCCGGCCACACCCGTTGTCGGTACGTCCGGCCCCACGTCGCTTTGCGGCGGCGAGTCGGTCGTGTTAACGGTAGAAAATTTATGCCCCGGCTGCACGGTGCTGTGGTCGAGCGGCGAAACCACTCCGGGCATCACCGTCGCCACCGACGGCGTGTTCACGGCTACGGTTAGCAATGCCTGTGGCGACAGCCCGGTTTCCGACGCCATAGTGGTCACCACCGGCACAGCGCCCAACGCCCCTGTACTCGGTACAGTGGGCGGCTCGGTGTTGTGCCCCGGCCAACCGGTCGTTTTGACGGCAGGCAACGTGTGCACCGATTGCCCCATCCTCTGGTCGAACGGCGAAACCGGGCCGGGCATTACCGTCACCACCGATGGCGCATACACGGCTACGGTCAGCAATGCCTGCGGCAACAGCCCGGCTTCGAACGAAATAACCGTCACGACAAGCGCCATCCCCGAAGCGCCCGCGCTATCGGCGGCAGGTGTCACCGCGCTGTGCCCCGGCCAGACGGTGGTGTTGTCTGCGGAAAACGCCTGCGCGGGATGCACGATCCTCTGGTCGAACGGCGAAACCGGGCCGAGCATTACCGTTGCCACCGGCGGTACGTACACCGCCACGGCCGGCAATGTGTGCGGCGACAGCCCGGCTTCCGATGCCATCTCCGTAACGACAATTCCTTTGCCCGCCGCTCCCGCGCTATCGGCGTCGGGTTCCACAGTTCTCTGCCCCGGCCAAACAGTGGTGCTAACGGCGGAGAATATATGCGCGGGCTGTACGATCCTCTGGTCGAGCGGCGACACCGGGCCGAGCATTACCGCCACCGCCCAAGGCGCGTACACGGCCACGGTCGGCAATGTGTGCGGCGACAGCCCGGCTTCCAACACGATTGCTGTCAGCGAGGAAACCGTGCCCGCCGCGCCTGAAATTTCGGTGTCGGGTTCGACGATCCTGTGCCCCGGCAAAACTGTCGTGCTGTCGGCAGAAAACATTTGTCCCGGTTGCACGATCCTCTGGTCGAACGGCGACACCGGGCCGAGCGTCACCGTTGCCGCTGAAGGTGCGTACACCGCTACGGCTGGCAATGTGTGTGGCGACAGTCCGATTTCCGACGCCGTCGTCGTCACGGAAGAAATCCTGCCCGAAGCGCCTGCCATTTCGGCTACCGGTTCCACGGTGCTGTGCCCCGGCCAAACGGTGGTGCTGACGGCAGAAAACATCTGCCCCGGTTGCACGATCCTGTGGTCGAATGGTCAACCCGGCCCGAATATCACCGTCGCTTCCGAAGGCGCGTACTCGGCCACAGTCGGCAATGTCTGTGGCGACAGCCCGGCTTCCGGCACTATTGCGGTCAGCGAGGAAACCCTGCCCGTTGCGCCTGCGATTTCGGTGTCGGGATTGACGGCGCTGTGCCCCGGCCAAACGGTGGTGCTCCTGGCGGAAAACATTTGCCCCGGTTGCACGGTGCTGTGGTCGAACGGTGAAACCGGCGAGAGTATCACCGTCGCCACCGCCGGAAACTACACGGCAACAATCGGCAATATTTGCGGCGACAGCCCGGCTTCCGACGCCGTGGCCGTGACAGTGTACCCGCCGTTTTTACCCACAGTGCAGGTCGCCAACCTGTGCCAACTGACGGCGCCGGTGGGCAGCAACTACCAGTGGTTTTTGAACGGAACCGCGATACCCGGGGCTAATGCACCGTTCTGGACCGCATTGGTCGCCGGCTCGTACACCGTGTCCATGAACAGCCCGGCGGGTTGCCCCGGCATGTCCGATGCGGTCTCTGCCGAGGCATGTGCGAGCAGCACGGCGGAACTGGCGGGCGTCCTGTCGGCGCGCGTGTACCCGAACCCGGCAAGGGATCGGGTTTTTCTGGAAATTCAAACGCTGCGGTCGATTCAAACCCAACTCGACCTGTTTGCTGCGGACGGACGTTTTGTGGCTACGTTGCATAAAGGCACGCTTTTGCCCGGTAGCCAAACACTGAATCTCGCGTTGCTGGAACTACCGGCAGGCATGTACCGCTACCGGCTGGCTACGGAGTTTGGTACGGCGCAGGGGAGCCTGGTGGTGCTGCGGCGGTAGGTTTTTTTGCGCCCGACGTAGAGTGGAAGTGTCACCGAGGTGTTGCAGGGCAGCCACGCCATCGGCAATGCTCGCATGGCGGAAGCCGGCGGTTTTGCTGAACACGAGAACGGGAGTAGGTGGCTGGTCGTATTTGCAGGATAGGCAAAGGACGGCGAGTAGGGAAACAATGGCAAAAGACGTGCGGATATGAAGCATGAAAAACACATGAACCGACAATCTATTGTTGGAAACGAATGTTTGTTCAACCGAGCTCCACCCCCCGTTTCTGCAAATGCTCCGGGATGTTCATCGTCAGCCCCGGAACGATTTCGATGTCCTTATCCCAGGAAATGGTGCGCCAGTCGCTGCCGGTTTCCGCCACCAATACCCGGCGGGCTTCCGTGGAAATCCAAAACACTTTTTGCACGCCAAAGTGCAGCAATTTTTCGATTTTTCGGGAAATGTAGCCCATCTCGGTCATGGCTTCCAAATCCGCTTCGATGTCAATTTCAAACGCCAGAAGCGGCGGCACGTCGGCGTATAGTTTGCCGATTTTGTCGCCACGCATCACCGCCGCGTCGTACACAAAAATATCCCCGGCGAGGTTGTTGCCCCGGGCAATATGCAAGCCGGCTTCGTTCGAGTAGATGGCATATTTTTCCGTACCAAAATGTCTAAACAAAAGAGAATTCAGGTACATGTGGACTTCACTCTGAAGCGTGCTGCTACCCATGATATCTTGCAAGGTTTTGGAATTATTCAATACGGCTTTGTAGCCCTTTCGGTAGATGGGCACGCCGTCCATGGTTTCATACACCAGGTAATCGGGAACTTTTCGCGTTTTGCGGGCGCGTGGCGCCGTGGCTACTGCTTCCATGTGCGATTTTCTTTTCTGCAAATCTACGGGATTTTTTCAGGCAAGCTACACCGGTATCTGGTGTCGTCTGGTGTTTTGAACCGATGAGATTCCAAATTATGCGACTTTTGCAGCACAACGCACGCGGGAAGGGGCACGTTTGTCATTCCGCGTTTTCACTAACGTACCTCCACTCATGGGCTTCCGCTCGTTTATCATCCGCCCCTTTGCCCACCTCATCGCCCGCCGCATCCGCCGCATGGCGGCAAACGCTGTAGCCGATCAGGATAAAATTTTCCGGCAACTCCTGTCCCGGGCCGGCCAAACGGCGTTCGGGCGCGACCACAGGTTTTCTGAAATAACCGACTATGCAGCGTATGTGAAAGCCGTACCTATTCGCGACTACGAGGACCTCAAGCCCTACGTCGAGCGTGCCAAGGCCGGCGAGCGCGACGTGCTGTGGCCCGGCCGGCCGGCCTATTTTGCCAAAACCTCCGGCACCACCTCGGGCGTGAAGTACATCCCCATGAGCCGCGAAAGCACGCCCCTGCACTTCGGCGCAGCCCGCGACGCGTTGTTCAATTACTTTGCCTGCACCGGAAACGGCCGCTGGCTCGACGGAAAACTGATCTTCCTCTCCGGCAGTCCCGAACTGGGCGACACCGCCGGCATTCCCACGGGTCGCCTGAGCGGGATCAGCAACCACCTCGTACCCGCCTGGCTGCGCACCAACCAAATGCCTTCCTGGAAAACCAACTGTATCGAAGACTGGGAGGAAAAAGTGGAACACATTGTGGATGAAACCGTCGAAGCTGATATGCGGCTCATTTCCGGCATTCCGCCCTGGGTACAGATGTACTACGAGCGCCTGCTCGCTCGCACAGGCAAACGCACGATCCGCGATATTTTCCCCGACTTCTCCGTGTTCGTGTACGGCGGCGTCAACTTCGAGCCGTACCGGGCCAAACTGGAAGCCCTTGTCGGTGGGCGTGTGGACACGGTGGAAACATACCCCGCTTCGGAGGGGTTCGTCGCGTTTCAGGATGCGTTCCCCTCCAAGGGACTGTTGCTCAACACCGATGCGGGTATGTTTTTCGAGTTCGTACCGTCCGACGAAATTTTTTCTGAAAACCCGACCCGCATCGGACTGAAGGACGTGCAAGTCGGGGTCAATTACGCACTCCTCCTGAACACCAACGCCGGCCTGTGGGGCTACAACATCGGCGATACGGTACAGTTTGTGTCCACCAACCCGTACCGGATCGAAGTGTCGGGCCGCATCAAACATTTCATTTCGGCCTTCGGCGAGCATGTCATCGGCAAGGAAGTGGAAGAAGCACTGCTGCCGGTGGCCAACGCGTCGGGCGTGCGCATCGTGGAGTTTACGGTGGCGCCCAACATCAGCCCCGAAGACGGCGGCCTGCCGTACCACGAGTGGTTCGTGGAGTTCGACAACATGCCCCAGGACTTCGCAGCGTTTGCGCTGGACGTAGATACCCGCATGCGCGCCCAGAATATTTACTACGACGACCTGATCACGGGAAGCATCCTGCGCCCGTTAGTTATCCGGCCGCTGCGCCAGGGCGCCTTTCGCGACTACATGCGGGCGCAAGGCAAACTCGGCGGCCAGAACAAGGTGCCCCGCCTGGCAAATGACCGGAAGATCGCCGAGGTGTTGGCAGCCTTGTGAGGGCAGGGCGTGACGGGTTTATTTCCGGCGTTCGCGATCAATCACCGACGCTTCAATACCTTTTTTGTTCAGGGCTTCCGCGATACGGACGGCCTCGTTGAGGTTTTCGGTGCGTTTGACGATCACGACTGCGAATTTACCGCGGTTAAACAATCCTACTTCGGCATCGTGATAACCCATTTTGATAATGCGCTCCATTTCGCGCCGCGCACCGTCAAGTTTGGTGAAAGACCCGGCAACCACCCGATAGCGCCCGTCGCTGTTGTCCGTGTCGAGGTTTCGAGGTTGAGTCTCGCGGGTTGGTTCGGTGGCTTTGGCCTTCTCGGTTGTGGCGGGTTCGGCCTTCTTGCCGGTCTTCGGTTGTGGCGCGGGTTTGGTCACCGGCACCTCGTCCTCGATGCCATCGTCGGTAACCACGGTGCTGCTGCTGGTCGGAGGCGGTGTGGCGCCTGCGTTTTCATCTCCTTCGAAGCGGCTTTCGGTGGTGTCGTTTTCCACAAAACCGAGGTCGCGGATACTTTGCTGGAAGTCGGCGCTCTCCTTGGCCATCTTAGCCTTTTCCTGCTTCATTTGCCAGGTCTTGTAACCCGCCACGGCGATGAGGCCTGCCAACAGCGCGTAGAGGAGATACGTGAGCATTTTATTCGTGTTCATACGGCGGAACTGTCTGTTATTTGAAGCGCCAAAAGTAGTCAATCTTTTGTCCAGGTGTTGTTTTTACGTTCTACATCGGGAATGGTGCGGTCGCCGAGCGCCACCTTGCCGACCGTTTGGCCGGTCGGGCATTCCACACGGGCAATCCGGTTTCCGGAACGCCAGACAGCAGCGGTTTGGTGCATGGTCTGCGTGGAGCCGTCGGTGTAGGTGATCGTCAGGTGGATGGGCACGGGGATATTTCCTTTTTTTTCCACAAAAACGACGTCGCGGTTGGCGGCATCTTCGTGTACCACGGATTGTACGGCCAGGTCGGGGTGCCCCCACTCAAAAAACCAGGCTTTCCAGAACCAGTTCAGGTCCTGCCCCGATACACTGTTCCAGGTATTGAAAAAATCGTAGGGCATGGGGTGTTTGCCTTTCCAGCGGTCCATGTACTCGGCCATGCAGCGGTGAAAAGTCTCATACCCGAGCAGGTCGAGCAGGGTGAGGTAGGCGTTTTGCGGGCGGCTGTACGAGGCAATCCCGTATGCGCCGCCGTTGAGGAAACTGGAGCGCACCATGGGCGGCACGTCGGTATCGGTGCCGGCAGAAAAGCCGTAGCCGCGCACGCTGCTCTTGTTGCCGGTAAGCGAATCAGCCAGAAGGTGATCGAAAAAATTGGCCCAGCCTTCGTCCATCCAGGCGTATTCCTGCTCGTTGATGCCCATCATGAATGGAAAATATGTGTGGGACACCTCGTGTACTGTCAGGCTGGTCGGGTCGCGGTCGCCGAGGCTGGCATCGTTCACCATCATGGGGTACTCCATGCCGTCGTTGCCGTTGAACACGGTCATGGACGGATAGGGAAACGGATAACCCGGCTGCCAGGTGCTCATCAGGTGGATACCGTCGGCGGCGATTCGGGCCACGCGGTAATAGTCTTTGGAGTTGGTGTGGTAGGCGGCGCTCACGAAGGTGCGGCGGCCCGTTCGGGCATCCACCACCACGGAAGTGGCGTCCCAGTTGTAGTGGTCGCCGGCTGCGAACGTAAAGTCGGGCACGTCGGTGGCCTTGTAGCGGAACTTGTGCTGCTTGCTTTTTTTAAAAACGCCACCGGCTTTCAGTTCGGCTTCGGTGAAAATTTTGACCACTTCGGTAGCGGCATGGGCGGCGTTGAACCGGTCGAGAACGGGTTTTTCCAGCAGGTCGCCGGGGTTTTGCCATTCGCCGGTGGCCCACACCATGTAGCCGCGGGGCATGGTGATGGTCACGTCGTAGTCGGCAAAGTCGTGGTAAAATTCCTGTTGGCCGCTGTACGGAGTGTTGGTCCAGCCGCGGTAGTCGTCGTACACGGCAATTTGCGGGTACCAGTAGGGCACGAAAAACGTAGTGGGGTCACATACGCACTCGCGGGTGGCATCCTTGTCGGCAGGCAGGGTGTAGGCCCATTTTACGGTGACGGTGGCCGACGCGCCGGGCGGCAGAGCGTTTCCGCGCAGCGGAAGATCGAGGAAGGTGTTGCGGCGACGCTGTTCTTTGGCGGGCACAGGCTTGCCGTTGTACGTAAGCGCTTCAATGATCACGCCGTCACCCACATCGTCGGGGTTCACGTCCTCGTCGCGCAGGCTGCCCTTGCGGTAGCGGTCGGCGGCTAATTTGAACCGAAGCAGGTTGAGCGAGTCGGGGCTGTTGTTGGTGTACACGATGGTTGCATCGCCGGTCAAGCGGCGTTTTTTTGGATCAAGCCCGACCTGAATTTGATACGATGCGCGGTTTTGCCAGTAGTTCGGCCCGGGGGTACCGTCGGTGCTGCGCGTGCCCTTGTCGTAAGCGCGTTGCAGGTTTCGGGGGAAAAAGAGGTCGGAGGGCTGGGCAAAAAGAGCATCGGCGATGCCAAAGAACAGGAACAGGAGGAGGGTACGGAACATGAACACAGAATGATGAATGATGAATGATGAATGATGAATGATGAATGATGAATGATGAATGATGAATGATGAATGATGAATGATGAATGATGAATGATGAATGATGAATGATGAATGATGAATGATGAAT
>Ga0154020_10009277_pt1 | contig 11335 bp, 8 predicted proteins | sample Klosneuvirus_201_FD_109709 | JGI IMG/M metagenome (GOLD analysis project Ga0154020, IMG submission 109709) | Active sludge microbial communities from wastewater, Klosterneuburg, Austria - Klosneuvirus_20160825_MG | ecosystem: Engineered > WWTP > Aerobic digester > Activated sludge | place... | reverse complement strand
GGCCGGCGTCTGTGCCTGTGCGCCCAGGCACATCACAATGGCCAGCCAGGCGGCCACCATGGGTCTGCCGATTTGCGTATACATCCTGTCACTCCCGAATTCCCGCGATATTACCCGCCCGCGCAAGTTCTGGCACCATGGCCGCTTCAGTTTTGTCCAATGAAGTACCAGGAGATCCTGCCAATGCCGAATATTTCCGTCAAAGCCATTCAGATCGACCAGATTGGAGGGCCTGAGCAACTCAAACTGGTCGATGGGGAAGTGGGCGAGCCCGGACCGGGGCAGATCCGTATCCGGCACAAGGCAGTCGGACTCAATTTCATCGATATCTATCAACGCACCGGCCTTTATCCCTTTCCCATGCCACTGCGCCTGGGCATGGAGGCTTCTGGTGTTGTCGAGGCTGTCGGAGACGGTGTCACCCATCTGAAGGTCGGCGACCGTGCCGCTTATGCCAGCCAGCCACCGGGCAGCTACAGCGAGGCACGGGTCATGCCAGCCAAGACCGTCTGTGTATTGCCCGATGCGATCTCGTTCGAGACCGGTGCTGCGATGATGCTCAAGGGCCTGACTGCCCAGTACCTGCTCAAGCGCACGCAGCCCCAGGGCGGTCTGCAGCCGGGCGACCATGTGCTGTTTCATGCTGCGGCCGGTGGCGTGGGCCTGATCGCCTGCCAGTGGGCGAAGGCGATGGGCCTCAAACTCATCGGAACCGCCGGCTCGGATGCCAAATGTGCGCTGGCCACGGAGCATGGCGCCGCCCACATGATCAATTATTCGACCGACGACTTTCTGGCGCGGGTCAAGGAAATCACCGAAGGCAAAGGCGTCAAGGCGGTGTACGACTCGGTGGGCAAGGATACCTGGGACAAGTCACTCGATTGCCTGTCGCCGTTTGGCCTGATGGCCAGTTTCGGCAATGCCTCGGGCGCAGTGCCGCCGTTTTCGCCCGGGATTCTGGGTGCCAAGGGTTCTTTGTATGTGACGCGCCAAACACTGTTCACGCATATCGCAAGCCGGGAAACCACGCAGGCAATGGCCGACGACCTGTTCGAGGCGGTGATCAACGGCTCGGTCAAGATCCGGATCGACCAGCGTTACCCGCTGGCCGATGTGCAGCAGGCCCATCGTGACATGGAAGCGCGCAAGACAACAGGTTGCTCTATCCTGACCTTGTAGGCCAGCTGGGCCCGGCCAGCCAGGGCACCGGGTTCAGTTCTCCGCGTCGAGTACCGACTTCTTGAGCCGGTTCGGCGCGAGGGCGCCGGCCGAGTCGAGGATAGGATAGGCGATCGAGCAGATGTGCGAGTTGATGCGCTTGAGATCGCTGATCAGGTCCAGGTGCAGCGAACTGGTCTCGATGCTTTGCACGGTGTTGACCGCCAGCCGCCCGAGGTGGGTCGATGCATACTGCCGCTCCAGATCCCGGAATCTTGTTTTTTCTTCCAGCAGCTTCTGGGCGTCGCGTACATTGCCGTGCAGGAACACGCTCATGCCCAGGCGCAGGTTCTCCACCAGGCGCTTGTGCAGGTCGTTGATCTCGGCGATCCCGGCGCCCGAGAACTCCCGTCCCTTGCTGATCTTCTTGTCCTCGATATCGATCAGCACGCGTTCGACGATGTCGCCTATCTGCTCCATGTTGATCGTGAAGCTGATGATGTCGGTCCAGCGACGCCCTTCGCTGTCGCTCAGGGCCTCGCGCGATATCTTGGTCAGGTAGTACTTGATGTCGGAGTACAACTCGTCGACCGTGTCGTCCATCTTGCGCAACTCGAGTGACAACTTGCTGTCGTTGTTGCTGATCACGCGCATCATGCCGGTCAGCATGGTCTCTACCACGTCGGCCTGGTGCATGGCCTCGCGCACCGCACATGAAATGGCCAGCGAAGGCGTTGACAAGGCGGTGGCGTCCAGGTGGCGCTGGCGTCCGGCCACGCTGGAGCGATCGGGTATCGGCAACAAGGCCGTGGCCCAGCTGGCGATGATCTGCGTCAGCGCGACGAACAGGATGGCCACGCACACGTTGAAGCACAGGTGGTACATGACGACCAGCGTGGCCTTGTCGCTGATCCATTCCTGCAGGAAGGGAATCCACAGACTGACGAAAGGCGCCGCGATTGCGATGCCGATGATCTTGAACACCAGATTTCCCAACGGAACCTGGCGGGTCTGGATGCTGGTCCCGAGCGTCGTCAGCACCCCCAGCAGGCCGCTGCCCAGGTTGGCGCCCAGCACCAGCCCGAGCGCGACCTCCAGCGGTATCACGCCGGTGCTGGCCAGCGTGGCGGTCAGCAGCACCATGGCCAGGCTGGAATAACACATGACGGTGAGCAAGGCGCCGGCGAAGATCTCGAGCAGCAGGTCGCTGGTCAGCGATGCCAGCAGTGCCTGCACCGCGGGTGCCTTGGTCAGCACGGTTGCCGATTGCGATACCAGGCTCAGCGCCAGCAGCATCAGACCCAGGCCGATCAGGATGCGGCCGATCCGGCCCAGCGTGGTCGACTGGCGCGCAACGAACAACACCACACCCACAAAGATGAACAGCGGCGAGAGCCAGGACAGGTCGCGCGAGAAAACGACGGCCATCAGCGCGGTGCCGACGTCGGCCCCCAGCATCACCGTCAGCGCTGACGGCAAGGCCATCAGTCCCTGGCCGACGAAGGAGGCGACGATCAGTGCGGTGGCTGTGCTGGACTGCACCAGCGCCGTGACGGCCAGCCCGGACATCAACGCGTTGACGCGGTTGCTGACGCTCTTGGCCAGCACGGTGCGCAGGTTTGCGCCAAAGACCCGCAGGATTCCGGTGCGCACAAGTTGCGTGCCCCAGACCAGCAGGGCAATGGCAGCAAGCAGATTGAGAAGGTGGGTCAAGCAGTCTGTCCTCAGCGTGCGCGACGCACCCTGAGGAGTTCATCAAGAATCATGGCAATAGCCCCGATGGTAATCGCGCTGTCGGCCATGTTGAAAGAGGGGAAATACCAACCGGCGTAGTGGAACTGTAGAAAATCGACGACGTAGCCGTGCACCATGCGGTCGATCACGTTGCCGATGGCGCCGCCCAGGATGCACGCCATGGCGAACGCGAATAGCCGCTGTCCCGGGTGCGAACGCAGCATCCATACGATGAACAGCGCCGCGCCGATGCCGACGGCTGTGAAAAACCAGCGCTGCCAACCGGAGGCGCCGGCCAGGAACGAGAATGCGGCGCCTACGTTGTGCACCCGCACCAGGTTGAAGAAGCTGGTGACCCGGGTGCTGTCGCCGAGCTGGAAATAACCCAGCACCATGACCTTGGTGAACTGGTCCAGGATCAGGATCAGCAAGGCCAGACCGAGCCAGGGCAGCATGCCGCTGCCGGCAGGACGCAATGCGCGCGCGCTCATGCGAATAGCCGCGTCTCGCCCGCGCCAAAAAGATTGGTCGTGCAGCGCGCGCAAATGCCGGGGTGCGCCGGGTCGTGGCCGACGTCGGGCCGGTAATGCCAGCAGCGTTCACATTTGGCCTCCGACACCGGCGCCGGCGTCGCGCGCAGTTCCGGGCCAGCCTTGACCGTGGCCTCAGAGGTGATGAATACGAAACGCAGATCGTCGCCCAGGCTTTGCAGCGCTGCCAGCAACTCTGCCTGGCCGTCAGCCGGCACTTCGATGTCGACGCGTGCCTGCAGTGACGAGCCGACCTTGCCGGCTTCGCGCAAGGCTTCGATTTCCTTGTTGGCCAGCTCGCGCACGGCGCGGATACGGGACCATTTGTCCAGCAGCTGCGGATCGGCGGCGGGCAACTCGGCGAATCGGGTCGTGAAGATCGACACCTGCTCGGCAGGCGCTACCTTGCCGGCCGCCGACAACACGGCCCAGGCTTCCTCGGCGGTAAAGCTAAGGAACGGCGCCATCCAGCGCAGCATGGCCTGGGTGATCTGCCACAAGGCCGTCTGGGCCGAGCGGCGGGGCAGCGAATCGGCCCCGGTGGTGTACAGGCGATCCTTCAGGATGTCGAGGTAGAAGGCACCCAGGTCCTCGCTGCAGTAGATCTGCAGCTTGGCCACTACCGGGTGGAACTCGTACACCTTGTAGTGGGCCAGGATGTCCTGTTGCAGTTCCGCCAGGCGCGCGAGTGCGAACCGGTCGATCTCCAGCATGTCTGCAGCAGCAACGGTGTGTTGCGCCGGATCGAAGTCGCTGGTGTTGGCGAGCAGGAACTTGAGCGTATTGCGGATACGCCGATAGGTGTCGACCACCCGCGCCAGGATCTTGTCGTCGCCGGCGATATCGCCGGAATAGTCGCTGGCGGCCACCCACAGCCGGATGATCTCGGCGCCCAGCTTCTTCGAGGTTTCCTGCGGGTCGACGCCGTTGCCCAGGCTCTTGCTCATCTTGCGGCCCTGGCTGTCGACGGTGAAGCCATGGGTCAGCAAGGCCTTGTAGGGTGCCCGGTCGTACATCGCACACGCGGTCAGCAGCGACGAGTGGAACCAGCCGCGGTGCTGGTCATGGCCTTCCAGGTACAGATCTGCCTCTGGCCCCTCGGGATGGCCGTTGCCGGCGTGCGAGCCCTTGAGCACGGTAGTGTGGGTCGTGCCGGAGTCGAACCAGACCTCCAGGATGTCGCTGCTCTTGGTGTAGAGCGCCGCATCTGCGGCGCCGATGACGGACTCGGGCGTGGCCTTGCTCCAGGCTTCGATGCCGCCTTTCTCGACCATGTCGGCGGCCAGATCGAGGATCTCCATCGTGCGCGGATGCAGTTCGCCCGAGTCGCGGTGGATGAAGAACGGCAGCGGGACGCCCCAGCTGCGCTGGCGGCTGATGCACCAGTCGGGCCGTCCGGCGATCATGTCGCGCAGCCGTGTGCGGCCGTTTTCCGGATAGAAGGCGGTGTTCTCGATCGCCTCCAGCGCCATCTCGCGCAAGGTCCGGGGGGCCTTGTCTTTCGTGAACACACCTTCGCCCTGGTCCATGCGGATGAACCACTGGGCCGCCGCACGGTAGATTACCGGGGTCTTGTGGCGCCAGCAATGGGGGTAACTGTGCGAGATGTGGGTGGTCGCGAACAGTCGGTCGGATGCGCGCAGCACGTCGATGATCTGCGGGCAGGCCTTCCAGATGTTGAGCCCGCCGAACAGCGGCAGGTCGGCGGCATACTGGCCGTTGCCCTGCACCGGATTGAGGATGTCGTCGAGCGCCACGCCATGGGCGACACAACTGTTGAAGTCTTCCACGCCGTAAGCAGGCGCCGAATGGACGATGCCGGTGCCATCATCGGCAGTGGCGTAGTCGGCCAGGTAGATCGGTGCCAGCCGGTCGTATCCCTTGTCGACATGGGCCAGCGGGTGGTGGAACTCGATGCCGGCCAGCGCCTTGCCCTGGGTCGTGGCCAGCACGGTGCCGACAAGCTGGTAACGCTCCAGGCAACTGGCCACCAGGCTGGACGCCAGCAGCAGCAGGCCGCGTGGCGTGTCGACCAGCGCATATTCGAGCTCGGGGTTGAGGTTCAGGGCCTGGTTGGCCGGAATCGTCCAGGCAGTGGTGGTCCAGATGACCGCGTACGCGGGCTTGGCCAGCGCTGCCAGGCCAAAAGCTTCGGCCAGCTGAGCGGGCTTGGCGCACAGGAAGCCAACGTCCAGCGTCTGGGATTTCTTGTCGGCGTATTCGATCTCGAACTCCGCCAGCGAGGATCCGCAGTCGAAACACCAGTAGACCGGCTTCAGACCCCGATAGACGAAACCGCGTTCGACCACGCGCTTGAAGGCGCGGATTTCCTCGGCCTCGGTCTTGAAATCCATCGTCCTGTAGGGATGGTCCCACTCGCCCAGTACCCCCAGGCGCTTGAAGTCGCCCATCTGCAGTGCGATCTGCTCGGTTGCGAACGCGCGGCTCTTGGCCTGCATTTCGTCGCGCGGCAGATTGCGGCCGAACTTCTTCTCGATCGCGTTCTCGATCGGCAGGCCGTGGCAGTCCCAACCGGGGATGTAGCGTGCATCAAAGCCTTCGAGCTGGCGCTCCTTGACGATCATGTCCTTGAGGATCTTGTTGACCGCATGGCCCATGTGGATCTGCCCGTTGGCATACGGCGGGCCGTCGTGCAGGATGAACAGTGGCGCACCTTGGCGGGCGACGCGCAGCTTCTTGTAGATGCCGTTTTCGTCCCATTCCCGGGCCCATACCGGCTCGCGCTTGGGCAGGTCGCCGCGCATCGGAAACGGTGTCTCGGGAAGATTCAGGGTGCTGCGGTAATCGGTCTTGTCAGTCATTGATGTGGGACTCGCCGCATCGGGGCGGGTGTTGCTGGAACAGGAATCGGGATGCCCGGGGCACCGGGCGCCATCATGAGCCTTTGCGGGCAAGGCGAAATGCGCCGGAGCCACCTGCCGCAAAGGCATGTGGGCAACGCTTTCGCCTACAGAATTCGGTCGCGTGTGGTTTGCCGGTGGGTCCCCGTATGCATGGACGCGAAATATGCATGGGCGTCGTCCCGATCGGCCGCGATGCCACACTCCAGCGCCTTCAGGTCCTCGTACTTTCGTTCGTCGTGCAATTTGTGCAGTAGCTCCACCCGGATGATTTTACCGTAGCCACCGTCGCTTCCCAGGCTTTGCGGCCACTCCAGGCAGTGGGTTTCGAGCAATACCCGACCTCCGTTGACGTCCGCCGGATCAAGTGATGGCCGCACGCCCAGATTCGCGACCCCGGGCAAGGCATGTTCGGCCAGGCCGTGAACCCGTACGACGAAGATGCCGCTGGCCGCTGGTTTCCAGTGCGCAAAGCGCAGGTTCAAGGTCGCGAAGCCCAGGTCACGCCCGAGTTTGCGGCCATGCACGACATGGCCGGAGATGCAATACGGTCTTCCCAGCAGGCGTTCGGCATCTGCCATCCGGCCTTGTACCAGCGCCTCGCGGACGGCCGAGCTCGACACCCGCAGTCCATGCACTTCGTAACTGTTCATGCGCGCCACATCGAAGCCCAGCCGTTCGCCGGCGGCGTCGAGCATGGCGTAGTCACCGGCACGCCTGGCGCCGAAGCGGAAATCGTCGCCGACCAGCACATATCTGGCGCGCAGGCCGTCGACCAGCACCGAGCGGATGAATGCCTCTGGCGACAAGGCGGCAAACCGTGCGTTGAAGGGCATCACGATGGCCTGGTCGACACCGCATTGCGCCAGGTCCTGCAACTTGTCACGCAAGCTGCCGATCCGGGCCGGGGCCAGCGACGGTTTGCCGGTGGCGGCCGCGAAATAGTCGCGCGGGTGCGGCTCGAAGGTCAGCGCGCAACTAACCACGCCGCGCTGGGCCGCTTCGGCCCGCAATAGCGCCAGCATCGCCTGATGGCCTCGGTGGACACCGTCGAAATTGCCGATCGTGAGGGCGCAACCGGGCGCCAGGGTCGCGTGGTGCAGGCCGCGAAAGACTTTCATGCGTTCCAACTTGATGTGATTTTGATAGCAGGCGGGTCAGATATTGCGGCAAGACGCAGATGGCGTCGCGGAAAGCAGGTATATTGTGATCCACTGTTGCACCATCCGGATTCGGGTGTTTGGCGGCAGCACGGGGCATTCGAAGTCAGCATTGCAAGGTGTTGTTTCAGGAGGCACATGTTGAAGGTCTTGAAGCTGTCAGCCCAGGGTTTGCCGCAATCCTGGATTTCACTTGAACAAGCCGTGATTCACTACGCGGCGGGCGAGGTACGCTGGGAGTCCGGGGGCGAGGTCGCTGTTTTTCATGGCGGCCACAATGCCCGTACCGGCGAACAGTCGATCATCGCCGTCAACAGCATCATCGGCACCAAGGGCGTGCCGAACATCAACCCGTTCAATCTCAAGCCCGGTCTCACCAACAGCAAGCTGTTTGCACGGGATCGCAATATCTGCGCCTATTGCGGCGTTCAGCATGGCGAAGACGTGCTGACGCGCGAACACATCGTGCCTTTCGCCCAGAATGGCATCGACAACTGGATGAACGTGGTCACCGCCTGCCGGCCGTGCAACCACCGCAAGAGCAACCGAACACCCGAGCAGGCCCACATGCCGCTGCTGTACGCGCCATACGTACCCAGCCTGTGGGAAGACTTTATCCTGCGCAACCGGCGCATTCTGGCCGACCAGATGGAGTTCCTGATGACCCATCTGCCCAAATCCTCGCGGTTGATGGCCTGAGCCTGTTGTCAGGCCGCTTTCGGCATTGGCACCACCCAGGGTTCAGTCTCCGCCGGCAAGGCCGGGTCTGCGGCCGCGTGGCGCCCCAGCAGAAAACGGGTCCGCATCGGCCCTTTACCCTTGATTTGAACCAGCATCGGTGTGCTGAAGCGAAATGTCTGCTGCAACTCCAACGCCAGCGCCTCGGTGAGCTGGATCCGTCCGGCCTCGCCGGTCGACTCCATGCGACTGGCCGTGTTGACCGCATCACCCCATACGTCGTAGAGGAAGCGCTTGAGCCCGATCACGCCGGCCACTGTGGCGCCGACGTGCAGGCCGACCCGGATGTCCAGTGCATGGCCGCTGCTTTGCCGGTATGCCCGCATCGCGTCGAGCATGTCGAGCGCCAGGTGGGCGACCGGCTCTGCATTGCCTTTGCCCACCACCATGTAGGCGTCACCGATGGTCTTGATCTTCTCGACTCCGTAACGGTCGACCAATGTGTCGAACACGCAGAAGATCTGGTTGAGGGTCTGCACCACCGCATCCGGTGAACGGGCCGCCGAGAAATGGGTGAAGCCCACGATATCGACGAACAACACCGCCATGCGTGGGTACTTTTCTGCCTTGACGACGTTGTTGTGTTTGAGTTCATCGGCAATGGACTTGGGCAAGGCGTTGTACAGCACCCTGTCGGCCCGGGCGCGCTCGAGCTCGACACATTGTTGCTGCCGGAACAAGGCGAGATTGAGGCGCATCAGATGCCCATCGAGCAGCAGGGCGACCGCAGCCAGTGCCGCCATGTTCATGGCAGCACCGCTGGTGTAGAAGAGGGCGCGGCCGTCGAGCTGGTAGATCAGCAGCAGCAGCGCGCCGGCACTGCCCAGGCTCAGAGCAATACGCAGGCGACCTGGGAAACTGAACACGCAGACCATGGTCAGCAAAAAGATCGCATAGATGGACAGGTCGCCGCTCAGATTCCACGAAATGAATCCGAACCAGGTGAACAGGGCGCCGCCCAGCGCCAGGAACGCGATCAGGCAACGTTGGCGGCTGCGGTGCGTCTGCAGCCGTTTGGAGAGCAGCAGGAACACGGAGAAGTGGATGGCCGCGCAGGCATGCCACAAGACCAGGTAGTGGTGCTGGGCCTGTTGCCCCCAGACGCCTTGGCCAAACAAGAGCGGGTCGACGACCAGCAGCATCAGCAGAACCACCACCAGTCCGATGCGGCTCAGTGGCCCGAGCATCGAGAACGACCGGTTTGTCGACCAGCGTTCGAACAGGTCCCGGCTGTTGTCGGGAGCTGTATTGCCATGGCCAGGGTTCGTTGCACGCATGCCGCCTCCGTGGGGCAGCGGTCGGCAGGTCCCGGGGTGGACGCGGCGCAAGCAGCCCTGCGCAATGGTGACGCCAAATGCCGCTTGGTCCGGCGGCGATGTGGCCAAACATGCTCCATTTGATGGAGCGATGCGGAAAACTCAGGCGAAAACGCCGGCCGTGTCCTGCATCCGGCCCGAGACTTCGCCCAACTGGAAGAAGCTGTCGCCGAACACCATTTCCATCTGCGTGAGGCATTTGAAATAATGGCTGACGATGTATTCGTCTGTCACGCCAATGCCGCCATGCAACTGTACTGCTTGCTGGCCAACGAGTCGCATCGACTGACCCAGCTGGAACTTGGCGCGCGCCATCGCGGCCCGCCGTTCCGGCGCCGGGGCATTGAGCTTGAGTGATGCGTAGTAACTCATCGACCGTGCCAGTTCGAGTTGCATCTTCATGTCGGCCACCCTGTGGCGCAGCGCCTGGAAGCTGCTGATGACCACGCCAAACTGCTTGCGCGTATTCATGTATTCGACGGTGATGGCCAGCGTCTTGTCCATCACGCCGACGGCCTGCGCACAGGTTGCGGCAATACCGATGTCGACTGCATGCGCCAGTACCGCCAGTCCGTCGCGGCTGACCAATTGCGCTGGCGCAGCGTCCAGCATGAGTTCTGCCGCCCGCCCGCCGTCGAGCACTCCGTAGGCGTGAAGTTTGACGCCAGGCGCGTTGCGTTCGACCAGGAACATGGCAAGTGTGCCATCGCGCATGGCGCTGACCAGGTAGGCATCGGCCCAGTCTCCGGCCACGACCAGGCTCTTGGCGCCGCTGAGGGTCCAGGCGCCGTCCTTGCCACTGGCCTGGGTGGTGCAATTGTCCAGCCGGTAGCGGGCTGCGCGTTCCTGGTAGGCAAGTGAGACCAGGCTTTCGCCGCTGGCGACGGCGCCTGCCCATTCGGTGGCCAGAGGTTTGGGCGCGTAGTGACCGAGAACTGCGCCTGCAATCAGAGCCTGGGCCAGCGGTTCGAGCACGATGCCGCGTCCCAGTTCTTCCATCACAACCATGCCTTCGACCGGCCCCATGCCCAGGCCGCCGAGATCCTCCGGCACGTACAGGCCACACAGGCCCAGATCGGCCAGTTCCTGGTAGGCGTCAGCGGAAAAACCGCCGTCTTTTGCAATCGTCCGGCGGCGCTCGAATGTGTAGGCCTTGTCGACCCACTTGCGCACCGCGTCGCGCAATTGTTCCTGGTCTTCAGTGAAATCAAAATCCATGTCGGTCACCTGTTGTCTTGTCGAAGCTGGGTACCTGCGGGCCGTCGGCTCTGCAGGCGCGCGATGGATGGCCGGTCAGCCCAGCACGCCCTGGGACACGATGTTGCGCTGAACCTCATTGGAGCCGCCGTAGATCGTGGTCTTGCGCATGTTCAGGTAGGTCGCTGCCAGCGGGGCGCAATACAAGGCGCCGACGGCATCCCCTTGCCAGCCCGCTTCCATCGCCTCGTGAATCAGCGGCAATGCGTATGGTCCAGCCGCCAGCATCATCAGTTCACTGTAGCGCTGCTGGATCTCGCTGCCGCGGATCTTGAGCAGACCGGCAATGTCGAGTGACTGCTTGCCCGATTTTTCTGCCGCCAGCACGCGCAGCACCAACATCTCCAGCGCCACGACGTCCACTTCCAGAAGGGCGATCTGGTCGCGAAAACGCGGGTCGTCCCATACGCCTTCGCGTTTGGCGATGCGTTTCAGGCGCTCCAGTTCACGCTTGGTGCGGTTTACATCGGCAATGTTGGTGCGTTCGTGGCTGAGCAGGTGCTTGGCGTAGGTCCAGCCCTTGTTCTCTTCACCGATCAGGTTCTCGGCAGGGACTTCCACGTTGTCGAAGAACACTTCAT
>Ga0154020_10009276_pt1 | contig 11336 bp, 8 predicted proteins | sample Klosneuvirus_201_FD_109709 | JGI IMG/M metagenome (GOLD analysis project Ga0154020, IMG submission 109709) | Active sludge microbial communities from wastewater, Klosterneuburg, Austria - Klosneuvirus_20160825_MG | ecosystem: Engineered > WWTP > Aerobic digester > Activated sludge | place... | reverse complement strand
CCTTTGGCTCACTTCTTCAACATTTTACAGGCAGTAAAGAACACAATATCCATCTTCGCGAATACGCATTAAAAAAAGGTCTTTCACTCTCAGAATATGGCATCCGAGATAAAACAAATCCAGAAAAACTAATTCAGTTTGATGATGAGGCTGCATTTTATAAAGCTTTAGGCCTTGACTGGATACCACCAGAAATACGCGAGGACACTGGGGAAATTGAATTGGCTGAAAAACATAAACTACCAAAATTAGTGGAACTATCAGATATCAAAGGTGATTTTCATCTTCATTCAAGCTTTCCAATTGAACCAAGTCATGACATGGGAGTTGATTCCATGGAAACAATGATTAAAAAAGCTCAGGAATTAAAATATAATTATCTAGGTTTTTCCGAACACAATCCAAGTCAGTCCAAACATACTACAAAACAAGTTTATGAAATTTTATTAAAAAGGAGTAACAAAATTGAACAGCTTAATAAGAGTAACAAAAGTATTCGAGTATTTTCACTACTCGAGACAGATATTCTTCCAAATGGATCTCTTGCAATTAATGATGATTCCTTATCTCTTCTAGACGCATCGTTAGTTTCTATTCATAGTGTTTTTAGCATGAACAAACTAGAGATGACAAAAAGAGTAATTAAAGGATTAAGTCATCCAAAAGCAAAAATCCTAACTCATCCTACTGGGAGACTTATCAATGAAAGGTCTGGATATGAACTTGAGTGGAAAGAAGTCTTTGAATTTTGTAAATCTGAAAATAAGGCATTAGAAATAAACGCATTTCCTTCCCGCCTTGATCTTGTAGATTCGCTTGTTCGGCAAGCTGTAGAAATAGGTGTAAAATTGTTTATCAATACTGATAGCCATGCAGTTTCTCAAATGGATTTGATGAAGTATGGTGTATCAGTGGCCAGAAGAGGATGGGCTACAAAAGATGACATTTTAAATGCACAAGAGTATAATAAACTAAGTGAATGGTTCAAAATATAAGGAGGTGACATTATGAATTTGTATATTATTTTAGCTATAATTTTAGGAGTAATCCTTCTGTACTTTTGGTTCACGTACAATGGACTTGTAACTGCCAAAATGCGTATTTCTGAAGCACTTTCGCATATCGATGTTCAGTTAAAACGCCGTACAGATCTTATTCCCAACTTACTCGAAACTGTTAAAGGCTATGCCAAGCACGAGAAAGAGCTTCTAGAGAACGTAACCAAAGCGAGAACGAATTTAATGCAGGCGCATTCTACTAAAGACAAAGCTGAGGCAAATAATGAACTTTCAGGAACACTTAAGACACTTTTCGCTGTTGCTGAAAACTATCCTCAACTTAAAGCTAATGAAAATTTCGGTAAATTGCAGGATGAATTAACAGATACTGAGAACAAAATTGCTTACTCACGACAATTTCTTAATTCAACTGTTCTTTCGTACAACACAAAACTAGGTGTTTTCCCAAGTAATATTATCGGAAGTATGTTTGGTTTCAAACCTGCTGAGTTCTTCGAGGCAACCGATGGTGAACGTCAACCAGTAAAGGTAAGTTTCTAAGGAGGGTCTCATATGAATATCTATAATGCGGTTGGTAGCAACAAACGCAAAACTATTTTTATTATGTTGCTTTTTGTGTTGTTTATCACAACACTTGGCTTTGTATATGGAAAAGCATCAGGAGGGTTGGCACCCTCATACGCGGTAATTGCTTTTATTTTTGCGATTGTTAGTACTGTAGGTAGCTATTATTTCTCTGATAAGCTTGTCTTAGCTACCGCGAATGCCCAGGAAATAACTGAAGCAGATAATCCAGAACTTTTTCATATAGTAGAAAATTTAACCATAGCAGATGGTCTACCCATGCCGAAAATTTATATCTCACAAGACCCTTCACCAAATGCTTTTGCAACTGGACGCGATCCTAAGCATGCAGTGGTCTGTTGCACAACAGGTATTCTAGAAAAACTTAACAAAGCGGAGTTAGAAGGGGTTATAGCTCATGAATTATCACATGTAAAAAACTATGACATCCGTGTAATGGCAGTAGTCGCTATACTTGTAGGTTTTGTGGCTATTCTTGCAGATATATTTATGAGGAGCTTATGGTTTCGCAATTCCGACGATAATGATAATCGAGGGAATGGAATATTTCTCATTCTAGGTATTGTTTTTGCTATTATTTCTCCAATTATTGCTGTATTAATTCAGCTAGCAATCTCTCGAAAAAGAGAGTTTCTTGCTGATGCCTCGGGAGCATTACTTACTAGATACCCAGCAGGTTTAGCGAGCGCACTGGAAAAGATCTCAAGTGATCCACATCCTACTAAAAGTGCAACAACAGCTACAGCACATCTTTTTATAGTTAACCCCTTTAAAGGTAAAGAATCTGGAGCCTGGATTTCTTCCCTTTTCAATACTCACCCTCCTATTCAAGAACGCATTAAAATTCTACGAGAAATGTAAATACCGTGAAAAACCAATTTTTGATCTACCACGGCAAACTTCTTTCTAAAGGTATTCAAGCCACTAATCGTGGAAATGGTTCAACCTGGCCGGGACATATAGCACTCAAATATAATCGTCATTTTATCAAGGATATCCTTAAACATTCAGATACTAAAATAATTTTTATTGTAGGAACAAATGGCAAAACAACAACAACGACTCTTCTCTCCCACCTTATCAAGTCGAGTGGGAAAAAAGTTATCCAAAATACCTCTGGTGCTAATCTTATTAATGGGATCGCCTCAACGCTTTTATTAAATACCGATTTAAGAGGAAAAATTCATGCTGACGTTGCACTTTTTGAGATTGATGAGAATGCATTTCCTTTAATCTGTAAAGAAATTACACCTGATGTAATTATTATGCTCAACCTATTTCGTGATCAACTGGATCGTTACGGGGAGGTCAATACAATTGCGCTTAAGTGGAAGGACGCAGTTGCTACATTACCATCTTCAACCAGACTTATTCTCAACGCTGATGATCCGCAAATTGCTTTTCTTGGTAAAGACTCTGCGCAAAATACTAGCTATTTTGGTCTCAATGAAAAGGGTGAACAATCGCTTGATCATGCATCGGATTCTACCTACTGCCCCATTTGTAGGTCAAAACTAGAATACAAAAAAACATATTACTCTCATTTAGGTGATTGGTCTTGTCCAAATAAAGATTTTGAACATCCTAAAGATGTTTTTTCTTCTGTTTCGCATTACCCCCTAGATGGTCTTTATAATCGCTACAACATCCACGCTGCTATTCTTGCTGCATTAAAACTTGGGATTAATCTTGGTGTCCTTGAAAATAATTTGTCCAGCTTCCAACCTGCATTTGGACGCCAAGAAAAAATAACTATTGATGGTAAAAAAATTGAAGTAATTCTTGCTAAAAATCCTGCTGGTTTTAATCAAACTATCCAGACTGCGCAAGAGCTAAAAGCAAAGAATGTCCTCCTCATACTTAACGATCGAATTGCAGATGGAACAGATATTTCTTGGATATGGGATGTTGATTTTGAAAAATTTGCCCAAGATATACAATTTACTCTTAGTGGGGATCGGGTTTATGATCTTGCACTCAGGCTAAAATATGCGGGCTTGCAGGGAAATTTAGTACCCGAGCTCAAAAAAGCAGTACGTGATGCTCTAATTAAAACACCTAAAGACCAAACACTCTTCATCCTCCCAACATATACTGCCATGCTAGATGTGCGTAAAATATTAGTAGGCAAAAAGATTCTATGACTGAAAAAACACTCTCAATCGGCTGGCTATACCCTGATCTTATGAGTACGTATGGAGATAGAGGAAATATTTTTTCCCTCCAAAAAAGATGTGAGTGGCGAAATATAAAAACACGTGTTCTCGCAATTAACTCCAGTACAACAATTGGAGATCTTGAAAAGGTAGATATCATTTTTGGCGGAGGGGCGCAAGACCTTGAACAAGAAATTGTTATGAGAGATTTACGTGGTGAAAAAGGAAAGATAATTATAGATTTAATTAATAACCATGTACCGGCACTATTTGTCTGTGGTGCTCCACAATTAATGGGGAAATATTATGAGCCAGCAGTTGGAAAACGTATTGAGGGCTTGGGAATTTTTGATATTACTACAACTCATCCTGGACCAAATCAGCCACGATTAATTGGAAATGTAGTTGCAAAGGTTGAACTTGATGGTCTTTCTACTACAATTGTCGGTTTTGAAAATCATGGTGGCAGGACAACATTAGGAAAAGACGCAAAGCCTTTTGCCAGGATAATTAAAGGCAATGGAAATAATGGCAAGGATAAAACTGAAGGAGTAGTGTATAAAAATGCTATTGGATGCTACTTCCACGGACCACTCCTTCCTAAGAACCCTGCAATAACGGATTGGTTATTAATAAAAGCTCTTGAAAGAAAATATAAAGAAAAAATAGAACTACCATTTCTTGATGACTCACTTGAAAATCTTGCACACTCGGCAATTGCTACACGCCTTGGGATTGGCGTATAATACCCTCATGAAAATTAATATTTCCCATGTCGCCAAACTCGCTAATCTTCACATCGAAAAAGATGAAGAAGATAAATTTGAATCCCAGCTTTCAGATATTCTTACTTACATTGAAAGACTTAATGAATTAAATACAACAGGAATCGAAGAAACAAGCCAAGTAACCGGCCTTGAAAATGTAATGGATGAAGATAAAACTCTCCCCTCTCTCACACAACAAGAAGCACTATCTCAAGCAAATACTAAACACGATGTATTTTTTGCAGTAAAAGGAGTTTTGGAGAATGAATAATCTTACTATAAAAGAAGCGAGAAAAAAGCTAGATGCAAAAGAAATATCTTCAGTTGAGCTGACTCGTTCGTATCTTGAAACAATTAAAAAACACAATGAAAACCTTAATGCTTTTCTAACAATTACGGAAGATGAAGCCTTAAAAGATGCTGAATTGGCTGATGCAAGAATAGCTAAGGGAGAGTCAACTCCGATGCTTGGAATTCCTATTGCACATAAGGATCTTTTTCAAACTAAAAGCATTCGTACCACAGCAGGTTCTAAAGTTCTGGAAAATTACAAAGCTCAATATGACGGAACAGTAGTTAACAGACTCAAAGATGCTGGAGCTGTTCTATTAGGAAAAACCAACCTTGATGCATGGGCACATGGATCTAGTGGTGAAAACTCAGACTTCGGACCCACTAAGAACCCCTACAATACGGATTTTGTCCCTGGAGGCTCAAGTAGTGGTTCACCTGTTGCTGTCGCTGCAGAAATGGCTCTGGCGACCTCAGGGACAGATACGGGAGGATCTATCAGATTACCCGCAAGCTTTTGTAATGTAGTCGGATTAAAACCTACTTATGGCAGAGTTAGTCGATATGGAGTAATTTCAATGGCATCATCTCTTGACTCAATTGGCCACTTTACAAAGACGGTTGAAGATAATGCAATGTATCTTCAAATTACTGCAGGAAAGGATCCTATGGATGCGACAACACCACCCGTTGATGTACCAAATTATACTAAGGATTTAAACACAGGCGTTAAAGGACTTAAAATTGGAGTCCCTCAGGAATACTTTATTGAGGGATTGGATCCTAAAGTTAAAAAGGAAATTGAGAAAGCCCTTTCGTGGTATGAAAGTGAAGGCGCTGAGCTTATTGAGATATCACTTCCCCACACTTCATATGCAATTGAGGTCTACTACATCATCCAAACTGCAGAAGTTTCTTCAAACCTTGCTCGCTATACAGGTATACGATACGGAAATGATCGATCTAAATTTGGAGATGAGGCCAAAAGACGTATTATGCTTGGCACGTATGTTCTTTCAGCCGGATACTATGACGCATATTATAAAAAGGCAATGCAAGTAAGAACTCTTTTGAAAAAAGACTTTGAAGAAGCATTTAAGAAAGTTGATGTTATGATCACACCTGCTTCCCCTACACTTCCGTGGAAATTAGGAGAGAAAGCTAATGATCCTTTGGCTATGTATCTGTCAGATATTTTTACAGTTCACGCTAATCTCGTAGGTGTACCCGGGCTCTCAGTCCCTATCGGTTTTGTAGAGGGATTACCAGTTGGCATGCAAATTCTTGGACCTCATTTTAAAGAGGATTTACTTTTTCAGGTTGGACACGCGTTCGAATCAACTCATCCAGTATGGAAAGAAAGACCTAACATATGAGTAAATACACACCTATCATAGGACTTGAGGTTCACGTTGAGCTAAAAACAAAATCAAAAATGTTTTGCAGATGCTCTGCCGATTACTTCAGCAAAGAACCTAACTCTCATACCTGTCCAGTCTGTCTAGGGCTTCCAGGAGCATTACCTGTTCCTAACCGACAAGCAATTGAATGGTGCATAATGATTGCTCTTGCTCTTAACTGCAAGATAAATGAATTTTCCAAGTTTGATCGAAAAAATTATTTTTATCCTGATCTACCAAAAGGCTATCAGATCAGTCAATTTGACCTTCCTTTCGGAAAAAATGGCTCAATTGAGTTAAAAAGCGGCAAGAAAATCGGTATAACCCGAGTTCACATGGAAGAAGATACTGGTAAACTGATTCACCAGGAAGTAAATGGTGTCAAAACCAGTCTTATTGACTTCAATCGATCAAGTGTCCCCCTTGTAGAGATAGTAACTGAGCCTGATTTTCATACTGCAGAGGATGTAATTGAGTATCTTCAGCGTCTTCAGCAGATCGTCCGCTACCTTGATGTCTCAAATGCTGACATGGATAAAGGTGATATGCGGCTTGAACCAAATATCTCACTTTCAACAGATCCATCTGTACTCCCTAACTACAAGGTAGAAGTAAAAAATATTAACTCTTTTCGATTTGTCGGAAAATCTATTGAATTTGAGTTAAAAAGGCAGGAAGAAATTCTTGAGAAAGGTAGTACACCTGTTCAAGAAACTCGAGGTTGGAACGAAACAAAAAATGAGACAGTCTCACAACGAATTAAAGAAGAGGCTAACGATTATCGCTATTTTCCTGAACCGGATATTCCACCGATTACTTTCTCAAAAGAAGAGATTAGCAATCTAGAAGAAAGGGTGCCAGAATTACAGGAAAAGAAAATTGAACGATTTGTGAAGCTATTTGGTGTGTCTGAATATGACGCTGAGATAATAACAAGAGAAAAATCCCTCGGTGATTATTTCGAGACTGCAGTTACTCAAGGAAAGGAAAAGAATGTAAATCCTAAACAAATTGCCAACGCAATAATTAATAAAAAGATTGATCACTCCTCTATTTCAGTTGAAAAGTTACTCGATGAGATTGCTGAGAATTCAAAGATTGAGACCATTGATGACTCGGATCTACAAAAGATAATTGATCAGGTAGTTTCAGAGAATCAGAAAGCAGTTACTGACTACAAATCAGGAAAAGAATCTGTCATAATGTTTCTCGTTGGCCAGTGCATGCGCCATATTGGCCGCAAGGTGGATGCCAATTATATAAAAGGCAAACTTCTTGAGCGTCTTTCTGCTTAGCTTTGTCTACCACTAAGCGTTCTATCTCAAATTTATGGCGGACTTTGTACACCTTCACAATCACTCTGAATTCTCCTTATTAGACGGTCTTCAGAAAACAAAAAGCATGGTCGCATATGCGAAGTCGCTTGGGATGAAAGCACTCGCCATAACAGACCATGGAAATTTATACGGAGCAATTAAATTTTACTCTGCCTGTATAGCAGCAGATATTAAGCCTATTATCGGATGTGAAGTCTACGTTGCAAAACGATCATTAAAAGATAAAGAAGCTGGTGTCGATAATGACTACAACCATCTTATTTTGCTAGCTGAAAATGAAATAGGCTATAAAAATTTGATGAAGGTTATCTCAATATCGTGGCTGGAAGGATACTATTACAAGCCTCGTGTCGATTTGGACCTCCTTGATAAATATCATGAAGGTCTAATTTGTCTTTCAGCATGCGTTAATGGCTATGTTACAGCACCTCTTGTAGCAGGAGAAGATAAAATAGGCGAAGACCGAGCTAAAAAGCTGAATGAGGTTTTTGGCCAAGGAAATTTTTATTTAGAACTACAAAGACATCTTAATGTCCCTCCACAGAAAATTGCGAACGAAAAGCTAATTTCATTGTCTAAAAGCTTAGGCATTCCTCTTATAGCTACAAATGACAACCACTACACGACAAGATCAGATGCGGAAGCACATGAGGCTCTTCTCTGTATTCAGACTCAACACACTCTCCTAGATACAAATAGAAAACTGTCAATGATTGATTCCCCTGACTTTTATATAAAAAGCGCTCAAGAGATGTCTGATCTTTTCCCAGATATCCCTGAAGCAATTGAAAATACTGTAAAAGTAGCGGATCGGTGTAACCTTACTATTGAGCTTGGCAAATGGCACATGCCTATCTTCGCTGTACCTGACGGGAAAACTGCAGCTGAGTATTTAAAAGAACTAGCATATTCCGGAATGCGTACAAGGTATTCTGAAATCACAGATGAGATTCAGGATCGAGTGGACTACGAACTAGGAGTTATTAGAGATAAAGGATATGATGCTTACTTTCTTATTGTTCAGGATTTTGTAAATTGGGCAAAAGATCACGGTATAGCTGTTGGCCCTGGTCGTGGTTCAGCGGCCGGTTCAGTTGTCTCATACTGTCTTAATATTACTGATGTTGATCCCTTTTACTTTTCCCTTCCCTTCGAACGCTTTTTAAACCCTATGCGACCATCCGCTCCAGATATCGATTTAGACTTTGCTGATACACGACGTGAAGAAGTGGTAGCCTATGTTACAGAAAGGTATGGAAAAGACAAAGTTGCCCAAATTATTACCTTTGGAACAATGGAAGCACGTGGTTCAGTAAGAGATGCAGGACGAGCTCTGGGTATGCCTTATGCTGGCCCTGATCGAATTTCCAAAATGATTCCTCCAGGATGGCAAGGTCATGCGATGACGATAGATAGTGCTCTTGCTCAAAGCCCAGATCTAAAAAGAGCATATGATACTGAACCGGAAACAAAAAGGCTCTTGGATATTTCAAAAAAGCTCGAAGGTGTTGCTCGTCATGCTTCGGTTCACGCAGCTGGAGTTGTAATAGCAGACAAAGATATCACCGAATACACTCCTATCCAAAAAGAAACTAACGGCGAAAAAATAGTGACACAATACGACATGTACACCGTTGGTGAAGATGGAGTTGGTCTACTGAAAATGGATTTTCTTGGGCTTCGTAATCTTACTATCATCGAAGAAACCCTGAAGTTTATCAAAGCGAATCAAGGTATAGAAATGGATCTGAACAAAGCTAATCTTGACGATAGCGCTACTTACGAACTTTTAGGACAGGGAGAAACAACAGGCATTTTCCAACTTGAGTCTGCTGGAATGCGTCGCTACATTAAAGAACTCAAACCTACAACTATTTTTGACTTACAAGCCATGGTTGCTTTATATCGACCAGGACCAATGCAAAATATTCCTGAATTTATATCTCGTAAAAGAAATCCTACTCTTATTACTTACCCCCATCCGAAATTAGAAGGAATACTAAAAGCATCATATGGTGTGCTCACTTTCCAGGATGACGTGCTACTAACCGCTATTATCCTGGCGGGGTACACATGGCTTGATGCTGATAAATTCCGTAAGGCTATGGGAAAGAAAATTCCTAGTGAGATGAAAAAGCAGGAAGAGTTATTTGTCACAGGATGCGTTAAAAATGGATTAACTGAGAAAAAAGCAAGAGAAATTTATGAATTAATCGCACCGTTTGCTGGATATGGATTTAATAAGGCCCACGCGGCCTGCTATGCGATGATTGCATTTAGAACAGCCTACCTTAAAGCCCATTTCCCAGTTGAGTTTATGACCGCAGTATTAACAGCAGAATCTAGAGGTTCATCCGGTCCCCAAAAAAATGAGAAAATTTCTCAGGCTGTTGCTGAATGTAAACGATTAGATGTTCCCATACTTCAACCTGACATTAATCATTCTCAATCAGATTTTAGTATAGAAGATAAGACCATGGTTCGGTTTGGACTATCTGCAATAAAGAATGTAGGTTCTGCAGCAATTGATAGTATTCTCGAAGGCCGTAAAAGCCGAGTATTTTCTTCTCTCCAGGATTTTTGCATGAGAGTCGATTTAGGTAAGGTTAATAAAAAAACTATTGAGAGCCTTATCAAATCAGGAGCATTTGACAGTTTTGGCAATAGAGCTTCTCTTTTAATAACTATGCCTGATGTTATGAATAACATGACAAAGTTTAAAAAGAATGAATCAGAAGGACAAGGACTTCTTTTTGGTGATGAGGCTGATGGACAAAAAGAAATTATCGATCAAATCATGTATGACGTCGATGATTTCACTCTGGAGGAAAAACTTAACTTTGAAAAAGAATTTTTAGGTTTTTATTTGACATCTCATCCTCATATGGAAACTTTATCCAATATCAAACACCATATAAGTCACGAAATTGACCTATTAGATGCAGAACGTCAGGGTACCTTTGTAAAAGTGGGAGGGATTATTGAGGGCTACCGAAAAATATTGACGCGAAAGACTAATGCAGAAATGGCATTCCTCTCTATTGGAGATGAAAAGGGAATTACAGTCGAATGTGTAGTTTTTCCTAAAGTCTTTGAAGAATCTAAATCTCTTCTTATTAATGATAACGTCATTATGATTGAAGGAAAATTAGATAGTAAAGACGAACAACCCGTAATTATTGCTAATAGAATCTACTCCGCAAAAAATCTTACTACTAATTGAGCATTTACTTTTCACTTTTTCTCCTACTAGAATAAAGAATGCCCGGTGAATATTTTTTAGATAGACTCCCCTCCCATTTTCGCTTTAATAAAGTAGTGAGAGCATATATCATATCTGAAAGTTTGGTCTGGGCAGCATGGAATTTTGTAATTCCAATTCTGGCTGTTTTTGTAGTCAATAACGTTAAGGGTGGGAGTATTCAAACAGCAGCATCAGCATATAGTATTTATCTCCTAACCCGCGTTGTTTTTGAGCTTATTTGTGGAAAAATTCTTCTACGCACTAGTGATCGAAAAAAATACTCTATCGCAACTTTGGGTGTATTAATATTAAGTTTTGCTTATCTTTTCTTTAGTATCTCTACCTCAGTCTCAACTCTTATTATCGGATATGCAATTGCCGGTATTGGGCTTGGCTTGTCTGCTCCTGCAAAAAATGCACTTTTTTCAATTCACATTGAGAAAAATAAAGAAGCAACGGATTGGAGTATATCTGATGCCGTCACATTTGGCTGTATGGCACTTGCAGCAACTTTGGGAGGATTTTTTGAAACAATAT
>Ga0154020_10009275_pt1 | contig 11336 bp, 14 predicted proteins | sample Klosneuvirus_201_FD_109709 | JGI IMG/M metagenome (GOLD analysis project Ga0154020, IMG submission 109709) | Active sludge microbial communities from wastewater, Klosterneuburg, Austria - Klosneuvirus_20160825_MG | ecosystem: Engineered > WWTP > Aerobic digester > Activated sludge | place... | reverse complement strand
GGGGGGGGGGGGGGGGAGGGGGGGAGGAGGGGGGGGGGGGGGGGGGGGGGGGTGGGGGGGAGACAGAATAGAGCAGAGAAAGGGAGAAATCTTGCCTTAGTGAGCAGCAAGGATTGGTGCGCCACTCGCTCGAAAAGCGAATGTCGAGGCAGGTCTCGATGTTGGAATAGTGTTCTATGTCCACGTCCGTCTTCAGAAAGCTCTTCAATCGAGACGCACATGCCACCCACGAGTTGCCTAACCGATACATCAAAAGAGGAAAGAAGATTAACCCCAAGTCAGTGCGCACTAATCATCTGAAACTCGAGCTCAGCGTGGGATAGGCGGAGGTCATCGTAGCTCGTGATGTCCTTCATGGCCGAGATGCGATCGAGGGCACTCTTCTCGAGCGCATGGAATTGGCCATAGTTGCAATCCAGCTTCTTCGGAATGAAGGAAGTAACCGCCTTGGTCATCGGCTACAAAGACTCGCAATCAAAATGGAAAGACCGCATGAACATGAGAAGAAGACAATCCACCTCGCCATTCTTGTTTGAGTAGACGTGATTCCAGTGAATCTGACAAGAGGAAATGTTGCTAAAAACACCAAGTAAGAGATATGATCCACATCAATTCGAAGAAAAACTGACGAACCTGAACAGGTATCTCGTGAAATCGCTTCTGCTGCGAGCACTGATCATCACGCCATACGTCATGACGTTGGGACGATTTAAATCCACATCTGAAAAAGAAAAAAAATGACGAATAGAGAAGAGCTATAAGAAAGACGAGGAGTACCGAGAGAGACATTCCAGGGCAGCTGCTTCAGCCAGATCGTCTTGTCCAAACCAGCGCTCGGTGGCATGAACATGTTCGTACGATTTTGGTCCACTGAAGAAGCCATTGGCGCAAACGGAAAACAACACTGACAGAAAACTGAGGTGAGTGATAATGGAGGCGACATGTGAAAGGGATCTCGCACATCGTAAGGATCGCGAGCGCAATTATCGTAAGGAGCGTAAGTGCATCGAAAGACTTCCTTAAAGGCATCACCGCATTTCAGCACGGCCCCTCCCACTACAAAAACAAGAGTCATCAATATTGAACATAGATGCGGATTCAACAATCCAAGGGATTACTAGCAAGGGTGGCCTTGAGCTGCGACGCGGGGACCATTGACACAAGCTTGGTAAGAGGCGGTTGAACTATGACAACAAATGAGAGGAAAGAAGATGATATAATTGAAAGGAGAACCGAAGACGCACGGGTGGTCGCGACAACTTCTCCTCGCACAACTACGAGCAACCAAATCAACATCACAAATATGAAAAGAAAGAAGAGGTGTAGACCTTCACCAGCGAAACTGTAGATGCCAACGTAGAAAATCATCGGGGACTTGCCATCTCTAAAATAATAATTACATGAACATCGGAAAAGATTAAGAACCAGAGGAAAAGAAGGGGAGGAGGTAAGGAGGAGGGTACGGAGAGCAAACAGCACGCAGCGAAAGAGCGTCATCGTCGTCCATCAGGCTGTAGAAATCATTTGGCGTATACAAACTATGAGGAAAAGAACGTAAATACATTTTGTTCGACGTCGAACTGGAGACGGAGATATACGTGGGAGTCGGGTTCGTGAGGGAGACAAAGACGTCGAGGTCGCCTTCCTCGTACCAGTTCACTTTGCGGGTGGTGATGGCAAAGTCGGTACAGGTCGAGTTCACATAGAATCGGAAGAACTAGGCAATGACAAGTCAGCGAAACATGATGACAATGAAAACTATGGCAGCGTCGGACCTGATACTTGAAGAACTCGAAATCGCTGTACTTGGGCTGGCCTTCCTCCAGTAATGTCCAGTCGGGCCCACTGACCGCCATCGGAAGAGGTGCAGGCACTGGACAAAGCGGAGCATCTAAATGAGGTGGATATAAGCGCCAAAAAAAAAACACGTCGTGCAAGGAAAAGGAAAGAGGTACCAAGAGTGAACCAGCGCAGGCGATACGATATGGCGGTCGAGTAAGGCACCTGGGCCGCAGTCGTAATGTACCAAGGTCCCCATCCCCACACATTGTCAGTGGGGCAGATCCACCTGAAGGTGAAGTCAACTCATGAACGGTGAACAAGGCAATACAAGCAGAGCGAACCAAGAATCACGCTGATTGCGAGTCTTCTGCCAATTGTAATAGCCGCGTCGAGGGAACACCGTAGTGCCGATGTACATATCCACGTGACCAAAAAGTTGATGGAGCTCGATCACGACTGTTGGACAAGCTAGAATCGACAAAGCATCACGAGAGAAATTATCTAGAATGGGGATCGCGAAGGCAACGAACCCGAGTAATCACTCTCGACGAGGTCGAAGCGGAAGCTGCGCGTGTCAGAGAAGCTATCGTGCGGCACTTCATACCACTGATTCTTCTGTAGAATGTCAATCGTGGTGCCTGTGAAGGAAAATGAAATTAGAAGGGACGAGATCGACAGAACGGGAAAATCGGACCGTTAGGGACAGTGACATTCCCGATTGTATTCTTCGCCGCGCACTCGCTTCGATTTCCAGATAGGCATGGACAAGCCCACAGCTCCGGAAAATAAATATCTGAAAGAGAACACCAAGAATCAGCCAATGAATGATCAACGGCGGCCCATACATTGAGTTGTAAAAAAACGGCGAACCTTGATCAAAAGTCATCTCGAAAAGCCCATATTGGTACTCTGTCCCCAACAGGTTCGCATCTACGATCTAGAAGGAAGACGGAATATATAAATGAAAAAGATGCCAGAAAGATGACGGGCGGAGCGGAACAACGGGTCAACGCGACGAATGAATGTTTTTCACTTGCCGGACATAAACAGAAGGAGACCGAACCTGCAAAGTCGCAGACTCAAGAGTAGGAGGGGCTAAATAGAAATAGAGTTAGTTTATTTAAAACAAAATTTAATCAGCAGAATCGTGAGGGATGAAAATAAGCGGAGGTCAGGAAGTATATGTTAGAGAAGCGATCACAGCCCGAATCGCACCACTCCATGGTATGCGTAAGGGTGAGAAAATAATATTATTAAGAGAGAGGGAACGCGGAGCAGGATCGGACCCGCAAACGCCAATGTGGCGAGGGCCGCCGCGAAGAGTGCGAAGAGTACAAGGGAGAATCCCGTTGCACTTCGTCTATCTGAAAGGCTCATCGAATGGCGCCATAGCATTACACCAAGCGAATTACTTAACTAAGTATTCTAATAGTAGAATGGCTCGTTGAGCCAATGGGAGGTGTGCATCCATGGCGCGAACACCGTTCCGCGAGAGCGATCTCGGTCCGCCTCGGCTTAAAAAGACAGCGTCTTTTCTTGTCCACACCGAGGGAGGAATCCTCTTCAATGCTCGCTATTTGAGAGTAAGAGTCTAAGAGACTCTTTCATTATTTTCTAGGAGGATTCACCTCACCCTTTCTTGAGACATTACCTCTCTTCTATGAGGTTTTGCTCGCTGGCCCACGGATTGGCTGTTGCCCTACCCGCCCTTCTGCTGATCTCTGCGGCCTTTGCCGTGGCCCCGCTGGACCAATTCCCGGGCCTCACACACGACACGGATCCCAACGAACAGAGGTATTGTTTTCTCTCGGGTGAATTGCCCTTGGGCCTGAGTGAGTGATGGAGGAATCACATAGGATTGTAAACGTGTTAACATCCTTTTCCAATTCCTCGCTCCGTGGCCCTTCACCCCGCCTTTTTTTACTGCGGACCACTTGTCCTTATATTTTACATCGCTATCGCGGCGGTGGATGGCTCTTATTGTGCGGAGGTCTTCTCTTGTTCGAAGTCGAAGTCGTCGTTGTGATTGTCTCGTGAACGGACTTTCTGTCCGTTGCGTCCGCTCCTCGGCTCGCCGCGTCATTTCGACTCGCCCGCTCTTAAATATTATTCTCATATTTCCATTACTTATAGTGCCAAATTTTCCGGCCCGTAGCGTTGCCCTATATTGTGAAATTGGGATGGAGTGATGATGGGCTCAATTTAGAGGCTTCCGAGTCTTCTCTTCGCCGGCTGACGTTGTTCAAGTGCTCGATTTGCTGATTGTTTCTCTAGGCCGGGTGCTCATAAATGTATCCACGATTCCCTTGAGGATTTCCGACGGAAGGAGCATGGCAACGATCTCCCGGTCGTCGACCAGGACCTTCCCGTATACGAGGTTTGTCTCCTCGCCGAAGGTTTTATGCTCCCTTCGCTCTGCTGCTTATTCACGCGATTTCCCTTGTAGGTGAAGATGACATTGAAAGAGCAGCGCGCCCTTGTCGAGGAGGAAATGAGCCGCAAACGTGGTCTCCTCGATTTGAGCGAGATGATGCAATACGATAACCGTACTATTTTATTGGTTTTTGCTGGATGGTGCTAGATTTACGTCTATTAATTTTCTTTTTCCAGGTCCGGTGCATTTGCCTATTCGCGTGCACGTCGCTACAAGCTCACTCGACAATGACCCTTATACATGTTATGCCACAGGTCAAACCGTTACGGTGCGTGACAATGTCTTTTTGACTCTTCCTGTTTCTCATCTTCGTCTTCTCAAGGTATCGAGTGGAAGCACGACTAGTTCCTACACTTGCCGCGCGGAGGACGTCGTTACTGCTCAAAAGCGGTATGTCTGCTTTCCTGCTCTCGACTCGCTCTTAGATTGACATTGTTGCTCTCAGTGACTACTTGATTAACAAGCTCATGGTGGAATCCGTAAACTGGCTCCAGCGAACGTTGTCGGTTGTTCGTACCAGTACCGGCTACACCACTTTGAACATTCAGGGCTGCACCTCCACTCCTCTTGGTAAGTCTTTGACTCATCTTTTCTTCGATGTGAGTGCGTCTCAGCTCTGGTTTAGCGGTTCCGGTGCCTTCTACCTATAATAGCCCTGGTGTTCAGGCCGATTTCATTATCTTTGTCACTGCGCGCCCGATTCTTGGCGGCTCGACTCTCGCCTTCGCCTCGTCATGCGCCTTGAACAAGTATGTATTCCACTCTCATGCTCGGAATTCCATCTCTTACTGACCTCTCCAAACAGCCTTGGTCGTCCTATTGCCGGTCACGCCAACTTCAACGCATCCAATTTGATTGACAACCCTCTTGACCTGCCTCGCCAGGCTGGTATTGCCGTCCACGAGATCTCCCATGCCTTGGGATTCTCTAGCTCTCGCTGGAACAGCGGTACCTTCATCAAGTACCTCGTGAATGGCAGCGGCACAAAGTACCCTTTTCCTCCTCGCTCCATCCTCATCTTCTTTGGCTAATTGTTGATGTGACGCAGCTGGCCGTACACGCGCCTCGACCCCTCTCTCGTTGTGAAGACTGTCCAAGGCAACGGCTACTCCTTCGGCCGTTTGATCACGCCCTTAGTTCAGACCATCTTGCGCAGCTACTTTTCTTGCACCACTTTGGAGGGTGTACGTCTTCTCTCCCGTTGAAATGTCTCCTTCCTAAGCTCATTGGCTTTCTCTTTAGGGTGATCTCGAGGACTCCGGTGGACAAGGAACTGCCGGCTCTCACTGGGAGAAGCGCGTCTTCATGAACGAATACGTACGCCTCATCCACGCTCGTTGAATCCTCTTTTCCTAACAGTAGCGAATATAGATGACTGGTACGGAGAGCGCTTTCCCCATTCGCTCGGAGATTACTTTGGCGCTCTTCTACGACTCCGGCTGGTACAACATCAACGTCACGTACGGCGAGAAACTTTTGTGGGGTCGTGGCAGGGTATGACGTTTTAATCATCTTTGCCTCTTTTCGCTCTTCATTTTTGTTTCGCAAAGGGCTGCGAGTTTTACTCTGGCGACTGCGGCAAGTGGAGCAGTTTGTCCAACGCGATGCCCGGTCTTTGCAACAAGGTGGACCAGACGACGTACGCACCTTTGCTCTCGTTTTTGTTTGCGTAAGATGAATTTGCTGTTTAGTGTGCAATGCACCTTCGATCGTCGTGCTTATGGTATATGTAACATGGGCAACTTCGACGGCATCCCCACCCAGTTCCAGTATGCTACTTGCCTCTTCTTTGTGCTCCGAAACTCTGATGTTTGTTCATCCGCAGGCATTACGGCTCCGCCACGCTTGGTGGCTCAATGGCCATCGCTGATTATTGCGGATTCATTGCCGGTACCACTTGGTGCAACACTGGTGCGATCTCTTAAATACTCTTGTTGTTTCATTTGTCGCTTATTGGATTTGGTAGGCGGTAAGAGCCCTCAACTCGCCGACGTTTTCGATGTCGGTGTGTCCGCGAACGGCGAGTCTTTCACCTTGACTTCTCGGTACATTGATTGATTGTTGGTTTGCCATGATTTTATTTTCCTCTGATCTTATTGTAGTTGCATGTTTTCGACTTTGAACCGCATCGACGCGCCGCTGCAGGTCGAGTCCCTCGCCGTGATTACTCCTCCCGCTGTGAAGGCCGCTCGTTGCTACAATACCACTTGCGTCTCGCCGACTGATTTACGGCACCAAATTCGCATTTTCCGATCCCTCGTTTTTCACTAAAGTTTTTCTCTGTCCAGCATTCAAGTGGACAAGGTTTGGTGGAAGTGCCCTTCTGGCGACCAGCCTATTCCCGGCTTTGGTGGAGTTGTGCGTTTGGTAGCTTCCCTACTTTCCAGATCATTTTTCTCATTGAATTTCTTTATAGGTTTCTTGTCCGAATCCCTCCGAGATTTGCGCTGGACAGATCCCAGATAACACCTGGCCTACCGTCACCTCCATCACGCCCAATAGCGGTCCTCCTGGCACCAAAGTCTCCATCAAGGGTGAGGTTCCCTCGTCATTTTCGAGATTGTTTGGCGTTCTCATGTTGCATATAGGATCTAATTTCCTCAATGCTGTCTATGGACCTTATGAAGTCATCCTCGAGTTTGCTGCTAACGTGTCGAGCGTGACGTCGACTGAGATCATCGCCACCTTGGCTGATGGCACACACTACGTCTCCCTCACCGATCTTGCCATGTTTCAGTCCAGGAAGAACGTCATTGTTCGAGATAACCGAGGTCCTCATTTTTCTTATCCGTGGCGACATTTAACAGTTTTTAATTTCATTTCTGTAATTATGTAGGCTACACTGGCAACTTGGAGAAAGGCTTCACGATTGAGGTCCAGTTCGACGGCGAGTATTTGAAGAATCTCTTTGGGTATGATTTTCTCTCCCAGAAGCTTGTTCTTCCCCTCCCGTGGCTCACCTTTTATTCGTCTAGTTGGATGGGTAAGAACCCCGGCTGGGCTGTTTTGGTGTGGGTCATTTTGCTTTTGCCCTTTGCCATTTGCGCCTGCATCCTCTACAAGGTCCTCAAGCCGAAGAAGAAGAAACCCAAACGCGGTGCCGTACGCTCATCATTATGTGCTCTGCTCGGTTCGAAAGATTAACCCATTTGGCGATAGTACCATGAGAATGTTGCCCCCGAGGATTACTATCAAGATGATTATGAAGTTGATGAGAACTACAATGACATTTACGGTGTGAACGACGACGACCACCACGGTGGTGGTGGCAAGGGCGGCGACGATGACCACGAGCGTGGCGCTCCTGGCCCTTATGGTAAGGATTCTGTCCTCTCCCGATCTTCCTTACGCAATTCCTGACCTATTCGACAATACAGAGAGCCACTCTCCACCTCAAGCATCCGTCAGTTCCGCTCATCAAGTTCATTACGCTGCTCCTGTTTGACTTCTTGCCTTGTCCACTCCTTCTTCTCTCGTCTCATATTGTTCCTTCGATTAGTCTCAGTCCTTGCAGCCAGTCTACGCTCCTCCTCCTCCTCAACAGTCGCCGCCGCAACACCATCACGACGACGGCCTCAGCGACCACGAGCAGAGCTCCGAGTTTGAGCATGACTAATGGGAAAATTCGAGCCTTCAAGAAAGAACCGAAGAAGTTCTTAATATATCGTTGATTGTGGCGACGGAGGCGACGATGAACCTCTGTTCGCCCAAAAATATTGCATTTTGTACAGTTTGTAGTGATTTTAGGAGACCCAAATAAAGATACCCCTCAACGTCGGGAACCTCTTTAGTTTATCACTACATATATGACTGTGTATTGCTTTATCAGATAACTCAAATGAAAATGGATCTCTGGAAAGAATGATTAAATGACTGACAGCGCTGAAGATGAGTCCTCCCTGTCATATCGACAGTAAGTCAGCTGTTCCCACTTTTTCGGGTCTTTCGCGATGTAGGCATCCATCTCCTCCTGAGTGAGTGGACGACTTGAACACCAGTTTAAAGAATATTCTGGTTCGAGATGGTACTTCGGGTCGAAGTCTTTGTTGAGACCGTGGCTCATCACGTACTCCCTGACATCCTTCACCTCACTCCCTGCGATGGTGAGAATGGTGGGGAGTATCTCTTGGAGCCAATTGTCCGTCTTGTTCGGAGATCTGTATTGATCGGGGGCAGGAATGAGATTGGGGTGGTAGCCGATACCATCTTCCACGAAGAGAATGTCTTTCATGTCTCGATTCAGCCGCTCCAGCGACTTCCTACCGCCACAATTCGACACACTGATTTCTTCATATGTCCCGTCATTGTTCGCGTAGACCAGCGTCGTATCCGAGCGAGCGAGGACATGATGGAATCGAGGCTGGTGGTGATCAAGAGCGTCGGCAACACCATATGCGAGTCGTCTCACAGTCCGAGTCCATAGAACAACCTCATATACCTTGGTTACTTCATCGAGAAACTCGTCCAGAAAGCCGCGCTTGAGATACTATTCATAAAAATATACGCATCAATTATTAGAAGCCTTCTAATAAAACGAAAGAAAGACGTGAGATGAGATTAAATTTTTATTATTAAGCGCACCCAATGGTCATCATCGTCAAGTTTGACTTTAAAATGAGAACCTTTTTCTTGATATAAAGACGAGACCAAAGTGTCGTCAAGGTCGAGGACGAGCGTCTTTCTTCCAATAACATCTTTCCCCTGAGGCGGCAAGAGGTGGTAGGTGGTAAGATCTAAGAAATAAATCAGAGAATGTGGACAATTGATCGTTCCATTGTCAGAATTCCTGACTTCCTGTCAGTGCCAGTGTCCAGCAGGATTCCTAATCATAGTGACAGATTGAAGGACCCGACGTCAGGTGACGCACGCGACAGAGAAAACAGGAAGGCTAAAGTCATTCCAGAACGTGACCTTTTCGAATGCCAAAAGTGCGCGCGCGAGGGCCCTTAATACCGCCGAGGCAAGGCAACGGATTGAAGACTTCAATGGGGGTCTTTTCGTCATTCTCCCATTCCAATGGCTTCGATTGACCTGAGGCTCGACCATCAGTCCATCACGAGGTCTCGAGAGAGTGGAAGCCGTACGAGAAGCCGAAGGACGCGAAGCCAGCTGAAGACCACTCCTCGTCAACATTTGGAACGTGAATCTGAATTGACAATCTGAAGCTCAAAGGAGAAGGTTAGGGCGAGAGGAAGAGACTCACTTGAGGATAATTACTTGAAAGGTTCTAATATCCTATCGCTGCTTCGTTGGCGATTTTATAATATGAGAAGGGGAAAAAATAAAATATCCTAGCAAAGATAGCTCACCGAGGCCGTGATGCGCGAAGAGAATGAGTTGTTACAGAGGCAAAATATCAGAGAAGGAATGAAGCCTCGCTTAATTCCTGAATGAAATACAATCAGATGGTCTCAACTGATGCCTCAAAGCGTCCCCTTCGAGCTTCCGCCATACTAAAATACCTCATATCTCGTCGCACTCACCTTGAGGCGTGATTACTTCAAGTTGATTAGCAATGGTGCGAGGATGGTGGTCATTTAAATATTAAAACGAGTTCGAACCCTCTGACAGCCTTTCCATTATGTTATTTATGTACTGATGCGAAACAATCTCCTGAAGAGTCACTTCCCTTTTCGCATTGAGGACTGCTGTGGTGTCAAAACAGTCAGTGGGAGGGAAAGTGGAGCAGGAGCAGGCGGTGCTTCTGTTTTTACCCCACTCCTCGACCTTGTCATATTGACAGGAAGCCATCGAGTTCCACTTCTTTGGATTTGCGGTAATGTAGGCATCCATCTCCTCCTGAGTGAGTGGACGACTTGAACACCAGCTGGAAGAATATTCCGGTTCGAGATGGCATTTAGGGTCGAAATGTTGATTGAGACCGTGCTTCATCACGTACTCCCTGACATCCTTCACCTCACCCCCCGCCATGGTGAGAATGGTGGGGAGTATCTCTTGGAGCCAATTGTCCGTCTGGTTCGGAGATCTGCATTGTTCGGGGGCAGTAATGAGATTGGGGTGGTAGCCAAAACCATCTTGCACGAAAACAATGTCTTTCATGTCTCGATTCAGACGCTCCAGAGACTTCGAACCACCACAGTGATTCACACCTACATCCTCAAATTCTCCACTCTTCTTTACTGCATAGACTAGCGTTGTATCTAGCCGATTGAGGACATGATGGAATCGAGGCTTGTGGTGATCAATGGCGTCGGCAACCGCGTAGGCGAGTCGTCTCACACTCAAAGTCCAGAGGACAACTTCGTAAACCTTGCTCACTTCATCGAGAAACTCGTCCAGAAATCCGCGCTTTTTCTTCTAATCATTAAGAAGTGCGCTTCTATCAGATCCAACTCACGGCCGAAGTCATGAGATCAACAGAATTCCGCGCACCGAATTCACCCATTGTCCAAGATCGACGGAAAAATGAGAGCCTTCTTCACACGACGTGACCAAAGTGTCGTCTAGGTCGAGGACAAGTGTCTTTCTTCCAAGAACCTCTTTCCCCTGGGGCGGCAGAAGGTGGTATCTGGTAAGATCTATGGCAAGAGATGAGCAATCTCTCCACTGGTGCTGTCATCCCAACGACACCCAGAATTTCAGTGAGGGGGACCAGATTAAAAATGGGGAGCAACCAGAATTATCAATATATAAATACCTTTTCGTGTGCCAAAAGTGCGCGTGCGAGGGCCCTTACAGCCGTCGAAGCGAGGCAGCGGATTAAAAACTTCAATGGGGGTCTTTTCGGGATTCACCCATCTCAACGGCTTCGATTGACCTGATTCTAAACAGTGAATTAGTACCAGAATTGACGATTGACATATTCAAAGATGGACTCGAAAACCTTTAAGCGCTGAGTGGGCAAAGGCTCGACCCTCACGAGGTTTCGAGAGACTGAAAGGTCGAGCAAGTCGAGTGAACGTCTACACCGAAAGAAACAATCAACACGACTAGTAGATTAGTTTGTCAAAGTTATGAATGGGATCAAGCGGCACAAAGGAGGAGCGACATAACACGTGGAAGAGACAAATTAATATGATCCGAGTCCACTGCTCGGTGCTCAATCCATGAAGCTGTCTGCAGCAGAAAAAATTCAAAACAGCTCACCATGTCGTTGGTG
>Ga0154020_10009274_pt1 | contig 11337 bp, 10 predicted proteins | sample Klosneuvirus_201_FD_109709 | JGI IMG/M metagenome (GOLD analysis project Ga0154020, IMG submission 109709) | Active sludge microbial communities from wastewater, Klosterneuburg, Austria - Klosneuvirus_20160825_MG | ecosystem: Engineered > WWTP > Aerobic digester > Activated sludge | place... | reverse complement strand
GTGAAATTTTTTGAAGAAAAATTGAAATGAAGTAGTTTTATAAATGCGGAGAAGGAGGGATTCGAACCCTCGATAGAGTTACCCCTACAACAGTTTTCGAGACTGCCGCATTCAACCGCTCTGCCACCTCTCCAATATTAAATTCTAAATTTTAAATATTAAATTCTAAATTTTAAATATTAAATTATTATAAATTAGAAAATACTTTATTCCTGATGTTAAGTTTTTGTTTGATTTCCTTTGAAAATATTAAATTGTTTTGAACAAACAATATTGTGTGAGGGATATTGAAAAATCATTTTTTATCCTTTAAAAATTGCATTAAAGTAAAGTATTAAATTTAACAGCAGAGAGTGCGGGATTCGAACCCGCGAAGACCTTGCGACCTTACACACTTTCCAGGCGTGCTCCTTCAACCACTCGGACAACTCTCTATAAATTTCAATTGCAAATATAAACCTTTGAAATCTCAAATTCTTTATAAAAATAATTATCTTTATAAATTAAACATAAATTCAAAAAATTTGCTGTATCAAAAGTTTTTATAATCATACGTTTCAATTACCGGAATTATATATAAATTTTGTTTTTTCCTGTCTATTTTTTTGATAAATGTAATGATTCCAAAAACATTATTTTCTAAGGAAAACAATGAAAACACGTTATATTTGGACTAAATCAGTAAGTAGATTCCTTTTTACTGGTGATTTTTGGTGAAATAATTCTTTGGAAAATATACCAGACAGTATTAATTTTGTGAAGTTTATTAATTAAAATCATTTATCATGAAAACAGTTATAATTTTACTAATGCTACAAATCTCGGTATTGACATTCGGTCAGTCTGAGAAGATCGGAGATGAACTTTATCTTTACTCCGATAAAAATTCATCACAGCCAAACTGTACCGCGGAAGAAATTAAATTTGATCCTGCAATACATGAAAACATTTCAGGACCTTTAAATATGGGAGGACCTTCATATGACTGGCCATTAAAAGCAGCACTTAATGAAGGATTAGTTATAGTAAATTATGTAGATGATCTTGCAGGTGGCAGTATAAAGGATTATAATGACAATGACTGGTCATATAACGGTCATAACGGAACTGACATTTGTCTGCATGATTTTCGTAACATGGACAGATTTTATGCTATTAAAGCTGCTGAATCAGGAGTGGTCATACAGACAGTAATGAATAATTTTGACAGAAATACCGGATGGAGTAATGTAGATCCTGCCAATAAAATACTTATAAAACATGACGACGGGAGCTATGCATATTATTATCATCTTATGAAAAAATCAGTAACTGTAAAACTCGGTGAGTATGTACAGAAAGGAAGAATAATTGGATATGTTGGAAGTTCCGGAGTTTCTACAGATGCACACCTACATTTCGAATCAGGATATTTTGTAAATGGAACTTGGAACAAAAGAGATCCCTGGCAGGGAGATTATAATCATCTGCCTTCACAATGGGCTGATCAGGAAGCATATGTAGGAAATACAGCTTTTAAATTACACGATATGGGAGTTTTTACTTCGAGTCTGATAGGAGGAGATATGGATAATATTCCTATCTCTTATTTTAAGGAAAGAATTTTTACTCCAAATACAGTCAGCGGATATGAAGGCAGGATTGGTTTCTGGCTGCAGCTTCAGGGAAATAATACAGGAAAGCAGATAAGATATGAAATTAGAAGATCAGATGGTTCTTTATTTGATGATACTTATTTTTACCTTAATAGTCAGGCACAATTTGCATGGTCCTGGTGGACACCGACTTTTAATGTAGGAATAGGTACAACCGGTGACTGGTATGTAAGAGTTCTATATGACAATGTAGAAAAGGGAAGATATTTTTTTGACGTGCAGCTTCTAACATCAAACCGTCCGAGAATGTATCCTGTTGCCGCTAAATGTTTCAGGAGATCTATATTCGTTCAGAGAGATACTCTCAGAGTAAGACCTGTAAGAGCAAACATGCAGTACCAGCTGGTGAATGCACCTCCAAATGTTTCGCTGACCAATGATTCAATCTTAACCATATCAACATTTGACCAGCCATTCAGATCATATGATTTTAAAGTTATTGGAAGTATGGGCGGAAGTGCAAGTCTACGTGATACTATGCTTTATAAACTTATAGATACAACAAAGAATCATTCATCAGGAAACGGGATTGTTTCACTTGAATTGAAATCATATTTAGAAGGGAGATATAACGGTTCTAGTATGGAAGAAGATACTATAACGGTTTTGTTAAGATCTCCATTGTCTCCATATGCACTTGTTGATTATGATAAAGTATTAACTCTTTCAAACGGAACATGCATTGCAAACTTCCCAAATGCATCAAGCGGTATTTATTATTACATATTGATCCGCCACAGGAATTCCATCGAGACATGGGCTAAGACAGTACAGCAATTCCAGCTTGGTTATCCTTTAAGTTATAATTTTACAACTTCAAAAACAAAAGCTTACGGAGATAATCTCAAATTAAAAGGAGGTGAATATTGTATTTATTCAGGAGACGTTAATCAGGACGGAGCAGTGGATGTAACTGACGTTAGCATGGTAGATAATGATATTTCAATATTTGCTCAGGGATATGAAGTAACTGATCTTGATGGAGATAATTTTGTTGATGCTTCTGACCAGGCAATTGCTGATAATAATTCATTTAACTTTGTAGTAAAGATCAGACCTTAGAATTTTTTTGGACGTGAAACAAAAGTATGTTTCATGATAAACAGCTGATAATTCCCCAAAAGAATCAGCGAACAGAGCAGGGTGAAATTTATCCTGCTCTTTCTTTTTTCAGAGAGTAGAAACGGTTAAAACCGTTTATCCACTGACATCATCTACAACATTATTGCCTGTCTCATGTTTAGAGTCTTCTTAACAAAATATACATTTACATATAATAACAACATTCTCCGACTTCACCCCAGAAACGGTTAAAACCGTTTCTCAAAACTCAACTCCCTCAAGCAAATACTTCTTTACAAACATCACAGTAACATACCTCTGAAAATCCGCATTTACTTTCTTTGCAAAGCCATGTCCTTCATCTTTTGCTTCGAGATACCAGACAGTTCCATTTAGATCTTTTATAGTTTTCATCATTTGCTCAGCTTCTGTCCTTGGTACTCTGGGATCATTTCCGCCCTGAACAATAAGCAGCGGCTTCGTGATCTTTTCAGCATTATTCAGTGGTGAAATCTTTTCAAGAAATTCATACATCGCCGGATCTCTCTCATCTCCATATTCCACTCTTCGAAGATCTGTCCTGTAACTTTCAGTGTTTTTAAGAAACGTATTAAAATTTGAAATTCCAACAACATCAACTGCACCTCTTATTTTATCAGCATAGTCAACGGAAATTGCCAGAGACATATATCCTCCATAACTTCCGCCCATGACCATAACCCTGTCAGCATCAAGCCCAGGTATCAATTCAATTTTATCAAACAGCGCACCAATATCTTTTACAGAATTTTTTCTATCAAAACCGTTATCAAGTTTGAGAAATGTTTTTCCAAATCCCGCAGATCCTCTTACATTTGGTAAAATTATTGCAATGCCGAGTTCATTAAGATAATAATTATAAGAACCGAGATAGCTTGGTCTGGACTGACTTGCAGGACCTCCGTGTATATCAATTATCACGGGTCTCTTACCTGAAAATTTAGGATGAGGTTTATAATAAAATCCACTGATCTCAAGACCGTCAAAGCTATTCCATTTTATAAGTTCAGGAATGCTGAGCTCTTCAGGGATAATTCCGCCCATATCGCTTTCAGTCCATGCGGTAAGGGCATCTGATTTTAAATTATATACATAGATATCACGTGAAGATCTTGCCGAACTTATCGTCAGAGCCAGATCCTCAGAATTATTATGAAACAATAAACTTCCGTAAACTCCGACCGGTAAATTATTTATCTGAGAAGAAATTCCTGTGACCGTATTATAAACGTAAAGTTTAGATTCACCATATTCATTTACAATATAAGCAAGCGACTGTCCATCATCAGAAAGATTAAAACTTTCAACATCGCCTGTCTGATTATCTGAAATGAATTTTGCTGATTTGTTTTTAAGATCCATGAATGCAAGTGTTTTGAACTCATGATCTTTGTCGGTAATAAAATAAAGACCATTACCATCCTTACTAAACATCGCCTGCGAGTAATAAATATCTTCTTCACTTTTTCCTGTAAGTTCGGACAGCTTTCCGGTAGTAAGATCAGCAAGCCAGTAATAAGAGATTGAGTTTGAAATATACTCCATTAGAAGCAGCGACTTTCCGTCTTCTGAGCAATCGAGTATTCCCCAGCCGCCTCCTTTTAATTCAAGGAAAAGTGAATCTGAGTCAGGGTTCATTGGATCCATAATATAAATATCGCGGTCAGTTCCGTTTCTGCGTGTAGAGGTATAGGCAACATGATTTCCGCTGCCGAGCCATTCAATACCGCTATTCTGTTCACGTCCGCCTTTTGTTATCATAGTTGTATTACCATCTTTAAGATCATATCTGTAGATCTGTCTGAATTCATCTCCACCGGTGTCCTTGTAATAAAGAAAAAAATCTCCATTAACAGGATCAAATGAAGCTGAACGGACAGGTTCGTCAAAAAAAGTAAGTTGCATTCCAGTATCCAGAGGAGATGAAAGATATTTAAGCTGTGATGTATTACCGATTCGAGTTGACATGATCATTTCCTTGTTGACAGGATGCCAGTCTGAAAGTACAGCACTTTTTGATTCTGTATATTTTTCAAGTTCAACTGATAAAGAAACAGGAATGTCAGGAAGTCCGTCGGTAATTAAATTTTCTCCAGGTAATATATAAATTTCATTTTGTGAATAACAAACACTAACGTATAGAAATATGGAAAGTATTATTAAGTAAGATCTTAGCATAATTATTTATATAAATTAATTTAAATAAAGTAAAAAGATTTGAAAACAATTACATTAAACAAATTACTCTTTTTTACTGGTGTCGTTAACGAGCATAAATTTTTTATGATAATAGTATGCCTGATATTTGTTATGTTTAGCATTTGGATCTGCTCCAACGTCATAAAAAAACATAAGGCCGGGTATGGGATTAGACAGAGGTTTTAAAATACAGGTATCGGAATTTTCTTTTCTGATATAATCATACCGATCTGATAGTTCATGATCAAAATTAATCAGACTGCCATTACTCAATTCTTTATAAGCAAGCAGGACATTGTTTTTTCTGCCATAGGAAATTACAATTAATAAACTGATAATTATAACAGCAAGAGCAGGTAATTTAAAATTCTTTACAGATCTATATTTTATAAAATAATTACAGAATACAAGTAAATTATAAAACCAACCGATCAAAAAGAAAAAGTAAAATACATTTCGGGTTCTGTCAAGCATACCTTTATTTATAGTCCAGTAAGTTACAAAATTAATCGAAAGCAAAATAACAAAAACTGAAAATACTGAAATGACAGGATTGCAATTAAAATATCTTTTTGCATCTGAGTGACTTTCAGAAATTTTTAAAATAATTGGAAGAACAAGTATAGAAAACAGAATAAGCGGTGTGTCTGTTACTCTGTATAGAATTAATTCTGCCGTGTCAGAAAGCGACAAGCTTAGTGATGAAAACAGCATGTGACTCTGTGGATTTTTACTTTCCCTCACTCCGTTCCCTGGTGCAGTATATACCAGATAAAATCCAATTATAGAAATTACAATAAAAAACAGAAGTGAATAATTAATTTTTTTGAATTTAAAGAGATGATAAATAAAAAGGAATCCGAGAAATTCCATTGTCAGGAGCATTGAAATTTCATTCGATCCCTGAATTGCAATTATAACAAATGAAATTATGATCAAATAAACTGACCTGATTAATTTTGAATTCTGTCCGCTGTATTTTATTAAAAGTATGATCAGTAAGATGAACAGAATATTTGCAAGTTGATAAATGACCGCTGATGACAGCCAGTAAAATCCTAATGCAGGATTTGCCATTTTATAAAAATAGAGCGAGCATATAGATAGTGCTGCAATTGAGTATTGAGTTAAGTTAAGAGTATTCCCTGTAACATATTTTATAAAGTAAAAGACTGAAATAATAAAAAGAATGATAACGGAAAAGGATGCAAGTTTATAACCGATGATCGAATGAAACATCAATGGATTGACACTGCTCATGACAGCAGTTGAGAAAAATCTTCCCGACCAACCTATATACCAGTTATATTGAGATCTCAAAAACCCAAACTTCAGAGCATTAACAGTAAAATCAAAATCATCCCAGGTTGGATTTGTGAAAAATGAAACAATTAAAAAAGGAATGATCGTCAACAGTAAAAATACGATTGACGTGGTTTTGAATAATTTATTCTTATATAATTGAAATGATCGAATACCTTTAGATCTCAAATTCACTTTTTTGATTTTTTCAGATATTCAAATTATAAAAAATTCAGTCTTTAAAAAAGGTTAAGAAGGAGATTGAATAGATGCTGATTCATTACTTGACAAAGAAAATGAAATTTATTAATTTGCATAAGCACTTATATAAACATATACATAATAGAATTTTTAAATATAAAGCCCTCATGAATACAATAAAACAGCTTGGATACATAGCAATCGGAACAAGACTAAGAATGCTTACGGATAAGTTCATTTCCGATGCTGACAAAATTTATAAAGATACCGGACTTGATTTTGAACCAAGGTGGTTCACTGTATTTTATCTGATAAATTTAAAAAAATCTATTACAGTAACAGAAATTGCTGATCAGCTTGGATACACTCAGCCGGCTGTAACTCAGATCGCAAATTCTCTCGTCAAGAAAAAACTGATAAGCGCAGTAAAGGAAAAAAAGGACAGCAGAAAAAAGATTCTGACAATTACTGCAAAAGGTGAAGATCTGCTGCTTGAGCTAATTCCTGTATGGCAGGACATTGAGAATTCAGTTAAGGAATTATTCAGTGACACAGGTTATGATGTTTTATTTGTCATAAGTAAATTAGAGTCTGAACTTGAGAAGAATGATATTTATTCAAGAGTAATGGAAAAGTCTAAAAAGAGACAGCTTGAAGAAATAAAGATCCTGGAATATGATAACTCAAAAAAAAATGAGCATAAAAAATATTTCAAAGAACTTAATTATGAATGGCTCAACAAATATTTTAAAGTGGAAAAGGAAGATGAGAAACAGCTTGAGAATCCTGAAAAAGAAATAATTAATAAAGGCGGATACATTTTCTTTGCTGAGTATAAAGATGAAATAGCCGGTACTGCTGCAGTTCTTAAAAGAGAGGATAAAACTTATGAGCTTGCAAAAATGGCAGTGAAAAATGAGTATCAGGGAAAACAGATCGGAAAGAAACTTGGTAATGCAGTAATTGAAAAGGTAAAGCAGCTAAAGTGTGATAATCTCTATTTGGATACAAGTTCTCTGCTGACACCTGCAATTAATTTATATAAAAATCTCGGATTCGAAGAAGTGGAAATGAAAGATCCTTCAAAATACGAAAGAGATACTTTTCGCATGAGCTATAATTTTAAAAAAATTAATCAAAAATAATGGATACCATAAATGAAAGAAAATATAATTTTTTAATGCTGTTGCTTAAAGCTGCTTTCGTTGCAGCAATGGTATTTTCATTAAATAAAAGTAATATTTAACTTCTAAGATTTTTAAACAAAACAATTTATCATGAGAAAATATATCATAGTAAAAATAATAATTTTATTAACAATATCAGCTTTGGTCCAGGTAAGAGGTATAAGCCAGACTTCACAAAGTAATGATGTAGTTTTATCAAATGAAATGAAAATGAATACAGTAAATAAAGTATCCCAAATGCTGAATGATAATTATATCTTTCAGGATAAAGCAAGCGAAATGGGGACATTGATTGTAAATAATTTTGAAAGCGGAAAGTATTCAGATCTGAACGACCCGGCGAAATTTGCTCTACAGCTCACAGAAGATCTGCAATCTGTCAGCAAAGATAAGCATATCAGAGTCAGATTCAGTCCTGATCAGATAAAAATGATGAAGCAGTCAGAGGGTCAGGATGAAAATTCTGATCAGACATATCTGGAAGAAATGAAATTTGATAATTTCGGATTCAGGAAAGTAGAAAGGATCAGCGGGAATATCGGATATATTGATTTCAGACAATTTGGATCAGGAGATCAAATTAAAGATAAGGTAGCTTCAGTTATGGCATTTGTTGAGAACTGTGATGCACTGATTTTTGATATGAGAAATAATGGTGGCGGAGATCCGACAGGGATACAGGTGATCACGAGTTATTTATTCGGTGAGGAACCAGTTCATCTAAATGATCTGTATTACAGACCAAAAGACACGACTGAAGAATTCTGGACATTAAAAAATATTGAAGGAAAAAGAAAGCCTGAAGTTCCGGTCTATGTACTAACGAGCAGTTACACCTTTTCAGGTGCGGAAGAATTTTCTTACAATCTACAAAATCTTAAAAGAGCAACTATAGTAGGTGAAACTACCGGCGGCGGAGCGCATCCTGGAGGTATGAATATTATTGATGATAATTTTGCTATTTTCATTCCTACCGGAAGGGCGATCAATCCAATTACAAAAACCAACTGGGAAGGAACAGGTGTAAAACCTGACGTAGAGATCAACAGCATTAATGCTCTGACAAAGGCACATATACTTGCTTTAGAAAAAATATCAGCGGATTTGACTGATGAAAATATGAAGAGGAAATACACCTGGATGGTAGAGTCTCTGACAACGACTTTGAATGATGTGGAAATTGATGCTGCTCTTTTGAAAAAATACGAAGGCGAATACGGTGATAGAAAAATATATCTTGAAAACGGCAAATTGTTTTATCAAAGAAGCGAACGTCAGAAATTTGAATTAACACCAATGTCTGAGAATACTTTTATGCTGAGTGAAATTGATTATTTCAGAGTGAGATTTGAAAGTGACGGTAATGGAAATATTACTTCAGTCACCGGATTATACGACGACGGGAATACGGATTCATCTCCGAAAAGCAACTGATCATTTTAAATAAATTCTCAGGGAGTCTTTCAGGCTGTCTGGAATGTATTGATTTTCAAGTATCAGATTTAGTTTATACTGATCTTCACCTTTTGATTTTTTACAAAATACTATATCAGCAATTGACAAATTAATATCAGACTTATGAATAAGAATAATTTCATCTCCGGTGTTGAGATAACCTTCTTCTACGACTCGGAAGTAAGTACCGAAAAATCCAAGATCATAAAATCTGTTAAGAATGTGATCCTCTCCGAATCTTATATTCAGTTTAAAACAGGGAAATCTTGGCTGAACAGCCCTGAGTTTTACAGAGCCAATCTGATAAACATTTCCAATAAGGACTGAATCATCTCTAAGACCTGAAGTAGTTAAGTTTTCACCGAATAGTCCATACTCCCAGGATTCCCTGTCCATTTCTTTTTTCCATGTTTCATAATAAGAATGGTCATAAGAATAAACAGCTTTATCTAACCCACCATGATTTTTAAGATCGGATTGTATGTCACCGTTTATATTAAGGAAAGTTGTTTCGAATTTTCCTTCTGCAGGAGATTTAAAAATACTTGTTGTTATCTCTTTTCCTTCCCACATGAATTTCTGCGGACCGCCTGTATTTACAGATAAGATTTTCATTTTTTTTATAAAAATTTTATTTAGAAATCTGATTCCGGAATAACTCTCTTTAAAAGGTTATAATTTAACATACGACAAAATACTTTTCAATTATAAATTCAATCTTGAATTTACCGTTCATTAATTTTAATTTACAAAAATCAATTAAAATGAATTCAACAGATCTGTTAAATTCCTCAAAAGCTCCTGAGCCGGTCGGTCTTTATCCACATGCCAGACGGTTTGGAGATCTGCTGTTTCTTTCAGGAGTCGGACCAAGGGAAAGAGGCACTAAGAAAATCCCCGGCGTCGAACTCGACAACAGCGGTAATATTATTTCATATGATATCGAAACCCAATGCCGATCAGTATTTCAAAATGTAAAGTATATTCTTGAAGATGCAGGCTCTGACTGGAGTAAACTAATTGATGTTACAGTATTTCTTACAAATATGAAAGATGACTTCGCAACCTATAACAGAATTTATGCTGAATATTTTAAAGTTAATCAGCCGTGCAGAACTACAGTAGAAATTAATTCACTTCCTACACCAATAGCTATAGAACTTAAATGTATAGCATATATTTAATTAAAAGTTATAAATTAAAATCTAAGAATTAAGAATTTTAATATGGGGATCATAGTGATAGCATGTTTTAAACCAAAAGAAGGAAAAGAAAAAGAACTCCTCGAAGTATTAAAAGATCACATGCCGGTATTGAGAAAAGAAGGACTTATTACAGACAAAGAATGTATAGTAATGAAATCAGAAAATGGTTCGATACTTGAAGTTTTTGAATGGAAGTCACAGGATGCAATAAATCATGCTCATGAAAATTCGAATGTACTGGATCTTTGGAAAAGATTTGAAGATGCCTGTACATATGAAACGTTATCAACTTTGGATGAATCAGCTAAGATGTTTCCGGGGTTTGATCCGGTTAAATTTAATTAATTTTTAAAAAAATTAAAAATATCTCAATTCACATAATTTATAAAACAAAAAAAAATAACTATGCTTGAAGCGGTACAAAAAAAATGGTGGGTATTACTTATTAGAGGAATACTTCTATTGATCTTCGGAATACTGGCATTGGCTACTCCTGGAATGATACTTGCAACAATGTTATTCTATTTCGGATTCATTGCAATATTCAGCGGGATCTTTGTAATAATTGAAGGTTTTATGTCTTCTGAAGATAAAGGTACAATAATTTTAGAAGGAATATTTTATATCCTGTTTGGTCTGCTGTTTTTAATAATGCCGGGATTTGTAATCTCATTTACACTTTACTTTATTGCATTCTGGGCACTCATAGCCGGAATATTTATGATCGTCAAAGCAATCAAATTAAGAAAAGTTATTCAAAACGAATGGCTGATTATTTTTAACGGAATAATCACAGTTATATTAGGTATCCTGATTTTTGCTAATGTCTTTGCAGGTGCAGAGATTCTCGTGATGGTATTCGGATTTTATGCAATACTATCTGGAATAATGATGATGATGATCTCATTTAAAGTAAAAGGTCTGAAGAAGTAAAGTTTATTTAAATTTTTAAGTTCAAACCCCGCAATTCACAGCTTGTTCGAAAACAAAATTTATAAAATTACCTCAAAGCCTCTAAGGCTTTAAGGAATT
>Ga0154020_10009273_pt1 | contig 11337 bp, 8 predicted proteins | sample Klosneuvirus_201_FD_109709 | JGI IMG/M metagenome (GOLD analysis project Ga0154020, IMG submission 109709) | Active sludge microbial communities from wastewater, Klosterneuburg, Austria - Klosneuvirus_20160825_MG | ecosystem: Engineered > WWTP > Aerobic digester > Activated sludge | place... | reverse complement strand
AGTCATGAAGAAGTGTTAAAAGTAGCTAATGCTGCCGAAGGAAAAATGACAGCCATCATTAAGGAGTTGGTCAAATCTCTCTAGAAGGCAATCAAATTGGATTGAAATTAATCTGAAACATCAACTCCTATTTAACAACTGTTAAAAAACTCCGAATAAATTTCAATAAAACGTAAATTGCAAGAGAAGGAAAGATTCAAAGACAATACAAAACATCAACAATGAAAAATATTACTATTTCAATTTTTGCTTCACTTATCAGTTTTGTGTCAATGGCACAATTCGATCATCATAACATAAACCTGTTTGGCCACTTTGACGACAGTACCGTTGTAGCTGAGCCTGTTTATGGAATCAGATACCAGTCTTGCTGGGGATGGACTGATCTGGTGACAGCGCGCGAATATGGAATCATTGGATCTACTGCAGGAACCTATATTGTAGAGGTTAGTAACCCAGCTGCTCCGGTCCAAAGAGCTTATGTTCCCGGAAAAAGCACTGCACGTATCTGGCATGAGTATAAAACTTATGCAAACTATTTGTACGCTATTGCAGACGGAGGAAATAATACACTGCAAATCATTGACCTCAGTTATCTTCCCGACTCGGTTCATGTTCTGCACGACACAACTACTATTATCGAAAGCGGACATACACTCTACATTGACGGAACGCACATGTACGTTGCAAGTGTCAGCACACCCGGACAGCCTTACTCGGCCATGAATGTGTATTCCCTCCTCGATCCCGAGAACCCTGTATTATTACGCAGGCTGGATCAGGATTATCCATTTATCAGTCAGGTGCACGATATGCATGTTGTGAATGATACTGTTTACGCATCCTGTGCATATGACGGTTTATACATTTTTCGTTTTGACGAAGCAACAAATCAGTTCATGCAACTTGGTTCTCTTAGCACTTATCCGGATCTGGGCTATAATCACAGCAGTTTTTTATCCTCTGACCACAGTACATTATATATGTGTGATGAAGTTCCTGCCGGCATGGCCGTGAAAGTTATCGACGTGACCGTTATTTCAAGTCCGACGGTGGTTGATACATTTTATTCGAATGCGGGTGCAACACCGCATAATCCTTATGTTCTCGACGACATCTTGTACATGGCCTATTATCAGGATGGGGTTTATACCTATGATATCAGCACGCCAACTGCACCGGTGAGGAACGGATACTTTGATACACACCCGCAAAACCCTCCCGGCACTTATCCCGGAACTCCTTATCAGGGCTGCTGGGCAGTATACACTGATTTACCGAGTGGGATTTTACTCGCGAGCGATATGCAGATGGGCCTTTTTGTACTCGATGTATCATTACTCACTTCAAGAAAGGATGGTCCACGTGAACAAAGCCTAAATGTTTATCCAAATCCGGCTAATACTGAAATCCGAATTACTAATTTCAGCAAGAACAGCAAAGCTATCCACACAAACCTGACTGACCTGAGCGGAAGGAGCGTCCAAAGCCTTGACTGGACCGGCAAGGCAGTTGGCGATATAATAATTGACACACGCAGCTTACCGGAAGGATTTTATATTCTTCAAATACAAACAGATCAAAATCTATTCAGTCAAAAAGTACAAATTCAACGATAAAAATTTATTAAACAATCCTACATGAAATTATTTCACGTGCTGATCACAGCAACTTTAGTCCTAAGTATAACTGCCTGTAATAATAAAGAGAAAAGTGGCGGAAGCATTCATGGCACCTTGACTAATGCTGCTGAGGTGACTGTTTACCTTCAGGCAATTTCGGAGGCAGGCGAGAAAACGCTGGACTCAGTAGTGACGGATAAGGACGGAAAATTCGAAATGAATAATCCGGTGAAAGAAATGGACTATTACGTTTTCCGTACAGATCCTGCCAATGTTGTTTTTCTTATTTTGAAAGGTGGTGAAGATGTGGAAATCAGCGGTGACGCCGAAAAGCTTGATGCAACATATGATGTGAAAGGTTCTGAAGATTCAAAACTCATTCGTCAGCTCAGGCATTTCGAAAAAAATCTTGGAGATTCCTTGAACAAAATCTACGCGGATGTACGAAATACAAACCCGGAGGAAGCTCAGAATACAGGCAGCAATTTACAGGCTTACTATTCTGTGAGCATGCAAAACTTTTGCGAGAAATTTATATCAGACAATAAAACTTCCCTGGCCGCCTTATCAGCAACAAAGTATCTTGATCAAAATAAAAATCTCTCCTTGCTTGAGGATCTCGGCCAAAACTTAGAAAAGGCATTTCCGGACAACAAATACGTAATCGATTACAAAGGCCTGCTTGCAGAGCTGAGAAAACTTCCGGAAGGATCAGAAGCCCCGGAAATCAGCTTGCCTGGTCCTGATGGCAAAACAGTAAGTCTATCATCATTACGAGGTAAAATTGTATTGGTAGATTTTTGGGCTAGCTGGTGCGGTCCCTGCCGAAAGGAAAACCCTTTCATCGTATCCATGTATCAAAAATACAATTCTCAAGGCTTTACTATTTTAGGTGTTTCATTGGATGATAATGCCGCTGCATGGAAGAATGCCATAGAAAAAGATGGCCTTGTTTGGAATCAAGTCAGTGAATTAAAAAAATGGGATAGTCAGGTAGCGAAAACCTATGGAGTTGACGCGATTCCGTTCAGTGTCTTACTTGATAAAGAAGGAAAAATAATCGGCAAGGGGCTTAGAGGCCCGGAATTAGAGATTAAAATACGCGAAGCCTTGGGTATAAATTCCTGAATTTGATTGTTGCGATTTGGACAATTGCGAGTATTTTGCAATACCATGTCGAGACCAATACATCGTAACAGGAAACCCCATTTTCAATTCAACATGCTCTTTTCATTAAAACAAATCAGAAGCCTGGCACTTCTGCTTTTGTTTTCATTTACAACTTTATCAGCTGCCGCGCAGGGCTATTTTCAACAAAAGGTTGACTATAGCATAGAGGCTAGCTTGAATGACACGAAACACGAACTATCCTGTTTTCTTTCTTTGATTTACACGAACAATTCGCCGAATGAATTAAAGGAACTGTACATTCATCTTTGGCCAAATGCATATAAGGATGAGAATACTCCTTTAGCCCGGTCATTTTACATGGACGGACTAACGACTATGCTAAACCTGAAAAAGAAAGACAGCGGCTATATTGATTCACTGGATTTTCAGGTAAATGGCGAGAAGGTAAGCTGGGCTTTAGTGACTGACTCCATTGATATTTGCAAAATAAAACTCAATACACCCTTAGCTTCCGGAAAAAGTTTAACACTCAGCACACCCTTCCATGTAAAAATACCCTCCGCCAAAATATCCAGACTCGGACATTTGGATCAGGCTTATTTTATCACGCAGTGGTATCCGAAGCCTGCGGTGTATGATAAAAATGGATGGAACTATTTCTCCTACCTCGACAAAGGCGAATACTACAGTGAATTTGGAAGCTTCGATGTTCGGATTACAGTTCCGGCAAACTATGTGCTTGGAGCAACAGGTAAACTCATTGATGGAGAGAAAGAGATTCAGTGGCTCACAAATAAAGCAGAACAAACAGCACTGCTGGATACTTTTCCTGCTGACATGAATTTCCCTGAATCTTCAGAACAAGTAAAGACTCTGCACTTCAGACAAGAAAACGTCCATGACTTTGCCTGGTTTGCTGATAAGCGATGGAACGTACTGAAAGGCGAGGTAAAAATTCCGGGAACGGACGAAGCAATTACAAGCTGGGCATTCTTTACCAATGCGGAAGCAAATTACTGGAAAAAAGTTCCGGAGCACTTGCATGATGCGATCCAATATTTTTCAAGATGGATTGGCCCCTATCCATACAGCAGCGTGACAGCGGTAGATGTAACCAAGGCCAGCGGTGACGGGATGGAGTATCCGATGATTACAGCTATTGGAAGTTATGGGGATCCCTTTGAACTTGAAGAGGCAGTTGTGCATGAAGTGGCTCACAATTGGTTTTATGGAATTGTCGGCAACAATGAGCGCAAACATGGATGGATGGATGAATCCGTGACGAATTTCTATGAGACGCGTTACCTGTACACCAAACATGCGGACGACTCATCCATGCAGGAAGAAATATTTGTGAAGATAGGTAAGCAAGGCAAGTTTTTTGGCATGGAGAAAATGAACCATCGTGTGAGCCAGTATTTAAGTTACCTGATGGCAGCCAGAAAAAACTCCGACCAGCAGCCCGATTTGAGTTCGGAAGAATTCAGTAGAATTAATTATCCGAAATCAATCTATCATAAATTGACCTTGGGATTTGATTATATGCTTACATATATGGGCGATTCACTTTTTGACGCTTGTATTAAAAATTATTACGAAAGCTGGAAATACAAACATCCTGATCCGGCAGACATGAAAATTTCTTTTGAAAATAGATCAGGGAAAAATCTGGATTGGTTTTTTGATGATTTAATCTTCAGCACAAAAAAAATCAATTATTCTATTAATAAGATTTCAAAAATCAAGAGTGACGGAAGCTATGATCTTAGTATAAAGAATACAAAGCAGATAGCATCACCCATTTCAATAAGCGGACAAAAGAATGGAAAAACAATTTCAAGCACATGGATTGAAGGATTCAAAGGAAAGAAGAGCATCAGCCTGAGTTGTAAAGACTGCGATGCATTCCGCATTGATGCAAACGAACGCATGCCGGAATTGTACAGAGATGACAATACCATTAAAACCACCGGCATCCTGAAGCGAAAAGAAAAACTTCGCATGATATTCCCGGCCGCCTTAGAAGATCCGACGAGAACGCAACGCTTTTATGCTCCGATAGCAGGCTGGAATTTATACAATGGACCAATGGCAGGAATCGTATTGCATAATGTATTTCTGCCGGAAAAGAAATTTGAATATACCCTTGCTCCCATGTTTGCCTTTAAAACAACAGACATTGCAGGGGGAGGCGATTTACGTTACCATATCTATCCGGCCAAAGGAATTTTTCAAAAGATTACTTTGAAAACGGGATTCAGTCATTATGCTTATGGGACGAAGGAATCGAGAGACTCACTGGCAGAAGATATTAATTTATATTTTACAAAATCAGACAACAGGATCGTTTTTCAGTTACGTAACAATGCGCCGCGTGAACAGATTGAACAATATATTACATTACGTCACGTTTGGATTGAGAAAGGCCTTTTCTATAATTCCGGAACAAAAGAATACAATCATTATCAGGCAGAATATCTGAGAGAGAATAATAATCCCCTGAAAGCATCGCAATTAAAATTGCAGGCGACAGGAAATAATGATTATTTCAAACTGGCACTAGAAACTAATAATTTCATCAACTACAATTCGACAGATAAAGGATTCTTCATTCGCTTTTATGCAGGCTATCTCAATCGATCTTCCACAAGCACGGTTGAAGCCGATTACAGGCTGAGAAGCAGTGGCTACAGCGGACTTGATGATTATTTATTTGACGAGGTATTTTTGGGAAGAAGTGAGAATAAGGGAATACTGTCACAACAATTTTACACTGCTGACGCCGGATTAGAAATCCCCACACTTTTTTATCGCAAAGCTGATGAATGGATGAGCGGTTTGAATCTTAGCACGACCTTGCCGGGAAAAATACCATTTAGGCTGTATGCAAATATTTCAAGCTATAACAAAGCAAAAGATGCCTATCCTGATTCGAAAGCAATAAGTTATGATGCGGGTGTTGAACTACCCTTAATAAAGGATATTTTTGTGATTTATTTCCCATTGGCATGGTCCTCCGATATTCAATACATCATCGATCAACAGGATTGGAATTATGGAAATCTGATTCGTTGGGAATTAAGACTAACCAAATTAAATCCACTTAATTTAATCCGTAAAATAAATTTCTAGTTGAAAGCAGGAAAAAAAATATACTTCGCCTCTGATTTTCATCTTGGTGTTCCGACTTACGAAAAGAGTCTGGAGCGAGAGAAAAAAATAGTTCGCTGGCTCGACTCCATCAAAAAGGATGTAGAGGAATTGTATTTACTCGGAGACGTCTTTGATTTTTGGTTTGAATACAAAACCGTTGCACCTCGCGGTTATGTAAGACTGCTGGGCAAACTGGCAGAAATTTCTGATGCAGGAATTCCAATTTACTATTTCACCGGCAACCATGACATGTGGATTTTTGATTATCTCGAGAAAGAACTAAATGTAAAAGTATACCGGGCTCCCATCGAAGCAAATTATGGCGGCAAGAGTTTTTATATAGGACACGGAGACGGCTTAGGTCCGGGAGATCATGGCTATAAATTCATTAAAAAAGTTTTCGCTAATACTGTATGCCAATGGTTATTCGCACGACTTCATCCCAATTTTGGAATCGGACTGGCAAATTATTTTTCAAGAAAAAGCCGGATAGCAACAGGAACCATCGATGAGAAATTTTTAGGAGAAGAAAAAGAATGGCTGGTGATACATTCCAAAGAACTCCTCGAAAAGAAACACTACGACTATCTGATTTTCGGCCATCGTCATCTTCCATTGGATATTCCCATCAACGGAAAAAGCCGCTACATCAATCTGGGCGACTGGATTCGCTATGATTCTTACGGCGTGTTTGACGGAGAGAAAATGGAGTTGAAATATTACAAGGAAAGCTAATCCGATTTTCCGGTTTTTTATAAAGGTTTTTTATTCTCTGCCATTTCAGGTAAGAAAGCTTTATATCTCTATTTGAAATTTCCTAACACGAAATAATTTCTATCTTGTCGAAAGGTCAAAATTAGCTTATGAAAATAACCAGCGAAAGAAAAGAGAGCGGGCTTATTGCAAAAATGCTCGGCATCATTGAGAAAGTCGGCAATATGCTTCCGCATCCGGCAACATTATTTGCTTTACTGGCATTACTGGTGGTGTTTGCCTCATGGCTCTTTAGTCTTGCTGATATACGCGTCATGCATCCCGGTACCGGTTTGGAGGTTGTCCCGGTGAATCTGATGTCGGTTGAAGGTTTTCATAGAATTCTTGAGATGATGATCAAGAATTTTACTGACTTCGCCCCTTTGGGAACGGTGCTGGTTTCCTTATTGGGAATTGGTGTTGCAGAAGGAAGCGGACTTATTGGAACCAGTTTGCGCTTGCTCGTCATCAAAGCTCCGCGACACATGCTCACTTTTGTCATCGTGCTTGCAGGTGTATTATCCAATGCAGCGAGTGAGGTTGGATATGTTGTGCTTGTTCCCTTATCTGCGATGATCTTTCTTGCCATCGGAAGAAATCCCATAGCAGGTCTCGCAGCCGCCTTTGCAGGTGTATCGGGAGGATACAGTGCCAATCTTTTACTGGGAACAATTGATCCCTTGCTGGCAGGAATTTCTGAAGAAGCAGCACGTATCATTCAGCCGGATTATCATGTGAACCCGGCTTGCAATTATTATTTCATGTTTGTCTCTACTTTTCTTATCGCAGGACTTGGCACCTGGGTGACAGAGAAAATTGTCATTCCCCGGCTCGGAGAATACCATGGATCTGAAAAAGCGGAAGAGATCAAAGCTATCACCAAACTTGAAAAGAAAGGTCTGAAGTACGCAGGAATTGTTTCGCTGTTATTAGTGATTCTGATTTTGTTTGGAACTATACCGGCAGACGGATTCTTAAGAGACATAGCAAGTGGCAGTTTGCTTAAATCACCCTTCCTTAAAGGCATTGTGGCTTTTATCTTTCTTGGATCTGCACTGGCTGGAATAGCCTACGGAATTGGAGCCAAGACAATAAAGAATGATACGGATGTCATGAATGGAATGGCCAAGTCCATGCAGACTCTTGGTTCCTACATTGTGCTTGTATTCTTTGCCGCACAATTCGTCGCCTATTTTAACTGGACGAATATCGGAATCATCGTTGCCGTCAAAGGTGCGGATGTGTTGAAGTCAAGTGGATTCGGTCCGGTCCCATTGCTCTTGAGTTTCGTAATAGTATCTGCGGTGATCAATATGTTTATGGGAAGTGCATCAGCCAAATGGGCGATCATGGCGCCGGTGTTTATTCCTATGTTTATGCTATTGGGTTATAGTCCGGAATATGTACAAGTTGCTTACCGCATTGGAGACAGTGTCACTAATATTATTTCTCCTATGATGTCTTACTTTGCCTTGATCATTGCATTTGTCCAACGCTACGATAAGCAAGCAGGCATAGGAACATTAATTGCTACTATGATCCCCTATTCCATTGTATTTTTAATTGGATGGGTAATGCTGTTTGTCATTTGGATATTGCTTGCACTGCCTGTAGGACCCGGAGCAGGAATGATGATAGGAGGATAAAATTAATAACCCAAAATCTGGCTACCTCTAAGAATTTTCAACGGATGCTTCAGCTTGCTGAAGAGGTATTCTCTACACGCACAGATCCGAATCAACTGGACGTGGATGATGAAGTGATGGAAAAACTGGAGAAGATTCATCCCAATTCGCTTTCATCACACATAGATGGAGATGGGCCTGTTGTCTGGATACTGCTCATCCCAACAACAATTGAAATCATGCAGCGATTCCTAAAGAAAGAAATTTCAGAAAAAGAATTATTCAATTTAACCCAGGCCGGGCAAGGCTACGAAGCTATATATTTCTGCTCCGCACTGGTGCTTCCGGAATTCAGAAAGAAAGGTCTAGCCTTTAAAACGGCGATTGATGCAATAATAAAAATCCGCGCAGACCATCCAATTAAGAATATTTTTGCATGGTCATTTTCAAAAGAAGGAGCGGAACTGGCCCGACGAATTTCTCTTGAGATCGGAATTCCGGTTCAGTTTAGGGTTTGAGAATTTAAATGATTTCCGATGAATTTTTACTCCTGAGTTAAAAATCCCTTAATTTAAAGGAAAGCGACCTGCTGTTGAAGGGAGAGACCTTAGGTGCTTAGGACTACATTAGTCAAATTTTAAATCGGCAAGTCCCAATTAATCAGGTAATTTTTTTTATACCTTTATTTTGAAATACTTTTAATTCATTTTACCATTAATACTACAGTTATGAAAACACTTCTATTCTCCCTTTGCACAATCCTACTTTCCTTTAGCCATTCAGTCAAAGCACAATCATTAACACCGATGGTCGTATCCCCTGGAGGAAGTTTCAATAGTAATGGCGGCTACACACTTTCACAAACCATAGGTGAAATGACAATGGTCGAAACTTTTACATCGGGCACTTCAATTCTTACGCAAGGGATTCAACAACCTGCAGCAGTTGGTGTAGGTGTTAAGGAACTTCAAAATCCACTCATTGCTATAGATATATTTCCCAATCCCGGACAAGGAAATTTTCAACTAAACATTAAAGTACCAAAAACTGCAACCATGCTTGTGAGGGTGATTGATATTCTTGGCAGGTTAGTATTGACAATTCCTGAACAAAGGATAGATGAAAATTTCAGACAAGTTCTCGATCTCACAGGAAAAAGCAACGGTACATATATGGTACAGCTTAGTTTGTTTGACGATGCCGGTGCTGAAATTTACCGTCAAGCGAGACAGCTTCATCTGATTAAATAATCACATAAATTTTTTTATATTTAAAAATTCTAATCATGAAACACACAAAACAAATTTCCACAGCACAGATGATTCCATTAATTTTTATGTGGAGCATGCTATGCCTCAACATTCCTGCACAGGCGGCAGGAATAGTTACCAGTCCTGAAAAAATGAACTACCAGGCAGTCGCCAGAGACGCCACAGGGAGTCCTCTGATTTCTCAAACCATAACTGTACGCTTTTCTATTCGAGCGACCTCTGCTTCCGGAACCATCCAATACCAGGAAACACAATCAATCAGCACGAATGCATTCGGGTTGTTTTCAACTGCTATTGGAAGTGGAACGATAACTACGGGTACATGGGCTGCAATCAGTTGGTTCACCACCGCACATTACTTGCAAGTTGAGTTAGACCCCGCAGGAGGTAGTGCATGGTTAGATATGGGAACCTCACAACTACTAAGTGTTCCCTATAGCTATTATGCAAACACAGCTTTATCCTCCCTTGACAACCGTTGGGATTATGCATCAGGAAATTTGTGGTACAATAATATTTCAGGAAATGTAGGTATAGGAACTGCCTCACCAACACACCGTTTAGATATTAAGGATGCTTCTACGGGTCCATTTATGGGTATACTAAGCGTTACTGCAAATCAAGCAGCGTCCAGCCTTTCGGATGCGTATGCAGTTTACGGAGAGAATAACATAGACGATTTTTATGGTATAGGAGGAATGTTCCGCGGAGGATACGAAGGGGTTGTAGGAGAGGTCACGCCTACAGGCTCACTTTATTATCATGGCGTACTTGGAACTGCATTCGGTGGCACCGGAAGTAACTATGGGGCTTTTGGATATAGTGATATGGTCGGTACTCTTGGAAATGCGAGCGGACCGGGAACAAATCTTACTTCCTACTATGGAGGTTCATTTTTAGAAAGCATCGGGGTTCAGGGCTTTGGGCAGGTGAATGGAGCTACGAATAGTATAAGCTATGGTATGGCCGGGGAAGCAAGCAGCGGTGGCAGTAAAAACAATGTAGGAGTATTTGGATATGCCACTGGAGCCATGGGAACAAATTCTCGCAACTGGGGAGTACTTGGCGTTTCCGAAGATCCTACTTCAGCAAGTGGTGTACTCGGAATATCCGATCCCGGAACTACGGGTAGTGACGGGCATGCAATTGAAGGAGATGTTCTTTCAGGAACCAATCAAATTGCAGTTTTCGGATATACTGCAAGCTCAACTGCATCTGACTATGCAGGTTATTTTATCGGAAACCTTTATGCTACCACAGCAAGTTCAGGAATCAAAGCATTCAAAATCGATTACCCTCTTGATCCTGAAAATAAATATTTAATTCATTCTTCTATAGAGAGTAATGAGATGATGAATGTATATAGCGGAAATATAAAAACCGATGCACAAGGAATTGCAGTTGTTCAACTACCGGAATATTTTGAAAGTCTTAATAAAGATTTTCGATACCAGTTTACATGCGTCTATGATTTTGCCCAGGCAATTGTTGCTGAAAAAATCAAAAACAATCAATTCACAATTCGTACTGACAAAGCCAATGTGGAAGTAAGCTGGATGGTTACAGGTGTACGACAAGATCCTTTAGCCGTTAAATACAGAATACAAGATGTCGTTGACAAACCTGCTGCTGAACTAGGCACTTATCTTAATCCGGAACTTTATGGGAAGACGATGGATGATGCGGCGCACAAACCTTCCTATCTTGAGAGGGGTACTCCTACTTATGTTGTCCGCAATCCAATGGATGATCCGAAACTAAAAAAGAAATAAAGCGAGCTGT
>Ga0154020_10009271_pt1 | contig 11339 bp, 16 predicted proteins | sample Klosneuvirus_201_FD_109709 | JGI IMG/M metagenome (GOLD analysis project Ga0154020, IMG submission 109709) | Active sludge microbial communities from wastewater, Klosterneuburg, Austria - Klosneuvirus_20160825_MG | ecosystem: Engineered > WWTP > Aerobic digester > Activated sludge | place... | reverse complement strand
TGATATGGAAGCTATCGCATTGCTCGCCGCTGCCCTCGCATCGTCCAGAATGAGCCGCCGAAAGCATGAGGAGTGGTGGAACTCCCTCACCGATGAACAGCGAGCGGAGATCACTGCCCAGCGCGAAAAGGATGCCGCAGAGTTCCGTGCCCGTCGTCAAGCTGAGCACCAAGCCTACGTCGCCAAGTCTCAATCGAAATCGGCCAAGAAAGCCAGCGGCATGACTGGCAAGGCTTTCCGGAGAGCTGAGAAGAAGGCTCGACGACTCAATGGCGGAGGGGCGAAGTGAACATCTACCTCGCCGCCAAATACTCCCGAATGGAGGAGCTTCGCGGATATCGCGACGAACTGACCGCGCTCGGTCACACCGTCACGAGCAGTTGGCTCGAAGACGATCCTGCCGGGTGCGACGAGTCCGATCCGACAAACGCCCGCCTCGCTGAATGCGCCAACCAAAACCTTGAGGACATTTTAAGTGCGGACCTGATGGTTCTCTTTACCGGAGGGCCTCAGTCGCCAGGGCGAAACATCGAATTCGGATACGCAGTAGGCCAATCGATACCCGTCCGAATCGTCGGCCCGCGTGAATCGGTTTTCCATCACGTTGGCCGGGTCATCGGAGTGCATGCAGACTGGGCAGACTTCTTGGAAGTGCTCTGATGATGAACTTCCCGCCCGAAGACCCCCGGCCCGATGTCGGTTGCGTCGTCAAAGTCGTCGCCATCATCGCCGTTCTGGCCGTCTTGGCGCTGATCATCTACATGGGCGGTGTCGCGTGATCCATCCCGAGCCACATCCGCAAGCGGGTCAGACCGTCGAACTCGTGGACGCGCGCTTTCTTATCGGATCGAAGGTCACCATCGAGGATTGGTACGACCGCCTCGATGGCCGAAGCTGGCAGGAGCGACGAAAGCCGGTCGAAGTCATCTACGGCGCCTACGCGACCAGGTACGGGCTGCCACTAGACGATGAAGTGGTCTATGGCAAGAACGAGAACGACTGCGGCTGCATCCTTCATCAAAGCGAGATCGAGTATGCGCAGATGTTGGCGCTGCTCGATGCTCTTCGTGGTGCCAGCGAACACGCGGCTGCAGCCAAGGCGGCCAAGCGGAAAGCGAGGCGGGGATGAACGTCTACCACGAGAACCAAGTCCCCTGGCCGCGCACCCGCCCGTATTGCCAAGCCAGGAAGAACGGACCGTTCAAGGTCAGCATCGCGACGGCAACGAAAAGGGTCGAGGATGCCGTCAGCATGTTCACTCGCGCCGGCAAAGACTACCGAACCTCCGAGCTTTGGATTTACATCGACGGGGCCGATGTCGGAGCCCGTAACCGGTTCCTGAGCAACCAAAAGAACGCCTCGCCCGCCGTCGCTGTCCGCTTCGATCTCGACGGCCACACCTACAACATCGTCGCGGATCGGTACAACACGCCCGAGCAGAACCTGGCCGGAATCGCCGCCTACATCGAAAGCGTAAGAGCCCAGGAACGAAACGGGATCTTCACCGTCGAGGAGATGCTTCACACCTTCGCCGCGCTTCCTGCTGGCCGAGAGTGGTGGAAGGTCCTAGGCGTCCAGCCAGACGCACCGCAAGACGTTGCCGAAGCCGCTTACCGAGCACTCGCCAAGAAGCACCATCCCGACCAAGGCGGAGACCCCGAAGAGTTCCGCGCGATCGCTGAAGCCATCGAGGAGGCCCGAAGCCGTGGCTAAGAATTCAAACATCGAGTGGACTCACCACACGTTCAACCCCTGGCGTGGCTGCACCAAAGTCAGCGAAGGTTGCAAGCACTGCTACGCGATGACCTTGAGCGAGCGATACAAGGGTAGGCATGGCATTTGGGGTCCGAAGGGAACCCGCGTTGTTGCCTCCGATTCCATGTGGCGCGAACCTCTCAAGTGGAACCGTGACGCTGAAACTCTCGGTGAAAGGCAGCGCGTTTTCTGCTGTTCCCTTGCCGATGTATTCGAGGATTGGCAAGGGCCGATGTCATCGGGATTGAAGGGTTCCGAAGGCGAGCCGATTCTCAAATCCCGCAATCCCTTCGGTCCGCAATTGACGATGGCCGATTGTCGAGATCGCCTCTGGCAACTGATAAGCGAGACGCCGATGCTCGACTGGCTCCTGCTCACGAAGCGACCCGAGAACATCATGCGGATGGTGCCCGAGCCATGGCGAGAAGGCTTCCCGCCTAACGTCTGGCCGATGACGAGCGCCGAGGATCAGAAGACTGCAAATGAACGCGTCCCTGCGCTGATGCGGTGCCCTGCAAGTGTCATCGGCTTGAGTCTGGAGCCGCTCCTCGGTCCGATTGATCTACGGAATCTGACGATCCGAGAAGGCCGCTTCATTGACTGCCTTGGATGCGATTTCCACGACGGGCAAGGTTCTGTGATCGCCGGTCCTCCAAAGGGAACCGGCCCCGTGGGTTGGGTGATCGTTGGCGGCGAGTCTGGACCGGGGGCGAGGCCGATGCACCCCGATTGGGCTCGGTCGCTGAGGGATCAGTGCGTAGAGGCTGGCGTTCCCTATTTCTTCAAGCAGTGGGGAAGTCTGTTCCCATGCGAAGATAAACACCGGTTAGTCCAGTCTGGGCATTATTGTGATGTCAGCCATTGCTGGCGTGGGCCAGGAGAGGGAATTGCGTACAAGCGAATCGGCAAGCACATCGCCGGTCGCGTCCTCGATGGCCGGACGTGGGACGAGTTCCCGGAGGACAGCCGTGGCCAGTAAGCGCCGGATCCGTCGAAACAAGTGCGAGGGCAAGGTCCGACACGCAACCCGCGAGGAAGCCATCGGTGCCGCCTGCGCCCTCCGGAGGATCGAGAAGAAGACCGGCTGGCAAGCCCAAGCCTACCGCTGCTCATTCTGCGGAGGCTTCCACGTCGGCCACGGCGGACGCATCGAGGAGAAGTGGTGAAACTCCTTTTCTTAGACATCGACGGCGTACTCAACGATCACACGAGAACGCAAAGCGGCTACTGCGGAATTCAAGCTGACAAAGCGCTGACCCTAAACCGCATTCTCCACATGAACCCTGGCCTGCAAATCGTGATTTCGTCCGCATGGCGTTACTTAATCATCAACGGACAAATGACCCTCAAGGGGTTCGAGTATTTGCTGATGTCGCACGGCGTTAAGTGTTACGGACTGCTCCACGGTCATACCGTGGCCGATGAGAAGATTCCCCACTGCAATGAGGGCAACCCGCAGGACTGGGATACCGAAGAATGGCACCGGGCTGGCCTTTGGTGGCGGTCTGCGCAGATTCTAGCCTACGTCGAAGAGCACAAGCCCGATAAGTGGGTTGTCTTGGATGACCTCGAATTGGACGTACCGCACCTGGTCAGAACGGATGGAAAAAAGGGAATTGAGGAGTGGTGCGCTGTCGCCATCAAGTCGGAGCTGGCCGAATGAGCACCCCGCCCCTGACGCTCAGCCAGGCCCAGGTCTGCGAGTACACCGGCTACTCGGTCGCTACCGTGCGGATGCTTGAGCGAAAGGGGTATCTGTTGAAACTGCCACTCACCGGGCGCTACGCGCGCGCCGATGTCGAGCGGCTGGTTGAGGAACTGAGCAATGCCAACGCAGCGAAAAGACGGACGTTGGGTGGACCGGAAACGGACCCCCCAGGGCAGGATCGTGGGGTACGGAGCGACCCCGGAGGAAGCGACCGCCGATCTCGAAAGAAAGCTAAACCCCACCCTCTCGACATCGACACCACTGCCGCCTGAACAGGTCATCACCGTGCACGACGCCGCAAAAGCCCTCTGGTATCCGTCCCTAGCCCACCTGGGCTCATCCTCGCGCGCCCGCTACGAATCCGCCTACCGCCTCCACATTCGCGGCACGATCGGCCAGCGCGAGCTAACCACCGTGCGACCCGCCGATGTCCAAGCCTGGGTCAGCTCCCTCATCGGCAAGCCGATCAAGCCCAACGGCAAAGGGAAGGCCACGCGCCCAATGGAGGCCAACGGGGTCCGCTTCGTCGCTGGCATCCTGTCCCAGGTCATGCGCGCCGCCCGTCGCAACGGATTCATCACCGCCAACCCCTGCGACGACGTGAAGCTCCCCAAGAAACCCGCCAAGCGCCAGCGCTACCTGAGCATCGAGGACGCCAGCGCACTCGTCGCCAGCATGAGAGGCACCCCGCTCGCCGCCCCCGCCTTCTTCATGGTGTTCCTGGGCCTCAGACGCGGAGAGGTCTGCGGGCTCAAGTGGGACGACCTGGACCGCCAAACTCGCACCCTCCACGTCCACCGGCAACGCAAACGCATGGAAGGCGGACGCCATAGCGACGAAGCCCTCAAGACTGAATCCAGCGACCGGTACCTGCGACTGACCGCGGGCATGGTCGAACAGATCGACTCACTCGGCGATCTCGACAGCGCCTATATTTGCACCGATGGCGGAAGGCCGTGGAAGCCCAATGAAATGACCCGGCTTTGGGACCGGCACCTTTGCCCCGAATCCCTAGGCGGAACGACGTTCATCGAAGTCGAACGCGAGACAAGACGGCCCGGCGCCTGGACCTTGCACGACCTTCGCCACGTCGCCGCTGGCATCATCCACGAGCTGACCCAAAGCCCAGAAGCCGTCCGCATCATCCTCGGCCACGCCAGCACCGACATGACCCTCGGCTACATCGCAGAAGCCAGCGCCAAGACCGGCGAAACCCTCAAGCTGCTCGACGAAGCAATGAGGCCAAAGAGATAGGAGAAACAATGGAAGCAAGAAACTTCTCAGTCCAAGAAACCAACATCATCGACCGACACTTGCCGAGCAACGCAAAGCTAAGCAGGTCAGCGGACGGGACCATTATCGTAGAGGTGGAAGACCTTGACGGATCGTGTCACGTTGGATGGTTTGGGCGCTCAACGATGACAACCTACCACGACGGCAAGCCGGAAACCTTCCACATGGACCCGGACGAGGCATTCATGCGGCACTACGGCATCTCTTTCGCCGACGCACTGGCACTCCAAGAGGTCCACCGACTCATGGGCGAAGGATCGCCATGAAGCCTGGGTATCAGCCTGGGTATCAGTAGACGGAAATCAACGGCAACAACGAACCTATGAAACACCAAACCGAACCTAATCGAAACTACCCCGAACCCCCCGGGCTGAATCCCATCATCTCCACTTCCGAACCTGAATTGGGTATCAGATTCGCCCACGAGTGGGTATCAGGTAGACAGGTGGCGCAATGAAGAAGCATGCGCCTAGCATCGCGCTGGCCGTTGCCGTCATTGCCACTTTCATCGTCGTGGGATACTCTTGGACCTACCGGCTCAACCATCCCGACATGACCGACACCCGCGTCTTTCTGAACACGTGGAAGGTCACGGTCCCGCTGGGAGTTCTAGCGCTTGGTGCCATTTGTTACGTCAGGATAATGGAGAACAGAGACCTTGATTAACAAAAAAGCCGCCCTCCCGAAGGAGGGCGTTTACTTCTAAATGGGTAGGCTCCCGGCGCTAACTGGGTAGGTTCACTTCTTAACCGGCCCCACCTTGAGCATCGACCGCGCCGGATCGAACGGATCGTACGACGTGTACCAGCCCGCACCCGCTGCCCCGCCTTGAATGCAGCCATCAATCCCCTGCGCGACCGTCTTGCCCTTCTGGTGGGTCTCCGTGATGATGATCGGCAGCCCACCAGGAATCCAAGGAGTCTCGCGGATCATCTTCACTCGCCAGCCAGCCCCGACATGGATCGGCTGAACGTCGCCCGGATACCCGTTGCACCCTGCCAGGTTGTAGCGCCGCCACGGCAAAGGCTTCGTCGTCTCGATCTCACGAGCGAGCACTTCGGGCTTCTCCGCTCCGAACGAAGGCGAGCACATCGGGACGCCCATCGTGTTCACGTCAAGCGAAAGCTCGCGGATCCTCTCCACGTCTTCCTCCAGCCAAGTCCCCTCGATCTCGCCCGGCTTGAGCGGATGGCGATGGATCACGTCGCCAAGCCCGTACTCGTTGCCCGGCTGGTAGACCATGAAGTCCTTCGGATCAAGACCGGCATCGTCGTAAGCACGCCAGGCCATCCGAATCACGTCCTCGACCTCGCCGATCGCCGCGTAGATATCGCCCTGGACAATGAAGGCCCCGATGCGCCGAACCGCCATTTGGCGAAAGAGCTGGTGCTGATACGTCGGACGAGGTGGCATCCCCTTCTCAAGTCCAGCATTAAACCGGACGAAGTTGCATCCGTTGGCCGTCGCCAAATTGAGGCACTTGACGTAGGTCGTGTTGTCCACGTAGGCCGGGTTGGAGGTGTGCCCCCCGGCCCAAGGCGATGCGAGAATGCGGTAGATCACGGCGCTGCCACGAGCGACACGGCCACGAACGAACTCGACGTGAGATTCACGATCATGAGGCCACCGTAGGCCGTGGTGATCGTCTTACTTGCCGCTCCATTGATCGTATCGGTTCCTGGTGTCGCGTTCCGATTGACCGTGATCGTCTCCGTCGCACCGGTCCCACCGCCATCCCAAATGTAGAACACCTGACCCGGAGTGCATCCAGAAGCCGCCGGAAGGTAGACGTGCCTGCTGGCAGTAGCCGCGCTCGCGACGTTGACAACGCCCCTGGTAACCGGTACCGAAGTGCCCGGCGTCGTCGTCGGAGTGACGGCGTTGTAAACCATCTGGAATCCGCCGCCGCAGACGGTCGTGCCGTTACTGTTAACCGAGAGTCGGTACGCGCCGTTGGAGTAGACCTTGAACGCATCGACGCCAGCACCCGTTCGCTGCTGGACGTTCAGCGGGACCTTGCCAAGAGCCGAAGTCCCCACAATGTTGTTGGCCGTCGCGTCGGCAATGAATGCGGGCCCCTTGCGCACGAAGTTCGTGTTGACCCACGACGCCGAGACGCCTTGAACGGCAAGAACGGCCACGAGCAAGAGGCTCTTCACCGTCGATGACATATCTGCAAATCCTTTGATTCTCTTCATGTTGTTATCCCGTAAGGCCGCGATAGATGACCGCCGCCCGCATTTGCGCCTGCCATAGAGCAAGCACGTTGGTAAGGTGGGTGTTGGTGGACTTAAACCCGAGCGTGTTGTAGAGCGTCGTATTCGCTGCCGACCGACCGCCAAACATCAGTTCAGGGTCCCAAAGCGCGCATCCATTCGCCGAAGCCAGCGCGTAAATCACGTCAACGTACGACTGGTAAGGAATCGTCAGCGGGGCCGAGTAGAACGCCGGGTTCAGCACCATCTGAACCTCAAGGATCGCCGAACCACCTCGCGCGAGGTAGCGAGTAAGTTGGGTCTGGAAGGCCGTCGAGAAGTTGGCGAGAGAGTTCTGAGCGGCGTACTCGTTGAGGCCGTAAGCAAACACCCGAACCCGGTCGTTCGTTCCGCCCATGCCTGTCCCTGGCCGGGACGTTGGTGAATCGATGGTGGCGACCAGGGTGGCTTCGTTCCAGTTGTCGCCGTAGATGTTGCCGCCGACCCTCGTGCAAAGGCCGCCGCTGATGCCCTTGTTGGAATTCGCGACCCATATCCCGTCACAAGCCGCCACACCGGTCGCAGGTGCCGCGATCTGAATCCAATACTGGGACGTTGGATCAAGCGCCGCCGAGAGGTTGACCCTGGTGCCCGCCACGTAAGCCGACGAGTCGATGGTCGGTCCAATGGCCGCTGATGCCGCCGTGACGAACGTCGTCCCGCCTTCCGTGAGGTCGGTTTCGATGCCAGCCGCGCCCGGTCCAAAGATGGCATCAACGCGAGTTGCCGCGCGAGGGATCGGAGTCGAGACGGTCGGATCGAGCAGCCACCCAAGCCGCTGGGTTGAGGTGCCCGTGATCGAGGTGTACTTTCGGCAAATCGAATCCCCGCCGCCGGTGTTCGAGAGGTTTGCCGCCGTCCCGGAGAACGAGAACACCATGTTATTGGCCGAGTTGACGGTGTTCAGGTTGCCCCAAACGCCATCCCCTGCGATGTTGCCCGTCCGGATCGGCACATGACCAAGGTCCGGCGCGTAGCCCTTCGGTTGCAAAAGCCGCTGCAGTTCCGCGATGGTCAGATAGCAGGTGTGGTCGTTGAAGAAGTTGCTGACCTCGTAGCCATCGAGGAACGAGTTGCCCTGGAAATAGACATTAAACCCGCCCGCGTTCTCCATCTCGCCGAGGCACTGACGAGCCGTGTCGAGCCCCTCATTGAAGCCGAGCATCCCGAGTTCGATGTCACTCGCGGCACGAACGCGCCCGCCTGAAATGCTTGAAAAGCTCATGCTATTAAGATCTCCTGCACGAATGCCACCACCGTCCCGCTATTGGACAGCAGGTAAACGTCACAACCCTCGCCGCATCCGTCTTCCCATGTAGCCTGTGGCGGGATGTAGGCGGAGTGCTTCCCTTCCGTGACCATCGTCGTAAGCGTCGGCGCGGTGTCACGCCAGGAACGACCACGGCGTACAGGTAGCTCGTCGGGCTTGTGTTCTGGACCCGTATCCCATGCCGCTTAGTCGCATCGGTGGTTGGCACCTTGACGGGCGTAGCCGCGCCGATTGAGTAAGCCCCCGCGCTGTTGATCCTTCCGTAACTGTCTGCCATAAGTGTTTCCTTGCCCTTTAGATGAATGCCTGCCCGTCGCGCGAATAGGCGTACTTGACGTTGCCGCCATCCTTGTAGGTGACGACGATAACGACTTGACCAGCCCCGCCTCCGTGGACCTTGGTCTCTACCGTGGAATCAGAATCGAGAGTGACCCCCGAACACAGAAAGTCGGCGACAACGGTATTCCATTCGGTGTCGAAAATGATCCCGCGCAGGGTTGTCCCCGAGCGGTAATAGACATAGCGAAGCCCGCTTTCTATCGGGTCATGTGTCGGGTTGGCCCCGGTTGCGATTGTTGTTGCCACTGACCAGGTTTCTCCATGATTGGCGGACGACCTGCGAAGGATCGAACCGCCCGATTCGTAAACGAGCCACAAGAGCGGAGCCGGGCCGCAACGGTCGTACCGAATGTTCAGCGCGTCAGCCGTAAACCCCGCGTCGAACACGTTCCAAGCGATGGCCGAGTTGTCCGACATGAAGCCGGTCGACGCAAACCCTGCAATGACCGCGCTCGTGGCCGTTAGCAGGTAGGCGGTGTACATCCTGCCATTGGGCGCGATGTCGAGCGTCGAGCAGCACGAGCCCCCACAAAGCGAGTCCGGCCAAGTGAGCGCCACGTACCCGCTGTAGTAGCAAAGCGGTGACGCCAGAATCGGGCCGCAATTGATGTTCTGAGGCGGATTCGGAGCCGGAAGCTCGGTGCAAATGTAATCCCCGATCGTGCATCTGTTGGTAGTCGTCCACCGCGTGGTTCCCTGGTAGCTTTGGCAGTACGTCAGGGCTTCCGTAGTCTGCGCTTCCACTACCGTCGATTCGCCATCCAGAAGCGGGAACCGGCACGAACAGCCCGCAACCCGCGTGCGAAGCGTCTCGTGCAAAAGCGTCTCGTGCTCGGCCACCACATCGACCCAGCTCGTCTTCTGCTTGAACTCGGCGACGACTTCCCAATACTGGCGGATGAAGATTTCGCCCGTGGTCACGCACTCGCATTCCCGGTCCGCTCCACGGGTTGCGACCGCGACGTAGTACCACTCGCTGGCGACATCGACCTGCGCCGTCGTCGTGCCCGAGATAGCGGGCAAAGTCCCCGCGCACGAGCAAGCCGGACAGCCAGCAGGCGGAGTCGTCGCCGGGAGCGCCATCGAGGTATCAATCTCGATGTTCTCAGCGACCCACGCCGCCCCGTTCCACCACCAATAGGCCAGCCGCGCCGTGCAGGATATTTGAAGGTCTCGGTTAAGCTCAGCGCCGCCGCAAATGTACTGAGGCGTGAAGTCTTCGCCGACGTTGTACGATAGCGCCTGAACCCTTGGCTTTCGTTGCCGAGTGTCATAGCCAACGCCCGCGAACGAGTTGCCAGCGACCGTCAGGACCAAGACGCCATCGACATAAAGCCGAAGCTCGGTGAACGCCGCCGACCATGCCTCACACTCCGCCGCGGTCAGTTGCCAGCCATCGATGTAGAATTCGTAATCGTCGCCCGAATAGGTCTGGTTAATGCCCGTCAGCGGCGACGAAATGTGGACCGTGTAGACCGGCGAACTCGGGATGCTGACACTCGTAGGCGTCGTCTCGAAGATCGTGATCTGCCAGCCCGAGTAAGGGAACGGCAAGCCCCACGAGATCGTGACCTGAGCGGCGTTGATTGAGCCGTTGTTAGGGTCTTGGTCAGACACGCGAGACGGCATCGATCCCGCGAACTTCCAATTTGTGGCAGCCGCGCCCGGTTCGAGGAATGTTCTGGGCATCTATGATCCAGTTCCGCCGCATGGCCTTCGCAGGGGTTCTCTTGGCGGTACTTCGCCCCGCAGTTGAGCCGCAAGCCAGGGTGCCTCTCGGTCCAAAGTCTCTTGAACCCGTTCCCAAAGCACTTCCATGTCCTGGTCCGTGAAATTCGCGCCCGGGTAGGTGAGGTTGAGGAAGCCGCCGACATGCTCACCGCAGGTTACGGGCCTTTGCGAGCGGCCTATTCCTCTTCCGTCCAAGGCCTCAACCTCTCGCACACGTACTGCGCGGGTCTCCATTTCTCGTCTATCCCGCCATCCTCACCCTCTCGCCATCGACGGTCCGGGTCGAGCTCGATATCAACGTGTGGAATCGACTGAATCACGTAAGTTCCGTACCCGTGGAGCTTGATCAGGTCGCCGCGCCACAAGGGGCACCCGTTTGGCAATCGAAGCATCTCGCATTCGATTTCAGCGATGTACCGATAAGCGGAAACCCTTGGCACGACGCATCGAAGCGCCCGATCTACAGCCGCCTGCGACGTAAGCCGGTGGTTATAGATGCCGAGAACGCGCTTCTCGCCTACCCAGTTCTCGCCACGCGCCGCCCTCGTGAGTTTCGGATTCTGCGCCGCGTCGTCGCGCCACCATGCCCTGATAGGGCCGCGAGCGAACGGGTCAAACCCGATCATGTAGACCTCGTTGGCCTCTGGCTCTATCGGGGTCTGACTGAACGAGCGGCAAACCCAATACTCGGGCCGGTCTTCGATGTCGAGCCCGCCAAGCGCGTCCTCGGCCCCTTGCCGGGTGTCAAAGAGTAACGTCGGTTCGCGGGTCTCTAAGTCCGCCCGAACCGTGAATGGATCTTCGATCCTCGCCTCATTGTTCTGGACGGCCCATGCGAGCAGCCGGTGCATGTGCTCGAAGTCAACGACTCCGCCATGAATGTAATTCGCGTTCGGTATCGAATAGTGATGAGGCCCGCCCGACTTGCCGTAGTTGATGGCCGACGCCCCGCCCTGAACGACCCGGTTCGGCTTCTTACGACGCCGCT
>Ga0154020_10009270_pt1 | contig 11339 bp, 19 predicted proteins | sample Klosneuvirus_201_FD_109709 | JGI IMG/M metagenome (GOLD analysis project Ga0154020, IMG submission 109709) | Active sludge microbial communities from wastewater, Klosterneuburg, Austria - Klosneuvirus_20160825_MG | ecosystem: Engineered > WWTP > Aerobic digester > Activated sludge | place... | reverse complement strand
TTTTAGAATGCTAAAGAATGACTAATGAGATGAAATCAGAGATTTCGGGGAGTGGGGAAAAGAATACTTGGCTCTTTGCTAAGCTCGAAGCGGCCCACGGGCGACGAACGGAAACCTGCGTGAGTCGTGACCCTCCTCGTCGTGCTCACTGCCTCACGATCGCATCATCTTGTCTTAGGCCTCTCATCACTCACATTTGTAATTTCTCCACCAATGGCCGCCAAGCCGAATGTGCAGGTCTCAATGGAACTTGATATTAAAGAGTACCAGAAGCTGAATGTTGGTTCGTCCTCTCTTCCCTCCCCGCTTTCCCTCCGTTGATTTTTGATACCTGGTCTGTTTCTGTTTCCACATTCAGATTTTCTGGGGATGAGGCCGCGTTAACTCTTCCTTTCTGCCGCGCTCCCTCCCCTCTCCCTCCCGCCCTTCGAATTGATCCTCACTCCCTTTCCCCTCCCAGAAATTGAAAAGCTCGCCATTGCCCGGCAAAAGATTATGACGCAACTGACAGAAAATGAATTGGTCAAGACCGAACTCGCCAAGATTGAGTGCGTCCATTTCTATCGTGTCCAGTCGTGCTCGGCCGCATTGGCGTCGAAGCCCTGGACATCACCTTTCTTTCTGATCTGTTCTGTGCTTAGACCCGGAAATGAGGTTTTCAAGCTGATTGGCCCCGTACTCGTTAAGCAGGAGCCCGACGAGGCCAAGGCTAACGTCCAAAAGCGCATCGACTACTTACAGGCCGAGCTGTGCGTCGCTTTTTCTTGGTTCTGATCTCTGTTTGCGTTGTTCTGATCGCTGTTTGCGTCGCCATATCACCGTGCACCCTCAAATGGACGAAACTTCTTGTAATCCTTTGTTTTCCCACGCAGGAAGCGCTTGGACTCGAGCCTCAAACAGACGGAATCAAAGGCCCTTGAGACCCGCAAAAAGGTCCAGGATGCGCAGCGACAGATGCAGCAGCAGGCTCAGATGGCCGCTCGCCAGCAACAAATGATGATGCAGCAGGCTCAGGCTCAGGCGCAGGCACAGGCTCAGCAGCAAAAGGCCCAGCAACCGCAGCAACAGGGCGCTGGCCCTGCGCAGCCGCCGAAGTAGGCAGTCTCGTCTTCTATTGGACTCTCTATTGGGCTGTTGGGGGTAACTGGAACTTAATTTGGAGTCGCCGGTGTTTTTCCCAGGAGAGGAACGCTATGCTTCCGCAATGATCTTCTCCCTACTAGTCGGCGCTATGCCCCCTGTTGAGGCGCCTTAGTTAAGTGGTAAAATTCCTGTTTCGGGTACAGGAGGCCCGAGTTCGATTCTCGGAGGCGCCCATGAGTTTTTTGGCATAGGAATGTCGACGCCGTGCAGGCGCCGCATGTTGTTGGGCATAGGAATTTAAGTTGATCAAATGGAGAAGCCGCGCAAAAATCGTCACCGCCAAGGTCCGCAGGCATCCAACCGCAGCATATGGTTATAAAGCCTCACGGCTCGGTTCTCTTTTGTGGGTCTGTTGTTGGCAATTCTTGCTTTTCGCTTTTCCTGACGCGTCGCCAATGAGGAACCAATCTTGTCACTTATTCTTGTGGAGTCATTTATTTATATGACCTTAATATTAAGATCCCTATTAATATTCCTGGTTGATTTTTCTCTCAATCGCCACCCCTTCCCTTCGCCCCAAGAGAATTAACTTCGAGTTTTCCCTATCGTTTTGACATATTATAATAATATTCCTTCTAATGGGCAATAAGACGGCTGGCTCCTCCAAGAAGCACGCGGAAGTCCAGCGCAGCCCAACTCCGCCTCCATCTGCACTCGCCCCTGAGCCTGCCCCAACCCCCGCCACGAGCGCGCTCGCCATCCCGCGCCTCCAGATGGACGGCACGACAGGAAACGCCGCAGTGCTTATATCTCCGCGACGCAAAGCTGCGATCGCGGCGTCGTCGTCATCCCCGGCGAGCGGCTCGACAATGCGCTCGCCGCGTTCTCGGATCCAACCGGCTCTCCCTCCCTCGCCGCTCGGCTCGCCGCGCTCCGCCGTGGCCACGTCGATTGAGGACTTTGATCTTGTCCGCGTCGTTGGCCGCGGTAGTCTTGGCAAGGTGTTGCTGGTCCGGCACGCGGCAAGCGGCCGTTTCTTTGCCATGAAGGTTCTCAACAAGCAGGCCATTATTGAGCGCAACGAGGTGGCCCACACTGTCACCGAGATGAAGGTGCTGCGCAAGCTGCGCCACCCCTTTGTCGTCTCGCTCCACTATGCCTTCCAGTCAGCGCAACGCCTGTTCCTCGTCATGGACTATGTCAACGGCGGTGAGCTCTTTTTCCACCTGCAGAAGGAGGGCCGCTTTTCAGAAGGTATGCGGAGTGCAATGGAATGGTCTCTCGTGCGCTCATCTCGTCTCTCTTCTCATCCATAGAGCGCACCAAATTCTACGCAGCCGAGCTGTTGTTGGCCTTGGAGTACATCCACTCGCTGGGCATTATCTACCGCGACCTCAAGCTCGAGAACTTGCTGCTCGACTCCGAAGGCCATCTTGGTACCGCGCAATTCCCGACGCCTTGCGCATTACTCTTTATTTCCTGATTCTCTATTGTCCGTTTTAAGTGGTCACCGATTTTGGGATTGCCAAGGAAGGCATCAAGCGACGCAAAGACAAGGCCAAGTCCATGGTCGGATCCCCGTCGTACGCGGCCCCGGAGCTCTTGCTCGGCAAGCCCTACGGCAAGGCCATCGACTGGTGGGCCTTTGGAATCCTGGTGCGTGGTTTTCTCTTCCTCTTTGTGCTTCCCTTTCTTCCCTCGCCGCTGCGTAGGTCTACGAGATGCTGCTGGGCGGCCCGCCCTTCCACTCAGACAATGTCGAGGAGACGTTCGAGCTCATCATTGAGGCGCCGCTGGACATCCCCGCTGGCTCCATGAGCGATGCGGCTGCCGCATTAGTGCGTGCCGTGCTCAATCGTGACCCCGAGCTGCGCCTCGAGACGGCGGCCAAGCTGCGCGCCCAACCATGGTTCGCCGACGTGGACTTTCCGAGGCTGCTGAGGAAGGAGGTTCGCCCTCCGTTCGTGCCCGCCGTAGCTGGCGACGATGACACGAGCAACGTTGACCCCGCCTTTTTGCGCGAGCGGCCGTCGCTGTCAGACGCTTTTGACGAGGTGGAGGAGGAGATGGCCGACTACGAAGAGGATGTCTTTGGCGCCTATTGCTTCGACGAAGACTATGCGGGCTGAGTTTTTCCCTGGCTTGCTTGCCTCCACCCTAGGCCGACTCCACCCCCATTTTTTTGATGTTTTGCTTGAGAGAGTTGTTTGTTTGTCACTTTGTGTTTGCTGTTTGCCTTATTCTCATCATCATCGTCATCATTATCGCATGTGTCGCGGGTTGTCGCACGCCCAACTTCTGGAATTTCAAACCTTTTTTGTCTAAAATTCTGCTTTCCATTTTTGGGCCGCGTGCCCAGTTAGTGGTGGGGAATGGTTCGTTATTATGCTTGAGTTGGCGACAAATGGCGACCCCAGAGGACAAGCAAAAGGTTGTGAGTTTGCCTCGTCTACTATGTCGTTCGTTGCGACGAGTTCAACGACGCCCGCGCTCGTCGGGCCGAGCTCCTTCGATGGCCTTTTCTCAGCTCCGTCCACTGCACTTGTTCTGTCTTGTCGAATAACCGCGAGATGTATTTTGGTTTTGATTTTTTTGATGGTGGCGGAGCACCGCGCGCGGCACTTCGTTTGACACGTCATGTTAGATTGTCACTTTCCCGGCTTGCCCTCGCCCTCGAGCCCCGCTTCCCACTGACACTCCTGTCTAGGCCAACGAGCTCAAAGAAAAGGGTAATAAGGTGCTTGGCGAGGGCAATATTGATGAAGCCATCGATTGCTACTCGGAAGCGATCAACTTCGACCCGACGAATCACTTGCTCTACAGGTACCTCAAGCTCGACGTCTTTCCTTCGTCCTCCTCTGCTCCCCTCGATGCTCCGGTCTTCGTTGCTCACTGCGATCAATTGATTCTCAGTAATCGCGCTGCGTGCTACGCAAAACAAAAGCATTGGAAGCCCGCCTTGGTGGACGCCCAAAAATGCGTCGAGCTATCCCCCACTTTCGGCAAAGGGTACCTGCGCCTTGGCGGGGCCCTCAAGGAGCTCAACAAGATTAGCGAGGCGTTGGACGCTTTTCAAAAGGGAGTCGATTTGACGGCTTCCAATGATGCGGCGACGAACGAGGCTTTGAAGAAGGGTCTCAACGAGTGCCAGGCCATCCTGAACGAGATGCAGTCGGCCAAGGCGGCCACGAACGACAAAGGCGACTCGGAGAGCAAGAAGAAGGCCGCTGAGCTCAAGCAGCTTGGTAATGACGCGCTGGCCAAGAAGGAGTACGAAAAGGCGATTGACTACTACTCTGAGGCCATCAACATTGACCTCGACAACGCTGTCCTCTATAGCAGTGCGCTCTCTTCCTCTTCGTCTCTGTTGCCATGTACCGATCTCTTGTTTCATTCCCTCTCATCTCTTGCTCGATAGACCGCTCGGCCGCGTATGCCAACCTAGGCAAGTGGTCCGAGGCTTGGGCAGACGGTCAGCGCTGCACCTTTTTGGACGCCAAGTTCGCCAAAGGCTGGTTGCGCAAGGCAGTGGCCGCCCTGCGCCTCGGCAAGTTCGACGAAGCCAAGGTGGCCTTTAATCGCGGTCTTGACCTCGAGCCCAGCAACGAACAGTTGAAGCAAGGACTTCAAGAGACTCTCGCTTACGAGAGGAATAGTACAAGAGAGGTTCCGTGGACTTCTCCCCCTCTGCACCGCTTGCTGACGTGTCCTATCTTGCGTAGAGCTCTTTGGCATCCCTCTGCCAGCCCAGTACACAGCAGCCGCTGCCCAAGCTCCTCCTGCTTCTGCTTCTCCCCCTTCTGTTGTTGCTGCTTCTGCTGCTCCTACCGCCGCTGCCGCCCCTTCTACACCCAAGCCCGACGAGGCCAAGTCGGCCGCGACGCCCAAGCAGGAGAAGAAGGACGATAAGCCCGCGGTTGAGGAGAAGAAGGACGTGAAGAAGCCATTGCCCACACCTCCTGTCGCCACCGACAGTCAGAAAAAAGAGGATTCTAGCAAGCCTGCCGAGGAGAAGAAGGCTGATGAGAAAAAGGGCAGCAGCGGCGCCGAAGAGGCCCCAAAGGCCCCCAACATCTCGACCCCGCCAGCCAGTAAGGATGCGAGCGACGCCAAGGATGTCAAAACCGATAAGGTTAACCGCAGAGACTGTTTCACTTGCGGTTTGGAACGCTGATTTTTTTGTAGAAAAAGGGTCAGCCGGACACGGAGCTCTATGACATTCTCCAAGTGAAGCCTGACGCCTCGGCAAGCGAGATTAAAAAGGCGTATTTCAAAATGGTGCGATTACGTGTTTCTACGTCGTAATGCTCTCATCCCCACTGATGCTCAATGTAGGCCAAAATCTATCACCCCGATAAATCAGAGGACCCAAAGGCAGAGGAAATGTTCAAGAAGGTGAGCGAGGCTTATGACACTCTCATGGACCCTGAGAAGCGCAAACTCTATGATCAGTTTGGCGTCGATGCTGTGCGTCAGCAGAACCACGGCGAGCTGGTCCGTCGCGCTCTCCTTACCCTCCTATTGATCAAACAGCCGCTGGCTTCCTTGACCCATGTCCTTCCTGCTAGAATCCCGCGACGCTGTTCCGCATGATCTTTGGAGGTGGCGCGTTTGAGGACGTCTTTGGAGACCTCTCTTTCATCACCATGGCCTCGGACGAATTCCAACAAAAGGCGGCGGGCGTGCAGAGCGAGGAGGAGCTCGACAAGTTCGTCCAGGAGGCGCAAGAGAAGCGAGTGGCTGCGCTTGCCGACGCCCTCCGCACTCGCCTCGACGATTACTTGAGCGGTACCGACAAAGGTATTACACGCATTAAAATCACTAACACTTGCAAGACGACCACTCATCTGCCGTTCCTTTCATTGTAGATTTTGAGAAGCAGGGAGAGGACGCAGTAGCCAAGGCGGACGCTCCAGGAGGGCCCGATTTGCTGCAGTGCGTCGCTTACGTGTACATCCAAGAAGCTAAGAAGAACATGGGCCGCATGCTCGGCATTGAAGGCTTCTTCGCCTCGGTGGCTGAGAAGGCTCACATTACCAAGCAAATGGTCTCCATGGTCCAGTGCGGCATTTTGTTGTTTCGCGGTTGATGATATTTTGGTCCTCATTCTTGACTTGTCAGCTCTGCCGTTAAGATGCAGCAGGCGCACAACGACATTGAGCAACGCGGCGGTGAAATGACGGAAGAGGAAGCCGAGAAGATGATGAACACCGGCCTCTCGGCCATTTGGAAAATGGGCAAGTTTGAGGTTTGTCTCTGGCTTTGTTTTGGGAGGGAGTTTCGCTGCTCGTTCTAATCTTTTTCTGCCACGCTCAGATTGACCAGGTGTTGCGTCAAGTTTGCCAAGACGTGTTTGCTTCGGATAAGGGAAAGAAGAAGAAGCGTGCCGAGGCATTGCTCAAGCTCGGCGAGTTGTACAAGAAAGTGGCCAAGAGCGCGGCCAAGACGTCCGGTTCCCAATTTGACGCATTCAAAAGCACCGAGCGCAAGGACAAGGACAAGGAAGGTGGCGCGAGCGGTGCAGCGTCGCCCGCCTCGCCCCGCACCAAGGACGGCAAGTCGGCCAAGCAGTGAGCTCTGCCACGTCGTATGTCGGTCGTGGGACCTCGCTCTGTAGTCCCCTGTAGTTTGTACAAGTTCAACCGGTGATGTAGTCCACAACGAAGTGTGAGCGCCTCCACAGCGCATCGCCGGCTTTATTCTTCACAGTCTGTGGGGCATTTACTTGTCGTACACCCAGGCATCACCGGGGCGTTCATAGGTCTGCACCTCCTCGGGCTTCCACCAGAGGGCAATCTCGTCCTGTGGTTCAATGTTAGCAAGAGTGGATCACTTCTCTCAAAGGTCGGGAGGGGAGTGAGGGGAACCTTGGCGGACTCGGCCGAGTCGGAGCCGTGGCAAATGTTGCGACCGACGACAATGGAGAGGTCACCACGGATAGAGCCAGGCGCAGAGTCAGCAGGATTGGTGGCACCGAGGAGAGTGCGGCCGCCCTTGATAACACCGTGACCCTCCCAGACCATGGCAACGACAGGGCCCGACGAGAAGAACTTGACGAGTCCGGGGAAGAAGGGCTAGAGAGGACAAGTGAAGACGACATCATGCAGCGCTGCATTCGAAAGGCTTCGAGCGACCTTCGCCTTCAAGTCCTCATAGTGCTGAGCGGCAAAGTCGGCAGTGGGAGTGATCATCTTGATGGCCACGAGTTTGTATCCCTTGGCCTCAAAGCGGCGGATAATCTCGCCAACAATAGCACGCTGGACGCCGTCGGGCTTGATGGCAATGAAGGTGCGCTCGTGCTTGGTGCCGGGAACTCCCTCAAGAGGGATGGCATCCGCAGCCTTGACCTCGTCCTTGAGCGACATAGCGACCGCAGCCACGCCGGCAACCGCAGCAAACTTCACCCACGAGTGCTGGACGACACGGGAGGCGGCAACAGTGGCGACCTGACGGGTGCCGGCTTAGGACAGAAAGTGAGTCGAGAAAATGCGGACATGATCACGCCATCACCTTCGCCAACAACCCCCCTATCCAAAATCCAAATCGAACAAATTATGATATTTATTAGTTGATTGGACCGGGAGAATAGCGCAAAGGGGGGTGAATAAACCAGAGGCGAGGACGAGGACAAGAGGTGGGGGGACGAGGGGGGGTCGACACTCACAAAGCCACAACCACCAAGCCCTTCGTGAGAAGAGATGCAAAGAAATCTGAGACATTTTTTGTTGCCATATTTCAAACCTTGGATAGGTATTAAAAAGCAAAAGTAGTCCCCAGGCTCTCTGTGCCACAAGCAGAAGTTCGACGTACCGACGCGAGCGAAACGAGCGAACGAGCGGAACATTCTTTCGGGACAATGGCCGTGGTTGAACGTAGAGTTAGAAGGACACAGAAGTCGACATCGCGATCATTTGCGCAGGCTCGAGAACCTCACAACCCGGAGATACAGTCAGGTACGAAAATTCGAGCAGCTGGTATCGGTCACTCTGGTCAGCCTGTTTCTGGTGGGACTGGGAGGAAAGGACGGATCGACGTTCTTCCCAGGAGAAAGACAGAAAGTGTTATCATTTCTCAATCTGCGATTTCGGCTGCGGGTGCTGTCTCCAAGCGGTGATTCATCCGACCGGCGTCGAGCTCGAGCCCGTTGATCGCGACGAGTCAAACACTTCGAGCTCCGAGGCATGGACAAGCTCCTGCGAAACAAACCGGAAAGTTCCGTGAAGGCTCAAATTAATGTGTTAATCCAAACGGTGGAGAAGCTTGGCGAAGGTGCGGTTTCGCTCGAGTGTTGGGCCTCACCTCCTCCTCGCCCTCGCCTAACTTGGGAACATTTGGCACGGACTTCATGGCTCGACGTGATTTAATATTTTAGATGGGAGCAAGAACGAGTTCATTGTCGAGTGGACGCGCGGAAAGGACTCCTCGGGCAAGACGAAGAGAGCCAAGCTCGACGCCAAAGATGTTCTGACCTTTGACGAGCCGCTCGTCTTTAAACTGCGCCTCTACCGCGAGAAGGACACTGACAGCTCTTTTGAGGCCAAACACCTTTCGTTTTCACTCAAAGAGAAGGTCGAGGTGCGTGCCTCGTGATCAGATGCTCGTCTCAAGTGATATAACTCACCGCGACGTGTAGAAGGGCAAAAAGCCACCGAGCATTGGCAAAGCGATGGTCAACCTCTCCGATTTTGTCAACCAGGGCACGCCAGTCGTCAAGGTGATCACCTTGAAAAAAGAAAAGGTGCTTTTTCTGTTTCCTATAATGAGGAAGCAAGTACTGTCTGTCATTGTTGGACTGCTGTAGGGCCCATTCCTCAAGCTGCAGATCCAATCGACCCTGTTGAAGATTGGGTGCAAGAAAGTTGTCCAGCAATCTTCAGGAGACTTTGCGCTCGTTGCGGATGAGTGCGATTTCCTTGCGGTCTCCTTTTTGGTCTTCTTTAACAGGATTACCCTTTATCTCTTATTTTAGTGACGTTGAGCAATCGGAAGTGCTCGACCCGCCCTCTGAGGAAGACAGCGCTACCGAATCTAAGCCTGCCTCGAGGTATCTCCCCTTTAGCCCATCGTTGATTCATCGTCCCATCGATGGCATTGTGATTTTATATTAATTGTCGTCTCGTAGCTCGAAGGCCAAGCTGAAGCGAAGTGACACTGTGTCCGAGAAGGAGAAGGACGGCGGTGGGAAGGACAAGGATAAGAGCAAGGAGAAAAAGGACAAAGACAAAGACAAAGACAAAGAAAAAGACAAAGAAAAAGAAAAAGATAAGGAGAAGAGTAAAGAGGAGTCGAGCAATGCCTTGTTGCCGTCGTCTTCGAGCCGCTCCTTGGAGCGCAAGGGTTCCAGCGCCAAGATGATCGTCAAGACGCCTTCGAGTCGTAGCCTTCCGCGGGTTTGCCCCCATTTTTCGATTTTGTTCTTCGTTAATGTTGACTCGTAGTCTTCGTCTAGGCTACGAGTGACGCGGAGGCCAGCGAGGGAGGTGCCAAATCCAGCGAGGCCTCCTCTTCAGTCGATGCGGAGGCTTTGAAAAAGGAAGTGGAGACGCTTAACAATGCCCTCAAACTCGCGCGCGAGAAACGAAAGAAACTGGAGGATGAGAAAAAGGAGGAATTGGAAGCGGTCAAAAGCGAGGCCGACAAGAAACTCAAAGAGAAAGATGATGAGATTGAGCGCCTCAACAATGCTATGAAGCTGCTCAAGGAGCGAAAGGACAAGCACGGAAAAGAAGCTGAGGTGCTTTTCTTGATTCGAAGATGCTAATATTCGTTAATTTACATGTTCCCATAGGCACAAGCCGATTCGCAGCGCGCACTCGCTGAGAAGGAGAAGGAATTGGAGAAGGTGAAGCAGGACGCTACTTCCGAATCAGAGCGACTGCAAGCTGCCCTCAAGGGAGCACAAGCGGAAAAGGAGAAACTCGAGCAAGAGAAGAAATCCGTTGACGTTGCACTCGAGAAGCTTCAGAAGGTGAATGCTCAGCTCGATCAGGACAAACAGAGCCTGGTGAAGAAACTTACAGCTAAAGAAAGCGAGTCCTCTGATCTTGTCGCGAAGAGCAAACGGGAGTCGGAGCTCAAGATTGGCGAGAAAGAAGCGCAGCTCAAGGAGAAGGAGAAGGAAATGCTCGCTCGCGAAAAGGATTTCCAGAGCAAGGCGGTTTCCATCGCGCAGGAGTTTGAGAAGATGAAGGTTCACGATGAGACTTACTTTCTGTCCCGCCAACATTCCTTACCTTGCAATTCCTGAAGGAGGAGCAGAAGAAACAGCTTGTTCAACTTGAAGAGGACTTCAAGAGCCGAAAGCAAGAGATCACTCGAGAACTCGAGAGCAAGCAATCACAACTGGACAGCTCCACCGCGGTAAGTCAATGCTAGGCTCTCTCGGTTTTCGCGCTTCCTATATCAGTTTTCCGTTATTTCAGGAGGTCGCCTCGTTGAAATCGGCGTTGGCTGCCAAAGAGAGCGTGGTCGCTGCCGCTGCAGTGACCACCGCTGCTTCCAGTGTTCAGATGAGTGCTCGATTGTCCTCTCTCCAAACTAAGGTTGGCGAGTTGGAGGCCGAGGTCAAGGCTTTGAAGAGCGAGAAGGAGAAGGTCGCCAAGACATTAGATGAGGCCACGAAGGAGAAGCAAAGGGTCGCCGCTGCTCTCGCGGGTCGAGAGAAGGAGTACAAGGCGCTCGAAGAGGAGCTCGACCTGCTCGAGGAGGAGCACGAAGGCCTTAAGACCAAACATCAGCATGAGATCGACGAGCTGAAGAGTACGGCCTATGTGAAATGGAAGTTTATGCTTCCTTATTGATTCCTTTGTAGGCAAGCGCTCTTCCGATAGCAGCAGCAGCAGCTCCAGCGAGAGTTCCGACGACGAAGAAGACCTGCGCGCTCACATCGTCTCCTTGACGGCTGAGTTAAAGGAGGAGCGTGAAACCGTCGAGAGTCTCCGCGCAAGGCTTGATGCGACAAACGGCGGCGGCGACAGCGACGACGACGCCGACGGCAAGCAGCATCTCGTGCGCGAGTATGAGCAGAAGCTCGGTATTCATTCTTTCCCGATGCGTTGATTGTCACTCGGGATTTCTCATTTGCTCTCCTTTGCAGAGAATACGCGAGTGACAATTAAAAATTTGACTGCGGAAGTGAAAGCGCTGACTGGCGAAGTGAAGACCCTGAAGGCGGAGTTGAGCAAGATGGACTCCTCTAAGGCGATTTTAGAGCAAGAGAATGAGGCACGTTCTACATGACTGCTCCATGGAGTCTT
>Ga0154020_10009269_pt1 | contig 11339 bp, 10 predicted proteins | sample Klosneuvirus_201_FD_109709 | JGI IMG/M metagenome (GOLD analysis project Ga0154020, IMG submission 109709) | Active sludge microbial communities from wastewater, Klosterneuburg, Austria - Klosneuvirus_20160825_MG | ecosystem: Engineered > WWTP > Aerobic digester > Activated sludge | place... | reverse complement strand
TTTGTTTAACCCACCTGCCGGAGGAGTTGATTTTATTGAACTTTACAATGCTTCTGACAAAATATTAACACTAAAGGGTTTGAGTTTATTTAATTTTTCGGAAGTTCAAACAATCGAAAATGCAATTTACTTAGATACCAGCGGAGAATTATTTTTTCCTCATTCTTATAAAGTGTTGTGTACTAATCCTGAATGGGTTTTGGCTAATTACTCCAATCACAATGCCTCGGTGTTTTTTAAATTGAATTCATGGGTCAGTATGGATGATGATAAAGGATATATAGGAATTAGCAATATTGGTGGCGAGATTTTGGATGAATTAGAATACCATGAAAAAATGCATTGGCCACTTTTAACAGACAGAGAGGGCGTTTCTTTAGAGAGAATAAGTTTTGAGACTAACGTAGAAGTTAGTTCAAATTTTACATCGGCGGCTGCCACTTATGGTTTTGCCACTCCCGGATTGCCAAATTCGCATCATCGTGAATTGATTGAAAATACCAAGTGGATCAATATTGAGCCCGATTTGTTTTCACCCGATGACGATGGGAATGACGATTTGCTGGGGGTGAGTATTAAAACTGATTGCTCCGATTGTCAGGCATTTATCCGCATTTTCAACGCACATGGCCAACTTATTCATGAAATGGTGAATAATATTCCGATTGGTAATGCGCAAACATGGTTTTGGGACGGTATTACTGACAACGGGAAAAAGGCTGATATTGGTATTTATATTGTGTTTGCCGAGTTATATGGTATCAGTCAAAAACGTAAGTCGTATAAAAAAACGATTACGGTGGGAGGGAGGTAAGGAAATTAAAGATAATAATCTCGGGTTAATTCCTTGTACTCCTTGGTATAACCCAAACCCTTGGCTTCTCTTATATAAATCTCGCTTATTAATGGTCTTATTTTGCTGTAAGTAAATTCGATAAGTGTTCTTTCTTGTACTTTACCAGGATAGGAAAATAAATTGGTTATGCGAGATGGAACTAGTTTAAATGCTTCGGCAGTATTCAACCAAAGCTCCAAATTGTAATACGGAAGTATAAGAGAAATCTTTCCATCCGGACTTAAAAGTTTTTTGCAATTTTCAAAAAACTCCGTAGGTGAAAGTGTGTCTGTATGTCGTGCCTGATGTCGAGATTTGTTTGGCGCAGGTGTGCTATCTGTAAAAAATGGAGGGTTACTGATAATTGCATCAAATGATTGATGATATATTTCTTCTTTTGCAAATTCCTGCAGTGAACTTTCGATACATTGGAGGCGATTGCTCCAAGTTGAAGATTTAAAGTTTATTTCAGCTTCCATAATGGATTGATCATGAATATCAAGAGCTGTAATTTTCGCAGAGCTATTTTTTTGTGCAAGCATAAGTGCAATTACACCGCTTCCTGTTCCTACTTCTAATATTTTTTTTGTAAAATTTATTTCCGCCCATGCGCCAAGTAAAACGGCATCGGTTCCAACGCGCATGCTACTGTTGCCGTGGTTTACACTAAATTGTTTGAACCGAAATATCACCTTTCAAATAAAGCTAAAAAAGCCGTTCGTCCAAAAAAATAATATTTTTATAGTACTATGTATTGCATAGTATAGTTTTAAACATATATCTTTGCATCACAATAATGAACGTAGAAAACACCATATCCCAAATGCGAAAAGGAATACTCGAATATTGTATTCTATCCGTTATCAGTCGCGGTGAAATATACGCATCCGATATACTTAACGAACTCAAGGAAGCCCATCTTATAGTAGTGGAAGGAACCCTTTACCCTTTGCTTACACGACTAAAAAATGCAGAGTTGCTTACCTATACATGGAAAGAGTCGCAACAAGGTCCGCCGCGTAAATATTTTTTACTCACCGATGCCGGACGAAATTTTTTGAATGAATTGGACCAAACCTGGAAAGAACTTAATTATTCTGTAAATAGAACAACCCAAAAACAAGACAATGGATAAAATTATCACTATTAATCTGGGCGGTTACGCCATTAAAATGGAAGAAGATGCTTATGAGGCATTAAAACCCTACATCCGCCAAATTGAAGAAGCTTTTGCAAACACTGAAAATGGTAAAGAAATTATCAATGATATAGAGGCAAGAATAGCCGAAATGTTGATGGAAAGAACTGAAGGAAAGGTTTCTGCCACCATTGAAGATGTTGACTATGTTAAAAAAGCGATGGGTAATCCCGGCGAATTTGAGGAAAATGAGCAAGAACCAACAACAAAGCATCATACTCAAACGCAGGATACAGTTAGAAAACGTTTGTATCGCGATACCGATAATAAGATCCTTGGAGGAGTTTGTTCCGGGGTTTCAAACTATTTTAACCTGGACTCATCCATTGTAAGGTTGGTTTGGGTATTTTTATTTTTCTTTTTTGGTACAGGATTATTAATTTACTTAATACTATGGATAGTGGTTCCTGAAGCTGTAACAACAGCGCAAAAGCTTGAAATGAAAGGTGAAGCTCCAACATTAGATAACATAATTAATAAAGTTAAATCAGAAGCCGGTAAAGTGGAACAAAGTTTAAAATCACAAAATTTTGGGCAAAAATTAACCGATATTTTAACAAGTCTTTCGCCAATTTTATTGGTAATATTAAAGGTGTTTGCACTAGCATTCGGAGTTTTTTTACTAGTGATATTATCCTCCGTTCTGATTGCACTAATTGCAGGTACAGGTAGTTTTGTTCTTAAGAGCCACGGCAGTGGGTTTCATTTTTTACCCAATTTTTTTGATGCAGGCTGGGAATTTATGACTGTAAAAACTTTAATAGCTTTGTTCATTGGAATCCCTTTATTCAGCATTTTAGCCGGCATTTTAAAGTTTGTTTTTAATAGTAAAGTCAACTTTAAACCTATCCGTGTTGTATTAGGTTGGATATGGGTAGCAACAATTCCTCTTTTAATATATTTCGTAAGTATTGGAGTAAAAAATTTCAGAACACATGAAACGTTAAATCGAGAAGAAACATTTAAGGTTCAACAAAATTTTATTATTAAAACTAACTTTAGCGATGAAGATGATTTTTTTGATAGAATTAATATACAAATTTTACCTTCCGAAGATAGCCTTGTTCATGTATTAATTGAAGAATCTGCCTCTGGCCATAATTCAACCAATGCACGTAAAAATGCTGAAAAAATTGAAGCAGGGGTTAGTTTTACCGGCAACGAATTGGTTCTTAAAACATCCGATTATTACGAAAAAACCGGTTTGTTCCGACGCCAAGATGTTGATTTTACAATTAAAATACCTCATGGTAAAAAGTTTATTTTACACAAGTCACTTGAGGATAACAATACCAGCGTTGAAGGCATAAATCGCAATTATTATGTTTCCGATTCAAGAGAAAATAACAAGAGTTTAGTGTTTCTGAATCAGGAATTGTATTGCCCTTCTTGTCCGGATTCGATTCCGGTTGGAAGTTCAAGCGTTATGGATAACCGAAATTTTAAGCAAATTGAAGTGGAAGGGTGGATTGAAGTAGAAATAAAAAGGGGCAATATTTTTAATATACAAAAGATTGGTCCATCAGGAATTATCAGACATTTGGATATATATCAAAGCGGTGATGTTTTAAACATAACCATGGAGCATGGATACTTCAATTTGAGAACCAAACCTAAGGTTATTATCACTATGCCTGAACTTACAGATTTAAAATTGTCGGGAGCCTCCGAATGCAAATCTGATTTATTTGCCGGAAACAATCTTTATGTAGAATTGAACGGCGCTTCTTCGGCAGACTTGCAATCAGAATTTGAAGAAATTAGAGCAGAGCTTACTGGAGCCAGCCGACTAAATCTGTCCGGTTTAGGAAAGAATTTGGATGTTGACATTTCAGGAGCATCACATTTTAATTCTGAAAAAATGAGTTTAGAAACTGTAAGGGTGGAGGCTAACGGCGCTTCAGAGGCGATTCTTGGCATTTCAAAATCTATCAATGGCAATCTTTCAGGCGCCAGCAGACTCGAATACGCCGGTAACCCAAGCCTCCAAGTAAGCAACAATGGAATGAGTAAAGTTAAACAATCCCATCAATAAACCCACATAGAACTCAATTCATATTTATTAACTCCTAATTTCTACCATTTCATTCCTGTTCAAACATTCATAATTCATAACTCATCATTCATAACTCATCATTCATAACTCATAATTCATAATTTCTACAACAATTCATAATTCATTACTCATCATTCATAATACCTAATTCTTACCTTTGCCACCCATGAGCATACTTCCGGCATTTCTCAAAAAAGGAGATAAAATAGCCATTGCCGCACCCGCGCGTAAGGTTAGTATCAATGAATTGGAGCCTTTTATCAAACTTTGTCGGCAACATGAGCTGGAGGTTGTGTTTACCGAAAATCTTTTTTCAACCCAACACCAATTTGCAGGTTCAGATCAACAACGAGCTTCCGATTTTCAATATTGGTTGGATAATTCTGATGTTAAGGCAATAATTTCGGCTAAAGGAGGCTACGGAACTGCACGAATTATTGATGCCCTTGATTTTACAAAATTTAAGGTTTCCCCAAAATGGCTAATTGGTTTTAGTGATTTTACGGTGATTCACAACCATGTAAACACAAATTTCAATATCGCTACCTTACATGCTTCCATGCCGGCTTATCTTAAAGAGGATGCAAGTGAGGATTTAAAATTGTCGTTTAGCACTTTGATCAAGGCATTAAAAGGTGAAAATCTCAGATATCCAATTAAACCTCACCTTCTCAACATAGCCGGTAATTGTAAAGGTACTTTGGTTGGGGGTAATCTTTCAGTTATTTATTCCATTATGGGCTCGGCATCTGAATTAAATACTGATAACTGCATTTTATTTTTAGAAGATTTGGATGAATATCTTTATCACATGGATCGTATGATGGTTTGTTTAAAAAGAGCAGGCAAACTAAAAAAACTCAATGGGATACTAGTCGGACATATGAATTCTATGCATGATAATCCCATTCCGTTTGGCCAATCGGTGGAGGAGATTATTCGTGAACATGCCTACGAACTCAATATTCCTGTTTATTTTGGATTTGATGCCGGACACCTTAATCCAAATTTCCCGCTAATATTTGGAACTGAAGTGGAAATTGAAAATAATTGCCTTATTTTTGGACAATTTCTAAGTTAGTGAAAGCCACCCTCAAACAATTCGGAGTCTTTTTTATCATTGGTTGCTCAGCCGTGGCGCTCGATTTTTTGGTGTACAACTTTGTCTTGGGCAGAATTTGTCCGGGTTGTGCTGAAACCAATTCCTTTAAGCAATACATGTTTACCTTAAACAGTGCTGATCTTGCCAAAGCTGCAGGATTTCTTTTTGGTTCTATGTATACTTATTATATGAACAAGCGATTTACATGGAAGCAAACAAACAGGAATAATCGCAGGCTGGCTCGTTTTTTTGTTTTATACGGCATTTCTTTCATAATGAACATAACAGGTAACAAATGGGCTTTGACCTGGCCTGATGAATTAATTCCGATTTTTAATGTAAAAGATGCAGCATTCCTTTTTGCCACCGGACTAAGCGTGGTAGTCAATTTTCTAGGTCAAAAGCTTTGGGTATTTAACCACAATGTTTCTATTGTTGCTAAACTCAAACGTGGTTTTCGTCCTTCTAATTAATATTTTATAGATGGTAGATCTGGTTTTGCACTTGGGTAGCAATCTGGGTAATTCGGCAGCTATGCTTCAAAATGCCATCGAGTTGTTGGAAATAGAGTTCGGAAAATGCCTTGTTCAATCGCAAATTTATAAAAGCGCTGCTTGGGGAGTAAAGGATCAACCCGATTTTCTTAACCAAGCAATTGTTTGTCAAACCAATATTTCACCGGAAGAATGCCTAAGGAAGGTCAAAGATATTGAGTTAAAACTTGGAAGAAAGATGCGTTCACGATGGACAGAAAGAGAAATTGACATCGATATTATTTTTTACGGCAATCAAGTGGTAAAACAAAAGAATCTTGAAATTCCGCATAAAGAAATGACAAACCGAATGTTTGTGCTAAAACCTTTAAATGAAGTTATTCCTGACTTTGTTCACCCTGTTTTGGGTCAAACAGTAACACAATTATTGGATAAAACAAAGGATACTCTCAAAGTAGAAATATGGAAAAAGAATTAGTGTGCCTTCCCTTATGTTTTCTGCCACCTGCGTTTTATTTTGAAAAAATATTGAGTCAAAATTCGGTCGCCATTTCCATTGGCGAACGATATAAAAAACAGACCTTAAGAAGTCGCTGTTCAATAGTAGGATCAAATAATGTTCAGATTTTAAGTCTGCCGATTGTTCATCCCAAAAACTATTCACAAATGGCTGAAATTAAACTAGATTATTCGGATAATTGGCAATTAAAGCATCAAAGAAGCATTGAATCAGCCTATCGCAAAGCTCCTTTTTTTGAATTCTATTACCACCATTTTGAACCCCTTTTTCAAGAGAAATTTTATTTACTTTCAGAACTAAATTTAGATGCTTTACACCGGGTTTTAAAGATTTTAAATATCGACACACAGATACTAATAAACACCGAACAACTAAGGACTTTGGAAATTAAGGAACCCAAATCAATCCAGCCCTATTTTCAGGTTTTTGAAGAACGGCATGGTTTTATTGCAAACCTGAGCATTTTGGATTTGATATTTAACGAAGGACCTTCAGTTTCTGATTTTTTAATTAGGACTACCTGAAGAAAAGGTCTATACCAAGCGCTAATTGGTGAAAAAGATTTAATAAAATTATAAGAGTCTTTATATATTTGAAAACCACATTTTATTTTTAAAGTGTAATTTAATTATGAATTATAAAAAGTTTTTAATCTTAATTCTGATTAGTTTTTACATCTCAAGCTGTCGAAGGTGTCCGGATTGCGAGAGCCCTCCATTATTTATTTCAATGAGAATTGTGGACAAGAATAACAATATTGACCTAATGTTTTCTAAGAGTTATCACATCGATTCATTGCAAATTTTTTATTTAGAGAAAGGTTTAAGAAAGTCAGTTAAAATTCAGACTGTTATTGACACAACGAATAGCAAAGTGTTTATTGGTTCATCCGATTGGTGTGAGAAGAGTGCTGATGGTATAACTGAGTATTTTTTAAGATTTAACAAACAAGATACTGATACTGTTCATTTGCAAAGCTCATGGCATGGTGATGAATGTTGCTGGAGTCAATCAATAAATCGTTTTGAAATTAATGGAGTTCAACTTTTAAACGACTCTAATGATTTTTCAAAAATTTATAAAAAATAGCTTCCAAATATTTGTCAGTTTGGTGCACTTGATTATGCGAAATATCTAATTGGTCTATTATACTTCCGAATAAACCCCCATTTTAGAGAATTTTTCAACCCTTTGCATTACCAATTCATCCGGATCAGTATCCATTAATTCTTTAAGCATCTTTTTTAATTCCGATTTCAAGGTTTTGTACATTCCTTCAGGATCATTGTGTGCCCCGCCCAATGGTTCTTTAATAATCTTGTCGATTAAGTTCATGTCGAGCATGTCGTTGGAAGTTAATTTAAGTGCAATTGCTGCTTTTTCTTTAAAATCCCAACTACGCCACAATATTGATGAACACGATTCGGGTGAAATTACGGAGTACCATGTGTATTCGAGCATAGCAACTCTATCGCCCACACCTATTCCCAAGGCCCCGCCACTAGCTCCTTCGCCAATAACAATGCATATTACAGGCACTTTTAAAACCGACATCTCCAATAAATTTCTTGCAATGGCTTCTCCTTGTCCACGCTCCTCCGCTTCCAAGCCGGGTGAAGCACCGGGAGTATCGATCAATGTAATAATAGGAATATTGAATTTCTCAGCCATTTTCATTAAACGCAGCGCTTTACGGTAGCCTTCAGGATTTGGCATTCCAAAATTGCGCATTTGGCGCTGTTTGGTATTACGTCCCTTTTGGTGCCCGATGATCATTACAGATTGGTTGTCTAGTTTAGCTAAACCGCCTATCATGGCTTTGTCGTCACCAAAATTTCGATCACCATGCAATTCAATAAAATCTTTAAAAACGCCTTCAATATAGTCAAGTGAATACGGCCTATCCGGATGACGGCTCAATTGAACCTTTTGCCAGCCGTTTAAATCATCGTATATGGTCTTTCGTAACTCCTGTACCTTGCTCTCTAATTGGTCTATGGTGTCTTGCATATTCACCTTTCCCTTGGCATGGGTTTCTTTGGCCTTCTCTATCTGCTTTTGCAGTTCTTCAATAGGTTTTTCAAAATCAAACAACATCATAGTAAAATGTATTGGGAGGGCAAATGTAGTGTAAAAATGATTTTAGATATGAGATTTTAGATAATAGATATTAGATAATGATATATTTGAGTTTTAACTTCTGTTTAAATTGTTGGATTGCTTTATTGCTTGATTGTTAAATTGTTTTGGTGTTTATAGATTTTACGTTAGATTGTCTTACTGTTAAATTGCTGAATTGTTTGTTGTTACTAGGTCAATTCATAATTCATAACTCATAATTCAAATTTCACCCCACCTCCTTCACGCCCCCATTTTTCCAATAGCTCAAAAAATACCTAATATCATTATAAGAGTATTCCGGCCCCAATCCTGTGATGGCTTCTGAAGATTTAAGTTCAGGGTTGTCGGTGTATAATATTGTTAAAACATCCAGCTTTTCTTTGCTTAAAACCTTTTCAACAGGCAACTCACCGCTTTCTACAAATTTTGACAAGTGACTATGAATAGTGCCCTCAGCCAAGCCTCTTTCTTTGGCAATTTCTGATGCCGAAAGATTCTTATTAAACATTTCAAAACTTAGTTTAAATGTTGATCCCCTTTGGCGTTTGGGTGGCACAGCAAAAGGAAATTCATCCTTTACCGATTGTGTAACATTATTTGCAGCACAGTAGGTCTTAACAATATTTAAAATTTCGGTTCCAAATCTTCTCGAACTTATTTTTCCAATTCCACTGATACTCTCCAAAGCCAAAAAGTTTGTAGGCATTTCACTTACAATACCCAGCAAGGCCTTTTGTGAAAATATCATGTATTCTTCTGTGCCATTTTCCCGAGCTGTATTTCTTCTAAATTCCTTAATTTGTTTATACAACTCCGGATGCGAAATATTAGATGGAATTGAAATCCTTCCATTTCCATAGTCTTGTTTATCAGCCGATTCAAAGTCGATTTCGGCATTCACACGGGTGTGAACAAATTCAAGACTTTTAAATTCCCTTTTACAATACCTGAAACATGCCATTTTCACAGCAGCTGCTTTTTTTGCAACGTTCAAAGTTTTTTGCAGTGCTTCTTTTATGCTTTTGTTATCTGTAAGAAAAACCATTTTATCCAAAGGTTCTATTAGCAGTGTATTTATCTTTTCCTCAAAGTAAACAGCCGCCTTGTTTAGTCGTTCCTTAAAAGCTGAATTATCTTCCGCAAACTCTTCCCCGGTCAATAAATCCCTTACCTGTCTCTGAAAACCTATCATCACCTTTCCAATGCTCTCCTGTGCTTCAAAAACCAATGGGACAAACATGTTTCGCAATTCCTGATTTAATGGGGGAGTGTTTTCTTTGATCAATTTTTGCAATGAAAACAAAGGTTTTTGGAGAGTGTTAAAATCCAAAAGTTCCATAATCAAACTTTCCTGATACTCCTTTTTAGCTTGTTGTAGTTTTTGTTGGTCCGGTTCTTCTTTAGCAATTCTACTATTAAAGCGCTTAATATCGTAATCAGGTTTTAGACTTTGAAGTGTTATAGGCGTGCTCAAAATAATACCTTCCAAGGTTCGGCAACGGCTTAAGGCAACGTAAACTTGTCCGCTGCTAAATGCTGCTTTTGCATCAATAATTACTTTGTCGAATGTAAGTCCCTGGCTTTTATGAATAGTAATGGCATAGGCCAGTTTCAGTGGAATCTGCTTAAATTCTCCAATGATATTTTCCTCTATAGCCTTGGTTTCTGCATTGAGAGAATATTTAATGTTTTGCCAGGTTTCTACACCTACATCAATTCTATCGTGTTCGTCGGTGCGTATGCTTATTTTTTCCTCTTCAATTTTGGTGATAATACCAATTTTGCCATTAAAATAACGTTTTTCACGCCCTGTTTCATTTTTTATAAACATCACTTGAGCCCCAATTTTAAGTTCAAGAGATTCATCTGTTGGGAAAGAGTATTCAGGAAAATCTCCAATAACTTCAGCTTTGAATAACCATGATTTTCCGGGCAGTTGCTCGAGTTTGTCTTGGTTGATTTCTCGGGCCATATAGTTATGTGTAGACAGTGTAATGTAACCTTCTTCCTCCGGACTGCCATAAATTTCAGGGTTTATTCGTTGGTTAAGAATTCCGAAGGTTTCATCATCCATGGCATGATTTCTTACCTTATTGAGTAGTTGTATAAACGCTCGATCGGTTTGTCGAAAAATTTGTCGAAGCTCAATAATTACCGGAAAATTTTCTTGAAGAGCTTTACTGCTAAAAAAGAAGACAGATTCATAATGTTCGCGTATAAGTTCCCACTCATTTTCTTTAGCTACTGGTGCCAACTGATTAATATCGCCGATAAGCAGCAATTGCACACCACCAAAAGGTTTGTAACGATCCCTATGACGGCGCAAAACCGAATCAATGGCATCCAACACATCACAACGCACCATGCTTATCTCATCAATTACCAATAGATCTATACTTTTTATAAGGTTTATTTTTTCTTTGCTAAACCTTTTCATGTAAATATCTGTACTCCCCGGTAAAAAAGGACTAAATGGTAATTGAAAAAGTGAATGAATTGTTACACCACCGGCATTGATGGCTGCCACGCCTGTTGGAGCGACAATAGTAATTCGTTTTGGTGTATGTTCCTTAAGGCGTTTAAGAAACGTGGTTTTGCCGGTTCCGGCCTTTCCGGTTAAAAAAACAGATCTGTCGGTATTTACGACATAATCAAAAGCCAAATCCAATTCGACATTTGTTGAGGTAATGGGTGTTTGCATTGTAAAATTTATTAGGCAATCAAATCAATCGACCGATTGTTACAGCAAAATTATTGGAATGCATCCTAATTGGTACTTTTTGAATTGGAATAAAATATTCCATTTTTTTTAAGTTGAAAATTAACCTATTTCAATCAAGGTCATCAATTCAATAACTCATAATTGATTCAAAGGCTGTTAGTATCTCAATTCATAATTCAATAACTCATCATTCATAATAGATTCACTGGCTATTACTAACTCAATTCATAATTCATAACTCATCATTCATAATTGATACATAACTCATCATTCATAATTGATGCACTGGCT
>Ga0154020_10009268_pt1 | contig 11340 bp, 8 predicted proteins | sample Klosneuvirus_201_FD_109709 | JGI IMG/M metagenome (GOLD analysis project Ga0154020, IMG submission 109709) | Active sludge microbial communities from wastewater, Klosterneuburg, Austria - Klosneuvirus_20160825_MG | ecosystem: Engineered > WWTP > Aerobic digester > Activated sludge | place... | reverse complement strand
TTGCGCCAACATCCGGAGTTCCGCGTTACGTTTTCCATTAGCGGCGTTGCGCTTGAGCAGATGCGCGATTATGCGCCAGAAGTCTTGCATTCTTTCCAGGAGCTTGTCGCGACGGGTCGTGTGGAGATCCTCGCAGAGACGTACTATCACAGCCTCTCATTTCTCTATGACCGTGCAGAATTCCAAGAGCAGGTCGCGAAGCACACGCGCATGGTGCAAGACTTGTTTGGCGTGACCCCGACGTCTTTTAGGAATACGGAATTGATTTACAACAACGAACTCGCGAACGCAGTTGAAAAGATGGGATACAAGGCCATCCTCGCCGAAGGCTGGGACCCGATTCTCGAGTGGCGCAGTCCGAACTTCGTCTACAAGAGCAAGACGACGGATTCCCTGCGCTTACTGTTGAAGAACTACCGCTTGTCAGATGATGTCGCATTCCGCTTCTCGAATCGCGGGTGGTCAGAGTGGCCGCTCACCGCTGACCGGTACGCGCAATGGATCTCGAATGTGAATGGCTGCGGCAACATCGTAAACTTGTTTATGGATTACGAGACGTTCGGTGAGCACCAGTGGGAGGATACGGGGATCTTCGACTTTCTCCGCCACTTCCCAGGCGAGGTGTTAAAGCACCCAGATAACAAGTTCCTCACGGTGACGCAAGTCGCACAACAACACGAACCCACGGAAGAAATTGATATTCACAACTATATCTCCTGGGCCGACGTGGAGCGCGACCTCTCTGCGTGGCTCGGCAACGGCATGCAACAAGGCGCCATCCAAGAACTCTATCGCATCGGAAAGGCGGTGAAGGAATCCGGTGACGCTGACCTCGTGGAATCCTGGCGCCGCTTGACAACCTCAGACCACTTCTATTACATGTGCACGAAATGGTTCAGTGACGGTGACGTACACAAGTACTTCTCACCGTACGAATCACCCTACGAAGGCTACATCGCCTTCATGAACGCGATGAACGATCTCTCCTTACGCGCGAAAGTGCGCGGCGCACGCACAGCGAGTGGATTTCTTAGCGCGAAGCCCAGCATGAACGTGACGAACACGATGCTGGTGTAGTGGTTGAGAAAGAAATGACCCGTCGTTGCTGTATCCTATAAGAGTTGCATCGCTCGTTTTACGATGCTCTCCGAAATATCTGTGTCAACACGTTGCGTAGGTACGCCTTTTTTCCCGAGTAAATCGAGAAGGCCCCATGTTCCTTGAACATGCTGCAACCCTGCGATGAGAAGCTCCGTATTGCCCCCGTAACTGATATACTCGATCCAGTTTTGCTCGCGTTTTCTCTGTAATGCATCGTACTCCGTGTTGGTATTGACGTTGAAGAGGCGGTCGTGTAACGCCTCGTCCTGATCAAGGAATATATTGCGGATCCCGTAGCGCTGCGCATACATAGGCAACGGGCGGTCAAGTACGCCGTTTCCTTCCCAGTACACACATTCGGGTTTCAATCGTTCGAGAAGAGTTCTTTCGTGCATCCATGTCGTGGAAGTCGTTTCTTTCGCAATGATTCGGCATTCTTCGAATCGGGTGCGCCTGTAGGTCTCCAGATGCGGGTGCACGATTGTTATCAGCTGCGTCAAAGCATCATCGAACGCTTGCGTATATGCCTCCACGGCGTCTTCCTCTCCCAGCGCCATTTGGAATCGTTGGGCGTTTTGTTCATCGAGGAGTTGGAGATCTTCTCGAAGTTCTCCCATGGTCGCACGACGCCTCTCTGGGGAGTATGATCCAATTTGTGCCTGGGCTGATTTCACGATCTGTTCCATCAAATTCGTATAGAGATTTTCAGGGTGCAGTTCTCCAAAGAGATACAGCTTCTTTCCATTCGCTTCTGGAGTTTCAAGGAATGGCATGCGCGGTCCGTAGTCTCGCGCACGGGGTGGAATCATACGATAAGGGACTTCGAACGATATTTAAACGTGATTGTTATTTTACTCTTTAACAGGAGTGAATGTGTTCTTTTGTCGACTCGCCCGTAACCTTTATAAATCACCGCCGTCTGATTACCGTCGAAGGGTGGGGCGATTCACAGTCGCCTCGCAAGGGGTGAGGAAGTATGGTTATCTCAAAGAAGAAGGCGTCAGCAAAGAAAGCTGCCGTCAAACGAACGTCGCCTGCGAAGCGTCCAGTGAAAACGGCGGCCAAAGGCGTCATGCGTGCGCGCATCACCAATCTCACCCGAGAAGTGCCCGATCATCAGTATTTCGTGCTTGCCAATGGCCAACCAGTCAAGCACGTGGGTGAGCTCGCAGCAATTCTCGACCGCTTAGAAGACCACGTCTTTGACCACCACGTGCGCGCGGACAATAACGATTTCCACAACTGGATCCGCGACGTGTTCCAAGACGTCGAACTGGCAAGAAAAGTTGCTGGTATCAACGACAAGCGACGCTTGCAGCTTGTGATCTACAAGCACATGGCGGGTCACGAGTAACGCCATGGACATCGCCCCTGAGCAGCGGTTCCACTTTCACGACGGTCAAAGCGCGGGTTCTCTCCAAGAACTCATGCAGACCCTCGCCCGCATCAGCTACGTTGAGTTCTATCGCCACGTCAACCCGGACAAGAACGATTTCGCGAACTGGGTACGTCACGTACTCAATGAACCACATCTCGCAACCGAGCTTGAGCGCGTCTCGAGCATCGTTGAGACCATCGAGATCATTAACGACCACCTTCACCCACGACCCATTACCCAACCACGCACCGACACGCAAAGCGCCATTGAACACGATGTGTTTGGCGACCAGTACCCGGGTCTTGAGGTGCCGACCACCGAGCCTGCCATGGCCTCACCGTCTACCACCCATGAGGTTGCGGATTTCACGATCATTGAAGAATCAACAAACGCGGGCGCGACCCGTGCTGATTTCGCCGTCCCCGAGATGCCACAGAAGGCGAAACCCATTGACGAGCACGGCGACACTGGTCGTATGATTGTCCGTGATTTCATCTTCGGCTTCCTCCTGGGCGTGATTATCGGCGCGCTGCTCGGACGGATGCTGCCGTAGGTGGCCACCATGGCCGACGCGCAATCGCGAGCGGACGCGGTCTTTGAGATTTCTTGGGAAGTCTGCAACAAAGTCGGTGGCATCCACACCGTCTTGCGCAGCAAAGTACCAGCGATGCTCAATGCGTACGCAGGCAAGCGCTACATCCTCATTGGGCCATGGAACGCGCGTGCCGGCGGCGAGTTCGAAGAACGACCAACTCCCGCAGATATGATTTCTGTGTTGGACGCTGCGCGCAATGCTGGTATCCCTGCCGTATACGGTGTATGGCGTGTTGCTGGTGAACCGTCAGTCATTCTCGTTGATTTCCGTTCACTCTTCGCACGCGCGAATGATCTCAAGCGTCGCTATTGGGAACGCTTTGGCATTGACGCGCTCGGCGCACGGTACGATTACGACGAACCACTCTGTTTCGCGACCGCTGCTGGCATCTTCATCGAACAGTACGCACAACAACACCCTGGCCGCATCATCGCGCACGCACACGAGTGGATGGCGGGATTCGCTATTTTGCACCTGCGCGCCGCGAATGCCAACGTCGCGACCGTCTTCACGACGCACGCAACGATCCTGGGGCGCAGCATTATGGGTTCTGGACAAGACCTGTACGCACTCATTGACCTGCCCGGTTTTGATGCTCGCGCGCACGCGTACCGCTTAGGTGTGCAAGAGAAGCACTTGACCGAGACCGCGTGTGCCAAAGAAGCAGATGCGTTCACGACTGTCAGCGACATCACCGCGCGCGAAGCGACACGCATCCTTGAGCGCGTCCCCGATGAGGTCACGTACAACGGCTTTCACGTTGACCGATTCCCCACGTTCGAGGAGACAAGCGTTCGTCATGAGGCGACGCGTGATCTCTTACGCGACCTTACGGCAGCGATGTGTTTCCCCGAAGCACCTTTTGATTTAGAGAACACGGTCCTCATCGTGACAAGCGGCCGCTATGAAATGCGCAACAAAGGACTTGATGTCATCATCCGCGCTCTCGCGCAAATCAACGAGCGCTTGCGCAAAGAAGGATCAAAACGCACAATCGTCATGCTCTTCTTTGTCATCCGCGATCGCGGCCCATTGCGCCAAGATGTGCTTGAGCGGTGGAGTGCGTATCAACGCATCCGCAGCGCTGTTGATTGGGAAGGCAAGCGCATCCTCCGTCGGGTAGCGCTTGACCTTTTTGCTGGTAAGACTCCGGGTGGTGATGATCTCTTTACGAGCGGCATTATCGAAGGATTGCGCGAGAGTGCTGCCGAAGTGACGCACAGCGGTCAAGCGCCTATCGCGACACATCACATCACCGATGAAACACACGACCCAATTCTGGTCGCGTGTAAAGCAGCTGGGTTGCATAACGGTGCAGAAGATCGCGTCAAGGTCCTCTTCCTTCCCGGGATGTTTGATGGCGCTGACGGCTTACTGAACCTGCCATACTATGACGCGCTCGTGGGCGCGCACCTGGGTTTGTTTCCAAGCGCGTACGAACCTTGGGGGTACACTCCTCTTGAGAGCGCGATTCTCGGCGTCCCAACCATCACGACTGATGCCGCGGGTTTCGGGCAGTACGCGCGTGCGACGGCGGCGCAGCACGACACCGGTGTCATCGTCTTGCCGCGACTTGGTGTTGGCGATGACGCGTTCACGCGTCACCTTGCAGAGTCTTTGCTGTGGTTTATTGGTCTTGATCACGCGGAACGCGTCACGCACGGGTTCTCGGCAAAACGCATCGCCGAATCCTGCAATTGGACATACTTTATTCCGCGCTACTTGCGCGCGCACGAGTGCGCGCTTGCGAAACGAGGACGGTGAACAAAATGGTGGCGGTCACCTATCGCGCTGGGGATACGGGGCGGACCGTTGATGTCGCGCAACCGCGTTTTCTTCTTGGCGACAAGAACGGTGGGTATCTCGCGCTCGGGTCACCGGTGCAATCCAACTATGATGGTTGGAAGGTGGTTGGTCCCGATGGCGCGCGATGGAAGATTCTCGCTGACCTCGCGAGCACATCACCCATCACATCCATCACGCTCGATGGCGATTGCGTGAACCGCGTCTGTGGGAGCGCATCACATGAGATCGCTGTCTCATCGCGCGGCGTGCGCATGCGTGGAGAGGGGTCGTTCCTCATCACGCTCGACTGCAAACGGGAGTATGACGAATCGGATCAAGGTCGCATCTACACCGTCACACCTGGCGCGCAAGATTCCATCACTCGTTCATCGACGAAAACTGTTGGGAACATGCGGTCACTCTCGATTACGTATACGAAATACCGTGATGCACGTATCGCGCCGGAGAACGTCGCCTACCGCATGCACCTGTGCGTCGTATCGACGTTCCTCCTCGAGCCGCGCTCATCGTGGCGGCAGATGCGGTATCCCTATGATGAGCGTCGCGGAACACACAGCACCCCCTGGGTGTTTGACCTCGCACTTGCGTCAGGACACGGCGACCTCGCAATCGCGATGGGGAGCGACCCGCGCGATGCGCAGCACAAGGCCGTCGATCTCTTGTTACGTCCTGAGCGGCCTGTCGCGCAGGAATTCCCCGCATTGCTTGCACACGCACCCCTTGGCGCTCGCCTCGCGTGGCGTTCCCTTGTCACGCTTGGCGCTCCACGCTTGGTGCGCGCGGGATATCCTTGGTTTGCTTCACGGTGGAGTCGAGACGAGCTCATCTGTTGCGGCGCGTTGCTGGCCGCTGGAGAAATAACGAGTGTTGAGCGCATTCTTGACACGTGGTATCGGGCAATTCGTCCCGACGGGTCGTTGCCTGCAATATACCCTGATGCGGGATTACGCAGTGAAGACGCTCCGGGATGGCTTGGTCGACGAACGCTTGATGTACTTGCCACCGGGCACGTGATTGACGCAGCTACACTTACTCGTTGGCGCGACGGTGCTGAGCGGCTGATTAGCGGTCTCACGGTGCGCGATGGTCTTGTCTGGACGGGTCCAAATGAGACCTGGATGGACACTGCAGGTAATGATGACGGCCGGAGTGGCGCGCGTATCGAGATTCAGGCGCTTGCGCTTGCGCTCGCTGATGCGCACGCGCGCTTGTGTGAGCGTACTGGTGTGCCTATCCCTGAGCGCACGCGCATGCTTCTTGTCGGTATCGCTGCAGCGGTTCCGTTGCGATTCTTGCATGATGGCGTATTGATTGACGGTTTGCTTGTTGATGGGTCGGCGGATGCGGCCGTGCGCCCGAATGCGTTCCTTGCATGGTACGCGTACCCGTCGCTTGTTGAGAACGAGGTCTGGAAGCGCACGTTTTGGCGTTCGCTTGCGTCATTATGGGTGCCATGGGGTGCTATTGCCACACTCGCACCTGCGGATTCACGCTTTCGCGGTCGCGATACGGGTGAGAACACGGCCGCGTATCACCGTGGTGACACCTGGTACTTCCTCAACGCGATAGCGGCGATGGGGCTTCGGAGCGTGGATGCGGACGGTAGCAAGGTCCCAGTATCGCGGTTGTTGTCCGCTCTCGAATACGACCTTTTGCAACAAGGGTACCTTGGTCATATCAGTGAGATCTCAAGTGCCGACACGCAAGAGGCAATGGGGTGTCATGCACAGGCGTGGAGTGTCGCGTGCTATCTTGAAGCGCTTATGGCGTCAAGACCGCTGCCCGCTCCGAAGGATGCTTGATGTGTTGGATAGGTGTTTCCTCCACAAACGTTTTTATATGCCGGGCGCGCACGGTGGTGCATGAATGTCGGTGAGCTTCTCACACGGGCTGATGCGGTGTTTCGTGCTGCAGTGCCGTATCTGAACGCAGTTGTTATTGCGCTCGTCATCTTGTTTGCGGGGTTTATCATCGCCCGGATTGCTGGTACCTCACTTGCACGCTTGTTCACGTTAACGCATTTCGATGATTTTTGCACGAAAATTTTCGGTCGTCGTCGGCAGTACGCGCGCTCGACGCGCACATTTATTGTTCGTTCGTTGTACATCATCACCGTCTTCCTTGCGCTTGCGTCGTTGCGGTTGGCAGGTGTCGCGTTGGCACTGCTTGCGGGTATCGTTGTCGTAATTGTACTCGTCTCTTTGACGCTTGCGGCAGTCGAGATCATTCCGAACCTCCTCGCGCGTTCGCGATTGGAAGCGCGTCACATCCATGTCGGTGATGAGGTGGAGATTGATCACACGTCAGGGCGTATCGCGGGACGCATCACGGACATGACGTTACTTGATGTGCAACTTAAGCGCCCAGGCGGGGATATCGTCTTCTTCCCGAACGTATCACTTCTGGGCGTTCGCATCACGAAACGTCGAAAGTGAGTTTCATTCTTGTATTGCTTCAAGCAAGTACTCGTATGCTTGCGGGTAGCGCTCGATGTCAAGCATGGCCGTGTGCAACGTCGTGAACCCGTCACACGTACCGTTGATATAGCGGAGTGTGGCGTAGGGGAGTTTGGCGTTGTCTGCGGTCACGACACCGTCCCCATCCGCGCCGTCAGTATCACAGCCCCTACCGATGATAACACTCACGGGGATGATCGGGTCTCCAGATTGTTCGAGCTTGTTCAAAAAGAGGCTGCCTGCGCGCATATCGCGGCATTCGAGATCCTCACCTAAGAGTCCGCAGTAGTCCGCAATACTTCCTTCAATGCCGTGATTGGGTGTGCCAAACATTACAACGCGCTCGATGTGCGCATCACCAAACACCTGCAGATACCGTCGTGTGACGAGGCCACCCATGCTGTGCGCGACGATGATAACCTTGTCTTGGCCAGTGCGTCGTCGGGTCTCTGTGATGATATCGTTGAGTTTCAGTACGTACGTATCGATGTTCTCACTTTTCGTCTGCACGAGTACTGCGTTATCTGGTCCCGCATACACGTCAAGATAGTAACTTGCTTTCGCGCTGATGGGAACACTTGCGCGCGTCCATGCGCGGTCTCGTATGGTTTCGGAAAGCACGATTGTTCCGGTGTCAAGCCATCCGTCGCTCTCAAGGCGCCGTTGCATGAGGTCGAACGCGTCGAGGCTGTACTGTGCACTGGTTCCTTGGTTAAATGCGTGACCGTGGATGAAAAGTACCGGTGGCTGGAGCGTCGCGCGGCACGTCTCAGTGTCACAGCACGCACGACACTCGCCGAGCGCGCAGCATTGCGGAATCATGTCGGGAAGCGTCAGGTTCGAGGGGGTGGGGGTGATGGTCGACGCGGTGTAGGGGGTGATTTGCGGCCGCACGATGGTCACGTTCGCAAGCACAGGGCATGGTGTGGGGTACGCGTCGATGAGTGCAATGGTAACGAGCGGTTCGATGCCGGTGCTGTTGAGTGTCACGGCGGCAAAGGCCGGTGTGCTAGAGAGTGCGGCGATAAGTGTTGCGGTGTTTGGGGCGTTCAGCGTAGTAGCGAGTGCTGCGAGTGCGTCGTTGCGCGCAAGGCGAAGTCGTTCTTGCGCTTGGCCGTTTGCCATCGCGACAAGGGTGGCGTTGCCCGTGAGATTGCGCTCAACAGAATCTTGTACCGCCGTTGCGCGGATGACCGCGAGCACGGTTGTGCTGTTCTCGATACGTGTACACGTCATCGTGCGATTGAGTGCAGTTTCGTTTGCGAGTTCGAGAATGCTGGGGTGTGTGCGACACGTAATGCCTGCCGTGCACAACGCGTCAAGTGCAATGCCTGCGTTTGCGTCACTTGTGAGCGTGCCCACGCGCTCATCGATGGCGATATCATTGGCGAGCTCAGTCACCGCAGTTGCGAGTGCACTTAACGCGTTTGCGCGCGTCTGGGTGCTTGCACGGTTGTGTGTGAGCAGGATGCGCGTAGTGTCGTATGTCGCGAACGTTGCGTTGCGCCGCGCTTGCAGCGTGATGTTGTCCGTGGGGATGTGTGCGATATCAACGAGCACGTCATAGGAGGCAGTGAGCCACGCAACGCTCGCGCGCTGATGATTGATGCGTTCTGTGGTCGCGTTGCGCACGATATCGCTTGCTGTTGTGGCACGCGTGAGCGTTTCTTGTGCGCGTGTTGCGGCTTGCGCGAAACCTTCATCATCTTGCTCGTCCCAACGTGCGCGCGCATCGTCAATCGCTTGCGCGAGCTGGGCGTGTGCGTCTTGTGCAATTGCGAGAAGTGCGAAAAGATCATCGACGTCGATGTTGGCGTTGAGCGCCAGAAGGTCGGCTGCTATTGCGTCGTTGGATGCTTGTGGTGTTTGCGCTTTTCGTGCAATGCGCAGCACGTCTTCTTTGGCCTGTGATCGTCGTGCAATCGTTTCGGGCGTCGGTCCATAATCAATGGTGATAAGCACATCACGGGTGACTGGGATACCTCCAGTATGACACCAAGCGGTGCGTGCGGCGGCGCAGGTAATCTCGTGGCGATAGAGGGTTTGTCCTGCGCCGCGCGATGGAGTGACGACTTCGCGCGTGGTCTCGTACGGATCACCTGTACGAACGGTGAACGTCTCAGTGTAGAGTGCATCCCCAGTCGCAATATCTCGTAGGAGGTTGGTACACGTCGCCTCACAGAAGGGATTCGTGGTAACGGTGACGCTCATAGGCAGTGTCACGCGCGTACCAGTCCCCACCTCGATGCTTGTGTTGACACCGTTCGCTTCCACGAGTAGGTCGTTGCCAAGGAGGAATTGGATAGTGAGGTAAGATTTCGTGATGCTCAGGAGCACGATTAAGGCGATGATACCCATCGCGATGATGATGAGCGGCACACGATGGCGCTCCCAGAATTGGATCGTACGCTCGAGGAGACGTCGTTTGGGTTTCTTCGTCTTCTCCTCTTCTTTTGCGCGAGGCATGAGAGAGCCCCACACGGTGGTCTTTTTTAACTCTCCCACCGGGATGCGGGAATAACGGGTGGTGTGTTTCTCGCTACGGCGTTTTTTGCTGTGCGTCCTCTAGTGCGCGTAACGCTTCGGTCACGACGCTGTCACGGTACTCGTTTTGCTTCTCCCCATCGAGCTGTTCGCGTGAGAGTACGGTAAGAAGTGTGCGAGCAAGCCGTTCCCCGTCAATACCCGTCCCTGGTAGTGTGAGTTGGTCGCTGTGCGCGCGTAGCATCGCGTCTTCAACGTCCTGCTCCGCTTGCGCGGGGGCGTTCTCATCGGCGGCAAGTTCCGTCGTGGTGAGTCGCGCAGTGTTGCGTAAGATGCTGAGTGCGCCAAGGGCCATACCTTCTTTCATGATCGTGCGTAAGTCAAGGTCGGCTGGTGACCCGCTCCCGAGTGTGCCGTCGATGCGTAGTGTGAGAATAGCACCGGCGATTGTGGTGTTTTGGGTGATGCGTTCGCGCACTTCGTCGAACACCGCGTTTGGTGTTTTACCGTTCGCGTCGATGTGGATACTGATGACGCGCGCGAGCGTGATGGGTTTGCGTGTCGCGCGGCCGTTTTCCACCATGAGATACCCGCCGTGGCCTAACTCTTCAAGCTCTGAAAAACTGTTGGGGAAGAGTGGTCCGGGGAACCCGATCTTGCCGACGCCGGGCACATCTGTCACGCTGGGTATATGCACGTGGCCACTCGCATAGTACGCGCACCCGGGGGGGAGCATCCGTGCGGGGAGTGCGCCCGGGATGTCGGTGATCTCTGCGATTGCAGTATGTACCAGGAAGATCGTGCGTTCAGGGTCATCGATTGCTGTTCGGTCGAAGGTCTCGTAGCGGTTATGGTCGAGCATTCCTTGACGGCCGCTGATGCCGGTGAGCAGTGCGCCAGTCGTCGGGTCGACCGTGATGGTCGGAATCCACACCCCCTCACGCTCTTCGCCTTTGCCGACGTCAATGAGGAGTTGCGCGCGCTCGAGCACTTCAAGGATGCTCTTGCCACTGGGGGAGGCGTCGTGTGAGCCGCCGATGGCGTAGACGGGGATGTTCGCTTGGCGAAGTCTCGTTAACTGTGTGACGGAGCACTTGAGCGCGTCGATGCCGGGAATGGGTGTGTGAAAGAGGTCGCCTGCGATGATTGTGAAGTCTACCTGTGCGGCGATAGTTTCCGTGACGAATCGCGCGAAGGCTTCTTCGGTGAGTGCGCGCAGGCGCGGGTCTCGGCTCGCACCGAGGTGACAGTCGGCCGTGTGGGAGAAGCGCATCGATGTGGGAGAACGGAGCTGCGCTTTTATTGATGACGGCTCGGTGTCCAGTGCGTGGATTTTTATATGGTCGTGACTGGGATGATGGTATGTCGCTGTTCAATCATGAGCACGGATATGCACTGAGCGATGAAGACCAGAATGCGATGCGTCTTTTGGCACGTTGGGATGAGAGTTCACCTTTACCTCAGATATCGGATCGGCAAATCGAACATTTAATCGGTCAGTTGTACAACGCCATGAATGC
>Ga0154020_10009266_pt1 | contig 11340 bp, 11 predicted proteins | sample Klosneuvirus_201_FD_109709 | JGI IMG/M metagenome (GOLD analysis project Ga0154020, IMG submission 109709) | Active sludge microbial communities from wastewater, Klosterneuburg, Austria - Klosneuvirus_20160825_MG | ecosystem: Engineered > WWTP > Aerobic digester > Activated sludge | place... | reverse complement strand
CCGCCGCGCACGCGCACCGGCAAGCGCATCGCGATCGTCGGATCGGGCCCGGCGGGCCTCGCCGCGGCGAACCAACTCAACCGCGCCGGACACACCGTCATCGTGTTCGAAGCGGCGGCGAAGATCGGCGGCCTCCTTCGCTATGGCATTCCGGACTTCAAGATCGAGAAGAGCGTCATCGAACGACGCCTCGCGATCATGGAGGCCGAGGGCATTCACTTCCGCTGCAACGCGCACGTCGGGACGAATCCGTCGTGGGCGCAGCTCGACGCGGACTACGACGCGGTGGTGATCGCGATCGGTGCGATGCGCGGACGCGACCTCGACGTTCCGGGTCGCGACCTCGCGGGCGTGGTGATGGCGATGGACTACCTCACCGAGCAGAACCGCGTCGTCGGCGGCGAGCTCGCGGCGGCCACGCACGATGTTCGCGGCAAGCGCGTGATCATCCTCGGCGGCGGCGACACGGGCTCGGACTGCCTCGGTACTGCGCACCGGCAAGGTGCAGCCCACGTCACGCAGATCGAGCTGATGCCGGCACCGCCGGCGGCGCGGAACGACACGAATCCGTGGCCACTGTGGCCGATGATCTTCCGCACCTCGTCGTCGCAAGAAGAAGGCGGCGAGCGCACGTTCGCGTTCCGCACCACCCGCCTCGAGGGCGAAGGCGGCAAGCTCACCGCGCTCGTCGGCGTGAACGTCGACGATCCCGCGCACGAGGTCCGCATGCCGGTCGACACGCTGATCCTCGCGCTCGGCTTCACGGGGCCCGATACCACCGCGCTCGTCGAGCAGCTCGACGTCGATCTCGACGCGCGCGGCAACATCGCGATCGATGGACGCTACGAGACGAGCGTCCCCGGCATCTACGCCGCCGGGGATGCGCATCGCGGCGCATCGCTGATCGTGTGGGCGATCGCAGAAGGCCGCGAGCTCGCGCGGAACGTCGACACGGCGCTACGCAACGCGCCCTCGATCATCCCCGCGCGCGGCCAGGATCAGCCGTTTCGCTAGGGACACTCGCTGCTGCACGTCTCCGACGGATCGCACACCAGATCGCCGCACGCGATCGGTGCTGCACCGCAGTCCATCGGACAGGTCCACGCGGTCTCGAGCGACGAGCAAGTTCCATCGCCGCACGTGGGCGACGTCGGGCAGCTCGTCTCGCCGGGCATGCACAGTGGCGTGCACAGCGACCAGCAATCGGGATCCGCGCAAGCGGCGCGACCATCACCGTCGGCGTCGAGCCGTCCCGCGCACGTCTCGTACGCGCCCGAGTCGCTCCACCGATGCTCGAACACTCCTTCGGCACCGACGTTCGCGAAGCGGATCCCCCCCATCGTCATCACCGTGGTTCCGTCGGGGCTGGCGAACGCGACGTGCTGCGTGACCGGGTGCGAGCTCGACGGTAACGACCGCCAGCGTGCCCCATCCCACTCCCACGCATCGGGCAGCACGACCGGGCGCGCGACGATTCCAGAGGTGTCGATGCGTTCGCCGCCCGTGAGCAGCAGACGTCTGCGCGCTGGCGCAGCTGTCAGCGTCGCGAAGCGCCGTCCAGACGGAACCACGACGGTGTCGAGCAATGTCCACCCCGATGCGGTGAGCCGCCAGGTATCGTCGAACGCGATGTCGGCGTCCGGACTCTCGGCGCCGCCGAACAGGAGCAAGCCACCGCCGATGGGATCGGCGGCGAGCGTCGTGCCGACGCGCGCATTCGGCATGTTCGTCGTCAGCACGCGGATCACCCACGTCTGGCCATCCCACTCCCACGTCTCGTTCGAGGGGCCGGCGATATCGGCACCGCCGAACAGCACCACGCGACCGGAGTCCGGATCGAAGGCCATGCTGTGTCCGGCGCGCGCCGTGGGCGACATCGCCGGCGACGCGTTCGACCACACCGCGCCATCCCACAGCCACGTCTCGCGCGAGAGCCCGCTCGCCGCGTCACCGCCGAACAACACGATGCGATCGTGGACGGCGTCGTAGGCCATCGCGTGGTTCCATCGCGCAGAGGGCTTCGTCGTCGGCGCGAGGTCCTTCCACGCACGTCCGTCGAACACGAACATGTCGTCGGTCCGCACCGGATTGGTGCGATCGCCGCGATTGCCGCCGAACTCGACGACCACGCGCCGCCGCAGATCGTTCGCCGCTGCCGCGCCCGTCGCGATCCGAGCGTCGACGAAGGTCGGATTGTCGATCGTGGTGAGCTCGCCCGTCGGGCTCCACCGCGCCCATCCCGCTACGCGCAACGCGATCAGGCCGCCGTGCACGCGGTCCGCGACCACCGAACGGACTGAGTTTGCGAGCACCGTCGAGCGCACGAGCTCGGTCCACGCGGTCCCGCTCCACATCCACGTCTTCAGCATGTTGTTGCCGTCCTCCCCGAGGAGCAAGCGCTTGCCGAGGCTCGTCTCGAACACGATCCACATCGGCTGCGTGTCGAGCGCCGGCACCGTGCCGATCCGCGTCCACGCGGTGCCCTCGAGCTCCCAATGCTCGCGTCCCGCGACGAGCACGGTCACGCCCGCGATCGGATCGAACGTCATCGATCCCCTGCGCGAGATCGGTGGTCCGTCGGGGAGCTGCGTCCACAGACCATTCTTCAGCTCCCACGAATCGCCGACGTCTTTCTTGCCGTCGCGACCGCCGAACAGCACGACGCGATCTCCGACGCTGTCGTACGCGAGTGCCGCGGCCACGCGCGCACTCGGCCCGCTCGCGTCGACGGGCCGCCAGTCCGTCCCCGTCCACTCCCAGGTGTCAGCCGACAAGCCCCCTGCCCGTACGCCCCCGAACAACACCGTCGTGCCCCGGCGTTCGTCGTATGCGAGCGCGGGCTTGGCGCGACCTTCGGGCGCCGTCGTCGACGTCTCCTCGTAGAACGCGCCGTCCCATTCGGTCGTCGTCGTCGGAAAGCCACTCGAGCTTCCGGCGCCTGGCTCGACGCCGCCGAAGATCACGACGCGCCCACGGCGCACGTCGTACGTCATCCCCATGTCCGAGCGCACACCCGGAATATAGGTGTCGAACGTCTCGACCCAGCGCGCGGCCTCGTCGTCGCACCGACTCGAGCACCCGTCGTGCGAGACGATGTTGCCGTCGTCGCAGCGCTCGCCGAACAGCGGATCGATCACCCCGTTGCCGCACGTCTCGTCGGACAGACAATCCGCGGAGCAACCGTCCTCGCTCGTGTTATTGCCGTCGTCGCACTGCTCGCGCTCCTCGCGATCGACGAACGTATTGCCGCATCCGATCGGCAAACATACGAGCCCGTCGTCGACGGCGTAACACCGATCCGAACCGCAGCTCGCGGCCTCGACGAGCCCGTCGCATGCGCGAACCTGTTCGGGGGTCACGCACAACGTTCGGTCGCCTGCAGGCGCGCACACCGTGCCGTCGCGACAGATCGTTCCGTCCGTGCAGGTCGTCGCGCCGCTTCGAACACACGCGACGAGCATGCTCGCCGCGAACGCGATCCCGACCATTCGCACGTAGCGATCGTGCCACACGCGGACTGTGATGTCGGCGTGATGTCGGTGCAATGCAAACGCGCCCGTACAACAGGACACATGAAGACCATCCTCGCGTTCTCGCTCGTCGCACTGTCGTCTGCCGCCGCGTTCGCCGACGATGCGCTCGTCGTCACGGCTCCACCCGGGAAGACGCTCGGCGTCGATGCGATGGCCGTGGTTCCGGTCGGCAACTACGCGGACGCCGCCACCATCGGCATCGGTGCTCTGGGGCGCCTCGAGGTGCCCGCCGGCCCGGGCTTCGTGACCGGTCGCGCGGGTGTGATCTTTCACTCGATGAAAGCGAACGTGGATGCGAGCCTCACGCTCGTCCCGATCTATGCGGGCTATCGCTATCCGCTCGGCGCCGGCGGTGCCTACCTCGCCGGCGAGCTCGGCGTGACGCTCGCCTTCGGCTCGGTCGAGACGCAGTTCGGCTCGATGTCCGCGTCGGATTCGGACATCGGCGCCACGCTGATGGCGGGCGTGCGCAAGGGCGCGCTCGATCTGCGCGCCGGCCTGTTCACGCCGGACCTCGACGACGCGGTCGGTCTGCTCGCGTCGGCAGGCTACGACTTCGCGGCGTTCTGATCGGCCGCCACGGCCAGCGCTGCCGTTCGGGCACGACTGGCAGCTCGGGTCGCCGGCCATCGAGGCTGCGCGACCCCGCCATCGCGCGCGCTCGCTGCCTTTTCGTTGGCGGCGCGGTTGCACGAGGCCATCCCGATGCTTCGCGTTGGTGTCCTCGCACTGTCCTTGCTCGCCGCCTGTGTCACGGAGTCGGCCGAGCCGTCCCCGGACGAGCTCGCGGAGCTCGATGGTTGGGCCGCCGCCGCGGACGGAAAGGCCGACCTCCCGTCGACGTGGACCGAGCTCGTGGCGTGGCTGCGCGACTTCTACACGAACACGATGTCCGCGGTGTGGAACCGCCAGGAGCATCCGGCCTCCGCCGACGCGGCGATCACGCGCGTCCGTACGATGGTCGCGAATCCTTCGGCGCGCTTGTATCCCGCGCGCGTGCAGCGCCTGCGCACCGAGCTGATCGATCACTCCGAGATCGACATCGAGATCGCGCCGAACAAGATCATCCGCCTCGTGGGCGATCCGAAAGGGGCGGGCGCTTTCGTCGATCACTCGATGTTCGAGCAATCGATCGGCGCGCCGCTCTGCCTGACGTGGGCCGAGCTCGAGACCGCGATCCGCGCGTCGTACGCGAGCGGCGCGTACGGCGTGGACTACGTGTGCCACACGATCACCGAGCGCGTGTTGCGCGCACTCGGCGCGGGCTCCGCGAGCTACGCGGCGCAGGTCCGGACGTACGCGGCGGCGCGCTGGACCTGGGGCCCGATCGTGCCGAGCTTCAACTCGCAGGATCCCGCGGACTGGTCGGTCTCGCGCGCCTGCCGGTGATCACTCGAACGCGAGCGTGCACTGCGAGTACGTCGCACGACGTCCGGACGCGGAGTCGATCCACACACCGGGCTCGCTCGGCGCACCCCACGCGCGTACGAGCTGCTGGCCGAGCTCGTCGCACAACGGGCGATCGTCGCTCTCGAACACGCACGAGCACGGATCATCGCTGTCGCGCTCGCACTCCATCACCTCGTAGCGGCCGAGCTCGACCTCGATTCGAGTGACCGTCCCGTTCGTGTCGTTCACCCACACCGAATACGGATGCTCTGCGGTCGGCGTGGTCGTGTGCTGCGCCATCTCGATCGCCGTCGCGTCGGCGGACTGGCCGATCGCGACCCCCGTGAATCGCACACCCGCCTGTGCCCGTCCACCGAACAGCCCCACGAGCTGCGTTCGCTTCGCGGCCTGCAGTGCCTTGAACTCCGAGATCTGCGGCTTCAGCGCCTCGCACGACAGCTCCTCCGCAGATGGTCCGGACTTGCAGGATTGGTAGAGCGCGCCGCCGAACAGCGCAGCAGTGAGGACGGCCATGGCAATCGTGAAGCGCTTCACTTCCTCACGGTGAGCGATCGTCGACGGCGTTGCACGCACAATGTCGATCCCAAGGCACCCGGAGGTCCGGGTGTCCATTCCTCGCGCTACGCTCCTCGCGTGAGCGATCCGATTCACGACGCGTTGGTGTTGTTCCAGGAGGCGATCGATCAGGAGAGCGACCCCGAAGCGTCCCGCGCGCTCTTCGAGCGCGTGCTCGCGATCCAGCGCGCGAACGGCGGCGTGCTCGAGTCCGACGATGTCGTCGTCCCGCTCGAGGCAACGCTGATGAACGTCGCGTCGCTATCGCAGACCCTCCGCGATTGGCCGCGCCTGCGCGACGCTGCCGCCGAGCTGCGCGCGGCCACGCCTTTTCAGGGCGCGGCGCACACGATGTACTCGATCGCGCTCAAGCACCTCGGCGATCGCGATGGCGCCGCGAAGGCTCTCGAGCGTGCCTTCGCCGTCGCGCCCGCGGAGGTCAACCCGCGTCACGAGCAGGCGTGTCAGTTGCTCGCGGCCGGCGATCGCGCGGGCGCGCTCGACGCGATCGCGGCGGCGATGGAGCGCGGCGCGGAGCCCGAAGCGCTGCGCGAGGACGAGGAGCTCGCCGCGTTGCACGGCGAGCCACGGTGGGAGCAGCTGCTCGGACGCGAGAATCACGTCGCGTGTCTCGTGACGTTACTCGACGAGGATCACGCGGACTTCGCGGAGACGGCGCCGGATCCCGACGACGATGCCTTCAGCGAGTGGGTCACCGACGACGAGACCATCGAGCGCTTCGAGGACGCCGTGGATCTCGCGGAGCGCTTGCTCGACGCTGCGGACGTCGCGAGCGTTCCGCTACTGCCCGCCGATGCCCGCGGCGACGAGATCCTCGATATCGCCCAGTGCGATCCGACGCAGGTGCGCGCGATCGAGGCGCTCGTGCGTGCGGAGCGGTTCTGGCACGCGATTCCGTTCCTGCTGGTCCTCGGGCAGCATCACGTGCCCTCGCTGAATCCCGAGGACGCACGCGACCGCCTCGGCGTACCATGAGGCATGCGCGCGGGACTCCTCGTGCTGGTGGCTGGGTGCTTCGATCCGTCTTCGACGGCCGGCGCACCGTGGAGATTCTCGACGAAGAGCGGCAACACCTACACCCCGACGTGAACACGACCGCGCGTGACGGGTGTCCGTTCGTTCCGCAAGCGAACGACGTCCTGTACTTCGAACGCGCCGGCGATCTCTACTCCACGTCCCGCTGACCACGCGGACGTGTACGATGGAAGGATGCGCGGGTTTGTCATCCTCGTGCTCGTCCTCGTCGACGTGAGCGCTTGCTACGACCCGTCTGCGCAAGCGGGTGCTCCGTGCAGTGCGAGCGGCACGTGTCCGGCGACGCTCGTGTGCACGGGTGGTTATTGCTTGCTGCCCGGTGTCGGTGCGGATGCCCACGACGACGGTGCGCTCTCCGACGCACCGGACGACGCAGCGGCGATCGACGGGATCACGATCGACGCGCCGACGAGCATGGGCTGGTCGCTACCCACCGCGCTCGTCGGTGTGAACACCACGGTCAAAGAGAGCGACCCGTCGATCACCGCGAACCAGCTCGAGCTCTACTTCGTGTCGGCGCGCGCTGGTGGCATGGGGAGCGAGGACATCTGGTACACGTCACGGGCGAGCGTATCCGGGGCGTGGGCCGCTCCGATCAACGTGGCAGCGCTGAACTCGACGAGTGTGGACTCCGCTGTCGAGATCTCCGCCGACGGTTCCCGGATCTACTTCGCGTCGACGCGCACGAGCTCCGGCGACATCTATACCGCGACGAAGAGCGGCACCACCTGGTCGACGCCCGCGTTAGTTCCCGAGCTCACCTCGACAGCGATCGAGGACAGCCTCGGCGTATCGCCGGACGGGCTGACCGCGATCGTCACTCGCAGCACGGTCGGCAATCGCACGATGCACATCGCGACGCGCGCGAACACGACGGATCCGTTCGGCACGCTGACCCTATTCGCGGCGATCAACAACACCGCGACGGATCCGGCGTCGCCATCGCTGACGAACGGCGCGAGCACGGTCTACTTCCACGCTGACACCACGCGGAACATCTACGTAGTCTCGAAGGTGGGCCTCGGCTGGTCATCGCCGGTCCCCGTGACCGAGGTGAACGGAGCTACCCGCGACGCCGCTCCGTTCGTCACGCAAAGCGACGACTACATGCTGTTCGAGCGTGACGGTCAGCTGTACGAGACCCGTCGCTAACGTCTGGTCAGCACGAGCCGGACGCCGCTCTTCGGGAGAGGCCCGAGGCCACCGCCGCCGGGTGAGGTGTCCTGCTGGGGGAGCACGAGATCGTAGCGACGCACGAAGTGGCCGAGGAACGCCGGCATCACGAGCTGGACGAGCGCCTCACCGGGACAGCGATGTCCCTGGGGTGCGCCGCCGCCCTGCGGCACGTACGCGTTCGCGGGAAGCGAGGCCATCGCAGCGTCGCCGAGGCGTTCGCTGCGAAACGTCGTCGGATCGGTGAACGTCGTGCCGTCCTGCAGCGTCGCCCAGATCGCGCCCGCGCCCTTCCACCCCGCGCGGATCGCGAAGCCATCGAGCTCGAGGTCCGTCTTGGCGACGCCCATGAACGTGACCGGTGCGACCGGATACGCACGCAGGATCTCGCGCGACACGGCGCGCGCGTGCGTCAGCGATCGCGCTTGCTCGAGCGTCGGCGCCGTATCGGCGAGCTGCGCGTCGGCTTCCTCGCGCAGGCGCGTCGCGATCTCCGGATGCTCGCCGAGGACGACGAGGCACCACGCGAGCGCTGCGGTCAGCCCACCGTGCGCGGCGAAGAAGAAGTGCAACAGCTCGATCTCGAGCTCCTCGGGCGAGAGCTGCTCGCCGTTCGGGCCACGCGCGGCTTTGAGCACGCCGAGCGCCGTTCCCGCGCCATCGTTCGCGGCGACCTGCTTCTTCAGATAATCGCGCAGCCGATCGCGGGCGCGGATCGCTTTGCCGTACGCGGTAAACGGCAGGTTCACCGGCGGCGAGAACGTGCCCTTGATCATCGTGAGGAAGTCCGCGGCGCTCTCCGTGTTGCTCGTCGCGGGATCGCTCCCGGCGAACATCATGTCCGCGATATCGAACGCGAGCTGCGCGAGGTCTTCGCCGACCTTGCGCTCGCCCGTACCGACCCACGACGAGAGGAAGCGATCGACGATCGCGAAGATGCTCGGCAGGTAGCTCGCGAGCGCTCGATCGGTGAACGCGGACAACAGGAGGCGCTTGCGAGTCGCGTGACGTTCACCGTCGATGAACGGGACCGCATCGTGATGCAGCAGCTCCTGGAGGAACTTCGGCGAGCCTGATTGCCGCGTGAAGTTGTCCGGATTCATGAAGAACGAAAACGCTCTCGGTCCGGCGAAGAACACGACGGTGTCGCCGAGGATCTTCGTCTTCCACACCGCCCCGTGCTGCTTCGTGCGCGACAGCGTGAACGTGAAAGGATCGTCGAGGAACTTCAGCGCCTCTCCCACGAACGGCAGTCCCATGGAACCCGGAGGAGCTTTCGGCGCCGCCACACTCGACGTATCGGTCATCACCGCCCTCGTACGAGCGCCCCCGATACGCGGATCAAGGCACGAGGACGATCTTTCCAAATGCCTCGCGCCGCTCGAGCACGCCGTGCGCTTCTGCTGCCTGCGCGAGCGGGAGCACGCGATCGACCACGGGCTTCAAGCGGCCGGCCGCCACGTGCGCCAGGACGGCGAGGAGGTCGGCCTTGCTGCCCATCGTCGAGCCGAGCACCTCGACCTGACGAAAGAAGATGTGGCGCAGATCGATGTTCGGATGAAATCCCGCGGTCGCTCCGCACGTGACCACGCGGCCACCCACGCGTACAGCACGCACGCTCCCCGCGAACGTCTCGCCGCCGACGTGCTCGATCACGGCGTCGACGCCGCGCTTGCCGGTCAGCGCACGCGCCGCCGCGACGAAGTCGGTGCTCGCGTAGTCGATGACATCGTCGGCGCCGAGCGCCTTCGCGCGTGCGAGCTTGTCCGCCGTGCTCGCCGTCGCGATCACGCGCGCGCCATAGAGCTTCGCGATCTGGATCGCCGCGACGCCGATGCCGCTGCCCGCGCCTTGCACCAACACCACGTCGCCCGGAGCTGTGCGCGCCTTGTGCACCACCATCTGCCACGCGGTGAGAAACGGCAGGATCGCCGCCACGGCCTCGGTCCACTCGAGCTCGCCGGGATAGGGCGCGATGTTGACGGCCGGAATGCAGATCGCTTCGCCGTAGCCACCGCTCGCGTGCTCGCCGAGGATCTTGTACTCGCGGCACAGGTTGTCGTGACCGCCCAAGCACTGCGCGCAGCGGCCGCACGATAGCCCCGGCTGAACCACGACCTTCTGTCCCACGCTCGCGCTCGCACCGGGCCCGACGGCATCGATCTCCCCGACGATGTCGGAGCCGAGCAAATGCGGGTAGTGCAGCTTGAACGCCGGCCCGCCTTTGCGCACCCAGATGTCCAAGTGGTTGACCGCGACCGCACGGATCCGCACGCGGACCTGACCGGGTCCGGGCTCGGGCATCGGGAGCTCCTCGAGCTGCAAGACCTCGGGACCACCATGCGCGCGCAGCGTGACCGCGGACATCTTCATGCGGCGCACGGTATAACGCGCGCATGAACGTCGTCGTCGTCCCGTGCCTCAAAGACAACTTCGCGTACCTCGTCATCGAGAACGGCAAGGCCGTCGTCGTCGATCCGAGTGAAGCGGCCCCCGTCGAGGCCGCGCTCGCGCGCGAAGGCGTCACGCTCACCGCGATCTGGCTCACGCACCACCACTGGGATCACGTCGGCGGAGTCAAAGACCTCGTCGCCGCACACCCGGGCCTCGAGGTCGTGGCGAGCACCAAGGACAGCGAGAAGATCGAAGGCGTCACGCGCAAGGTGAACGACGGCGACACCGTCGCGCACCAATCACTGAAGGCGCGCGTGATCGAGAACCCGGGACACACACTCGGAGCGATCACGTTTGTTGTCGAGGGCTGCGCGTTCACCGGCGACACGCTGTTCTGCGCGGGTTGCGGCCGCGTGTTCGAGGGCGATGCCGCGATGATGCAGGCTTCGATGGCCAAGCTCGCCGCGCTCCCCGGCGACACGAAGGTCTATTGCGGGCACGAGTACACCGCGTCAAACCTTCGCTTCGCCATCGCGGTCGAGCCCGACAACAAGGCGATCGCCGCACGCATCGCGAACATCCCGGCTCCGTCGGTGCCATCGCGCATGGACGAGGAGTGCGCGACGAACCCGTTCCTCCGGGCCGCCGAGCCCGCGGTGATCGCGGCCGCGAAGGAACGCGGTGCCGCCGGTGATCCGGTGAGCGTGTTCGCCGCGATTCGCGAGTGGAAGAACAACTTCAAGTAGCGATCAGAACGGCTTCTCGTCCGGACACGCGACCGCGTATCGCGCGAGCAGTGGCTTCGCCTCGTCGGGGGTCTTCAGCGCCTTCAGCGCGAAGCCGATGTCGTTGACGACGCATGCGGTGAGCATCTTGTCGTCTACCTTCGCATCGCCTTCGGCGCTGCTACGCGTCCGACGTTCGTCGGACTTGTGGTTCGGGCTCTTCGCGCGCGCCGCTTCGACCTCCGCGACGCTCTTCGTGATCGCCGCGAGCGGCACGTCGTGATCGCAGAGTCGCGTCGGTGGCGAGATCGTTTGCGAGCTTCAGCGCTTCCTTCTCGCCGTTCGAGGAGGAGCAACCGACGAGCGCGAGCGCGACGATCCAGGCACGCATTGCGTCAGATCTTCGCGTCGGGGCACGCGGCCATGAACCGCGCGAGGACATCTTTCGCTTTCGCGTCCGTCTTCGCCTTCTTCATCTCGTCGAGCGCCGTCGT
>Ga0154020_10009265_pt1 | contig 11341 bp, 8 predicted proteins | sample Klosneuvirus_201_FD_109709 | JGI IMG/M metagenome (GOLD analysis project Ga0154020, IMG submission 109709) | Active sludge microbial communities from wastewater, Klosterneuburg, Austria - Klosneuvirus_20160825_MG | ecosystem: Engineered > WWTP > Aerobic digester > Activated sludge | place... | reverse complement strand
TTCCTGACATCGACACCGATGAATTCTTTTCTGTTTGTGACCCGCCATGATCAATCTCCCTGCCTTGGGTGAAGAATCACGGATCATACAAACGGACAACTTATTTTTTAACACCCGCTTACGCCGCTCCGCTCGCCGGGTTTGCGGCGACCGGGACGTCACTCCCCTGATTGTGAATCCTGCGATTATACCATTTAACTTCTGCACGGGTGCTTACAACATCGCAACCAGGGCCAGGATCATGTTGAATCCATTGAACAGAAAATGCACCAGCATGACCGTTACGTAACTTCGGCGGCGAAGATAGGCGTAACCCAGCGCCAGCGCCAGCGGGATCAGAGCGATCGAATCCGGAAAACCGTGCGCGAAGGCGAACAGGATTGATGAGACCCCGAGTGCGAGTCCGGGCCGACCCAGCTGAGCGATTCCGCCCAGAATCACGACCCGAAACTGCAACTCCTCGACGAGCGGAGCGAAGAAGACAGCCGTGACGAGAATCATGGCCAGCATCGAAACGCTGATGCCGGAATTCAGCATCTCCAGAAACGGATGCGAGGCTGGTGCCTCACCGGACAACCCGATGGAAATCAGCACAATGATCAGCCGCAGCGCTGTCGTCGGTACATAGGCTGCCAGGAAGACCTCGGTCGCGAATCGCAGTTCTGTCAGGAAAGAAAACGGTTCGTCGGGAAGCGGCGCAGCTTCAGGAGTTGATTGGTTCTCCGGCGCGTGATCTCCGATGACTTCATACGGGTTGAAATGAGCCGGTTTGGCTGTCGCCGGGATGGTCTCATTTGTGGCGGGAGCGGGTGCAGCAGGAGCGTCGGGCACCACCACGGGACGATTTCCCAGAATTCCATACCCCAGGATCGACGGGATCGCGCTCGCGTCGTCCAGGTCCGGCCACATCCCGCCTCCCGTAAAACTTGGGATAGTCGGACGCCGGACCACGTTCGGATTCGATGCCCCAGACTGCTGAGCCGATGGTTGCAGCGTCGCATCACCTTTCAGGCGGACGCGGCCCGCCTGTCCGGCAACCAGAATCACGCCACCAAACACCAGAAACATGATCAGATCCATGCCGATCGTCTGAATCAGAGCGCGTTTCATTTGCGCGGGTGTCAGGTTTGACTTCTTCTGCGGCAGAGCGTTCGGATTTTCGGCAGTTACGTCTGCTGGTGTCGTTTCCGTCTTTGTTTCTGACGAGGCAGAGCTCGCGGCAGCATCGACCTCGGTCTTTGGGGCCTTCGATTCCGTTGCTCCCGCTTCACTGTCATCTGCCTCCTGAGTTTCGATGGTTGCGGTGGTTGTCGCACCACCCACGCTGACAGGAACGGGATCCGGAACGATTGCCGAGAGTAGAACCAGCACAACCAACAAGACCGACAGAGAAACGGCGACAATCGTGAGCGCCAGTGGAATCCGCAGCACTCCGCGCTGAGCGGCTGGCAGAGCGTGTCCGGTCTGACCGTAGCGCACGACCCACATCACGATCATGGCCAGACTGCCAAAGGCCGTCAGCAGAAACATCATCGCGGTGATGGCTCCGCTAATCGTGGGATCTTCAGCGGCCGCAGTGGCCTGAGCAAGGATAGGACTGAGCTGTGACATGTTGCGACGGATTCAGGTAAGACGAACAATCAGAAAGTAGCGGAACTCGTGAGAGTCCCGGACGCGGCGGTATCGGTGCCATCCGAATTCTTACGAATCCGGCAACGGCGGTTCTTTCCAAACTCTCCGCAGTTGGTTCCTGCATCTTAGGCAACCGGCCATGGAGTGTCCGGCGACTTTTCAAACAAAGCCCGTCTGCGATTTTCCGCGAACCCTCGACCCGTAGCTCCGTTGACAATACCATCCGGCCCATTATCAGAACGCGGAGTCCCTGCCTTGTCGACCATTCTTGATGAAATCCTCGCCCAGAAACGCCTGGAAGTTTCCGCTGCGCGCGATCGCGTCGCTTTTGACGCCCTGGAAACCCGCCTGCCGTCCGCTCCGCCGGTGCGAGGTTTTCTGGCAGCGCTCCAGGCCGCTGAAAAGCCAGGGCTGATCGCGGAGGTTAAAAAAGCATCACCGTCCGCTGGCCTGATTCGCCCCGATTTTGATCCAGTCTCAATCGCCCGCGAGTACGAAGTTGCCGGAGCGACCTGTCTAAGTGTGCTCACGGACGAACATTTTTTCCAGGGACACCTTGACTATCTGCGCGACATTCGCCAGATCGTTCGCATCCCGGTGATGCGCAAAGAATTTATCATTGATCGCTACCAGATCGCTGAAGCGCGTGTTGCCGGTGCGGACTGCGTATTGCTGATCGCCGAATGCCTGGACGATGTGGCGTTGCATGATCTCTATGGATATGCCAGAAGTCTCGGTATGGATGCACTGATAGAATTGTACGACCTCGAAAACGTCCCGCGTGTGCTGGCGACGGGAACAAAATTGCTGGGTATCAACAACCGCGATCTGCGAACATTTGTGACGTCTCTGGAACATACGTTTCAAGTCAAGCAGCTAATCCCGGACGACGTGCTCCTCGTCAGCGAAAGCGGCATCAGCACTCATGCACACATCCAGCGACTTCGTTCCGAAGGCGTCGGCGCGGTGCTCGTGGGCGAATCACTGATGCGACAACCCGATATCGATGCCGCTGTAAAAAATCTGATGAACAAAGAACATTGATCCTCGTTCCAGGCCTCGTCCGCCCTCGTTTCAGGGCTCCAGCCCTGGAACGCACTGCCCCGGAGGCTCTGCCTCCAGATCAGCAACGGGAGGCAGGAGCCTCCGGGCAGTGTGTTCCGAGGCTGGAGCCTCGGAACCAGTAGGAAGCAAGTTCGAAACTCAAAACTAAACTCAGAAAACTCTCCCCATGCCCGTCGAACACATCCTCGTCATTCCAACTCCCGTCTTTCTTCAGGTCGGTCATTTTCAGGGATTCAGCAGCGACATCGAGCGTTACCTGCAGGTGATTCTGGATCCGCAACACGCCAGCTATCGGCCTCGACCTGAGATGGAGCAGGATCCCACCTTCAAGCAGCTGATCCCGTACTGCGTGTTTCGTTGCAACGGCGAGATCTTCTTCTATCAGCGTGGAACGGCTCAGGGAGAAGCGCGGTTGCACGCCAAGCGATCGGTCGGCGTCGGCGGCCATGTCTCAACACTGGACCTCGATGGTGTGCAGTCTCCGTATCTTGAAGGAATGAAACGGGAGATTGAGGAAGAGGTGGAGATTCAGGCAGACTGGACAGAAAAGTGCGTTGGGTTAATCAACGACGATGAAACAGAAGTTGGGAAAGTTCATCTTGGGATAGTTCATATTTTCAATTTGGACAAACCCAAAGTTCAGCCCCGTGAAAAGTCGATGATAAACGCAGGATTCGCACCACCGTCAGAATTGGTGGGGCAAATCGATGAATTTGAAACGTGGTCTCAGATCTGCCTCAAGTACCTTGCAGAGCTGGAAACTCAATGAAAAACGCGGATTCCGTCCGGGAACGCATTCTTCGAAGAGTGGTAACGGCCAAATCAGGACGCAGGCATGATGGATCATGTCCGTCTGACCCATCTTCGGCGTATCAATGTAGTCCGGCAAAAATTGCCGAAGCAATTCAAGGGAGTGAACGATGAAAACTTTTTGTGCCGCACTGCTTCCCGCACTTCTGTTGTTGGCTGGCGGTGTCACGTCCGTCTCCGCTCAGGACGAAAAACCGGAAGTTGTACCAGCTCCGCTACCCGGTCAAATTTCTGAAACGGAACTGGGAGAAATTCTCGCCACGATCGGACTCAAGCCGACCAAGACGGAGCAACGTTACGACTTCGCCTTCAAGACCAGCTATCGCGGTGAAGAGTGGAAATTTTCCATGTCCGCAGTTCTGAGCCGCAACGGTCAGTCCGTGTGGGTCATGGCATGGCTGGATCAGATTCCTCAGACCGCCAGCGAAGTGCCGCGCACGGCACTTCTGCGACTGCTTGCCTCCAACGACCGCATGGGTGAAGGCAAGTTCTTCGCCTACATCCCAAACAACAAACGCTTCGTCCTGCAGCGCGTCGTGGCGAATCGCGACATGAACAATAAAAAGATCATGGAACTCCTCCAGGATCTCGCCGCCAGCGTGGCCGACGAATACCCAACGTGGTCCGTAGCCAACTGGGCGCCGAAGTCTGACCAGCAGGTTGCCGAAGGCGACGGCAGTGACCGCCCCGCTCCACAGAATCCAGCCTCGGCCAGCCGATCCGGTGCTCCTGCGGCGAACATCAAGACATCTGAAGCAACAAACAAGTTCGACGGTAAGTCGGTTAACTAATCTACAGCAGATTTCGATTCCAACAGGCTTCCAGCGTGCCGTGCAAAATGCGGCGGGTTGGAAGCCTTGTTTTGTTTGTTGATCCGCCTGCCCGATATTTTTTCAGCCATCTGCGAGATTGGACTGTTCTGACCAGGGTTGTAGAGTATCGATGCAATTCCGCAGTACCATTATTCACTGGACGCCATCGTGAGCCAGCAGTTACCTACTCCTAAAGAGTTAAGTTTCAATCCTGCGACACTGGATTTATGCCGTGACATTGCGGAAATGGCCGCGACAATCAACAACTTCCGTCCACTGCCAGAACACGTTCTTGCTGAAGTCCAAAAACGGCTGCTTGAAGATCGAGTCTACAACAGCAATGCTATCGAGGGGAATACGCTCAGCCTCCGCGAGACACAGTTGATTCTGGAAACGGGATCGATCATGGATGTAGGACGAGGAAAGGAGGCGACCGAAGTTCTGAATCTGGGAAATGCAATTCGTGAGATTCAATCTTTTGTGGACGACAAGACTCGCTGGAGCGACCATCAGACGTTCCTCTCAGTGCATCGAATCCTGATGGAAACGATTGGTGACACTTTCGCGGGGATGGTTCGTACCGACGGCGTCATAATTCGAGGTGCCAAACATCAGCCGCCGGGACCTGAGATACTCCCGGTGATGCTCCAGTGGTTATGGAAGACGCTGCGTGAGTCAGAATCCTGCGAACCCATTCAACTTGCGACATGGACCCATTGGGCCATCGCGCGGATTCACCCATTCCTTGATGGCAACGGCAGGATGGCTCGATTATGGCAGGACTTGATTCTCTTCGGGAAGCGTTATTCAGCGGCCATTATTCGCGCTGCCCATCGAAGAGAATACTACGACGCCCTCACAGCAGCTGACGGCGGGCACTTTGACAGGTTGGCACAGTTGATCGGGCAGAGTGTGGCCAACAGTCTGCAGATTTACCTGGACGCATGCAGAGAATCGGATGAACTTAAGGGTTGGGCACGTCAAATCGTTGGCGAAGCTCACACCGCTGTCGATGAGCAACGGCGTGCCGAATATATGCGATGGTCCCGGGGAATGCTGCAGGTGCAAGACGCCTTTATCCGGTGTGCGACTCAAATCACGTCCGTGTCGGATGGCGCAATTGAAGTTCAGTGTCGACCATTCGATATTATCGAACAGCCCACATGGGAAAGCCTTCGATCCGGTGTGCGCGCATCGAATACCTGGTTCTTCTGGCTGAACCTGCGAAAAGGTGACAGCCGCATTCAGTACTGCTTCTTTTTCGCCACACACTTTTTCCACGAAGTTGACAAAGAACTGGCAGGACTCGAGGCCCAAACATCCCTGTTGGTCAGTGAACAGCAGGGAGACAATTCAGCAACACGGCTGGACCAGATTCCAGAAATTCCCCTGCGACTTCGTGAAATCATGATCATCAACGGCCAACTTCTGACGCGATGCGTGGATCCGGCATCAGGAGAAGAATGCTGCGAGAACCCCCGAAATGCCGTCGCAGTAGCCCAGGAATTCATCGGCCAGGCAATTCTGCATCGGGTGAGATAACATCCTTCGTCACCAGACTCTGATACGCCGCGAAATACCGGTGTCCAAATTCTCGGTAGGACTTCGAGTCGAAATGCACTTCGTCGCCGCGATGAGACAGGTCGTCCGAGTTTACGAAAACCGTGTTTGGCACCTCGTCGGGCAAACTCTGATGGACGGCATCCACGGTTTTCTTGCCGTCACTCCATGGACGTTCGGAAAACTGTCCCATTTGACCGGCGACAAAAGGCACTTCGGGAGCGTCGAGTTCTTTACGAAGGCGAGCGATCAGAGCGTGCAGCTTTTCCTTGTAGACGGCAGCCAGTTCGGCCTTCGAATCCGATTCACCCTGATGCCATAAGATGCCCTTCAGCGTGCCGGATTTCAAGGCGAGTCGCGCCCGAGTCATCGCGTCGTCATATGGATGTGATTTCGTCGCTGAGTCCAGAGCGCCGGGTTCCCACGACGCAATCGGCGAACCACCAACGGCGCAGGGAATCAGTCCGACAGTCACATCAGGATGCTGCTTCGAGTAATCGAGCGCGAAGGTCTTTCCGATCCCGACGCCCGCGATCCCGGGCTTGTCAAAATGCAAAGGATCCTTCGCGGGAACCCATTCGCCCGCCTTGTTCAACATCAGCACGCGCGGGTGAGTCTGCTGGTCCTGGTCCTCAACAGTGCCACGACCGGCCATGTTGGATTGCCCAATCAGCAGGAACAGGTGAAACGATTGCGGATCCTGCGGGACCACAACGTCTTGAGCGCAGCTCACCGCTGGCCACAAGGCTGAGAGAAACATGAGAACAAGAGTCATTCGGATCATTGAGTAAATTCCCTCGATGCGACTTTCGTGAATTAATTCATGGGAGAAGAGATTTCCTGCGACGTGCAGATCCTGTGGAACGCGGGATTCTATTTCGCCAACCCGCGTCCATAAAGCGGGAAGGCATGGCAAAGCAGCCTTCTCCGGAAAAGCCTGCCTTGCCGCGAATTCAGGATTCACATTTCTGAATCACCGAAAACTTCACGCCACTGAGCGAGTTGGCAGCACCATCAAACGCCGTCGCTTTTGGTCAGTTGGTTCCTGTAACGTCGAAATCCGGCGAGCGAAAATGATGCTCGTTCGACGCTGAAGGCTGTATCCGTTACCGTCTCTTCTGTTTTGCTGCACGAAATGATGGCTCTTGAAGAAAGCACTGCCGCATGAAACTTGGACTCATCAACAGCGCGTGGGCTCAGGCTGGGCGGGATACGGCGTGGGGGATTCAGAAGACGCGAGAGATTGGATTTGACGCAATCGATATCTTCACGGATCCGCTGGATATCGACGTGCGCGAACGGAAGCTGATTCGTCGCGAGTGCGCCAAGGCGAATTTGCCGATCGTTTCAGTGTGCTGCGTGGCGACGGGGCTGATTGATTTCAATCCGTCGGTGCAGCGATTTCATCTCGATCGTTGCGAAAAGTTTCTTGATCTATGCTACGAACTTGAGGCCGAAAATCTGCTGCTGGTGCTTGGCGAATATATTTGGAATCAGGAGGTCATTCCGCCGGAAGCCCAATGGAAAACCGGAATCGACAACTGCCGCCGCCTCGCAAATTATGCGGACAGTCTGGGTCTGAAGATTGCGCTGGAACTGGAGCCTTTTCAACTGTCTTTGGTCAACAACGTGGACAACATGGTCCGATTCCTGGACGACGCGGCGAATCCGGCCTTGTGTGCGAATATTGATGTCTCGCATTTGGCACTGGCGGACGTGAAACCCGAAGAGGTCAGCCGTCTGAGGGGCAAAGCGATCCATGTTCATATTTCCGACTGCGACGGAACGAAGCACGGTGATTTGCCACCGGGGCGGGGTGTTGTGAATTTTGACGGATATCTGAAAGAAATTGCAAAGCTCAACATGGGTGGTACGATTTCGATCGAACTTGAGTATTCTCCGGAACCTGACCGCGTGGAAGACTGGGTTCGTGAAGCGTTTACGGCGACTGCGGCGTTGATGCGGAAGGCGGGGCTGCGGGATTGACGTGGTGGCCAAACTCGTCAGAGTGCGGGACAGAAGTGGCGCGACTTCTGTTGCGTCCAGCCATCAGAAGTCTCACGACTTCTGCTACATTCACACTCAGAAGTTTGACGACTGACTGAACAATGGATTCCTGACGTATGAATTATCCCATTCGACTCCCGTGTGCGATCGTATTTCTGATTGCGGCGATGTCGATGGTTGTCGCCGATGAGCAGATCGCGACCGACGGAGCGAAGATTGAATTCTTCGAGAATCGAATTCGACCGGTGCTCGTCAAGCACTGCTATGAATGTCATTCCGCTGGTGCAAGAGAGATCAAAGGCGGACTGCTGGTGGATTCGCGAAATGGACTGATTGTTGGCGGAGATTCGGGTGCGGCAATCGTTCCGGGCGAGCCGGATGAAAGTCTGCTGATCCAGGCGCTGCGGCATGAATCCCTCGAAATGCCACCGGATCAGAAACTTGCCGACGAAGTCATTGCCGATTTCTCGCAGTGGATTCGCGACGGGGCCGCTGATCCGCGCATCGCCGTGGTGACTCACGCTAAACGTGCGATTGACGTGGAACAGGGGCGCCAATTTTGGTGTTTTCGCCCGATGCCTCAAGTGCAAATTCCAGAAGTCGATTCCGCCTGGGCGACGACGGATGTTGATCGTTTCATCGTGGCGCAGCAAATGAAAACAGAGATCAACGGGCAAAGTGTCGTCCGTGCTGCGGAGGCAACTCCGGAAACTCTGATTCGACGGCTGACGTTTGTACTCACCGGATTGCCGCCAACACTTGATGAGCAGGATGAGTTTATTCTCGCCTGGATCGAAGATTCCAATGCCGCAATGGAATCGACCGTTGATCGACTTCTGGCGTCGCCGAGATTTGGGGAGCACTGGGGTCGTCATTGGCTGGACGTGGCGAGATTCTCTGAATCAACGGGTGGCGGTCGCAGTTTGATGCTGCCGGATGCCTGGCGATTCCGGGACTATGTGATTCGCTCATTCAACAGTGACAAGCCCTTCGACCAGTTAGCGCGAGAGCACATTGCCGGCGACCTGTTGCCGTTCTCCTCCGACGAGCAGCATGATGAACAACTGACTGGCGTCGGATATCTGATGCTGGGGGCGATCAACTATGAAGAGCAGGACAAAGAACAACTGCGAATGGATGTTGTGGACGAACAGATTGAATCAATGGGACGTTCGTTTCTGGGGATGACGCTGGGATGCTGCCGCTGCCACGATCATAAATTTGATCCGATCCCAACAACGGATTACTACGCGCTGGCTGGGATTTTTCGCAGCACGAAGTCCCTGTTGCCGGGCAACGTCAGCGAGTTCGTCACGGCACCACTGCGGGTGGGCTATGACAAGGTTGCTTTGGATGTCTGGACCGCTCGGGACAAGGAACTGGAACAACAGATCGCGGCACTGAAGAAAATTGTTCAGCCAGGAACATCGGTCAGTCGCGGTGTTTCGAAGATGCCAAATCGAGATGACCTTGCGGGCGTGATCATTGATGATTCTGAGGCGACGTTTGAAGGTGAGTGGACGGAATCTAAATTTCAGCAGCCGTTTGTGGGCGATGGTTACCAGCACAGTGGCCATGGCCAGCCGCGCAGCGGTCTGGCGGCGCATTACGAAACGAAGCTGCCAAACGACGGCGAGTATGTCGTGCGGATGGTGATCAATCCCGGCGAAAGTCGTTCCGGCAGTGTTCCCGTGCTTATTGTTCACGCCGACGGCGAATCGATCGTGACGGTCAGTCAGAAGACAGCGCCTCCCGGCGACGGAGTTTTTGCGGAACTCGGACGGTTTCGTTTTGAATCTGCTATGTCGGCGAAAGTCACCGTCAAGGCTGCTGAGGCCGCGCCGGGATATGTGATTGTGGATGCGATTCAGTTTGTGGAACCGATGGCGCTGGACGGTGCTGCAGCCAAGGTCGCGTCGAGCCAGAAAACTATCGAGCCAGATGCCGAAAAGTCGGAAACACCGGACGGCCAGACGGCGAATCTGGAAAGACAGCTGAAGGCGATTGAAGCGGAGCGCGCGGCACACAAAAAGAACAAACCAGAAATCCCAGTCACGATGTGTGTGCGTGAGGATGAGCAGCCCGCTGACTGGCATGTTCATGTTCGGGGGGAGATTCGGAATCTTGGTGCCGTTGTGCCTCGGGGATTTATCACGGTTGCCACTAATTCCAGGCAGAGCGCGGCCATCCGGAATGTGACATCCAGCGGACGGCTTGAACTGGCGAACTGGATTGCATCGCCCGCTAATCCGCTGACGGCGCGGGTCTACGTCAATCGCGTGTGGCAAAATGTGATGGGCGAGGGTTTGGTGCGGACGCCCGACAACTTTGGGGAAACCGGCCTGCGTCCAACGCACCCGGAATTGCTGGACTATCTGGCGGATTCATTCGTTCGAAACGATGGCTGGTCGACACAAAAACTGATTCGTCGGCTGTGTCTGACTTCGATGTTTCGAATGGCGTCGGAAGGACCAGGCGAAACGGACATTGGTGATCCGGAAAACGTTCTGCTGGCCCGCGCCTTTCGTCGAAGGCTGGAAGCTGAGTCGGTGCGTGACGCGCTGTTGCAGATCAGTGGCCGACTGGATCTGTCGATTCAGTCCGGTCGCACGATTGGAAAACTTTCGACGTACGACAACGAATATCATCACGCTGAACATCCGGCATTTTGCCGCAGTGTTTACGTGCCGTCGTTTCGCAACACCATGCTGGATCTTTTTGAAGTGTTCGACGTCGCGAACCCAAACATCGTGACAGGAAAACGCACACGCAGCACGCGCCCGGCCCAATCCCTGTATATGCTCAACAGCCCGTTTGTCATGGATCAGGCTCAGCAGGCGGCGGCAGTGTTCCTGAAGTCCTCCGCGTTTCATATTGATGACATCTCGCTGAGTGTGGATAACGCCTGGAGGATTTGCCTCGGACGCATTCCTTCGGACGCTGAGGCCGCAGCCGCAATCCACGTCGTCAATCAGAGGGCCGGATCTGAAGATGCGTGGAGTTCGCTGTTTCACAGTCTGTTCGCGTCGGTGGACTTTCGATTCCTTGACTAAGCTGAGACGCGCCAACTCCTAGGGTACGATCTGTCCAATCCGGAGTTAATGCGGGGATTTTCAGATTCTTGTCGATCAAAATGATCGGAGTCCAGGCAGACTTCGTGTTGTGGCCCCGCTGGCTTTACGCCCAATGGCGTGGACTTAAGCGAAAAACTGGGAGAAACGTGGGTGAATTGAAACTGGGGTAGCCTGAAATGGCCTCCATCATCTGTTTGATGACGAAGAGATTCATCAGCCGTGTGACACACTCAATCTCGAGTTTCGCGACAGAGTCTCCACTCCGGCAATCACGCTCGGGCTGTTTGTGTCTCAGGTTCTCAGTCGAGGCGATGCCTGTATTACTGTCATGGCAAAATTCAATCGTGAAAGAAAGGACAGAGGGCTCTCACCTGTCTCCGA
>Ga0154020_10009263_pt1 | contig 11343 bp, 9 predicted proteins | sample Klosneuvirus_201_FD_109709 | JGI IMG/M metagenome (GOLD analysis project Ga0154020, IMG submission 109709) | Active sludge microbial communities from wastewater, Klosterneuburg, Austria - Klosneuvirus_20160825_MG | ecosystem: Engineered > WWTP > Aerobic digester > Activated sludge | place... | reverse complement strand
TGGCAGGCAGCGCCGGCAGATCGTGTCCCCCGCGCGTCGCCGGCAGCTCGGCCGCCACCGCCGGCGTCGCGAGCCGATCCGCAGGCGAAGGGGTCTTGAGGCGCTCGGCCGGCAGATCGGCGGGTGCGGCGCCCGGCTTCGCAGCGTCGCCGAGCAGCCCCGGCACGAGGTTGCCGAGGCCGAGCTGGGTGCCCTTGAGCACGGCTCCCTTCGCGCGCGGGGGCGGGGGGCGGTGCGCGGGTGCGGGCAACCCCGAGCCCGCAGGCGCGGGGAGATCGTCGTCGGCGTGTGTACCCGTCGGCGCCGTCTTGGTGACGGCGGGCGGCAGCGAGGAGGCCTCGGGTGCCGCCGGTGCGTTCCGCGGCACGGCGGCCATGCTGCTGCCCCCGGGGGGCTGACCCGCGGCTGCAGACGCGATCACCGCGGGGCTCGCGGGCAGCGTGGGCGGCGGGGGCTCGGCCCCTTCGGCCTCGGGCTTCTTGACGACGAAGGTGGTCGTGCACTTGGGGCACCGCACCTTGAGCCCCGCCGCGGGGATCCGGCGCTCGTCGATGTTGTAAGGGGCGCCGCAGCTGCTGCACTGGACCTTCAGAGCCATCGGGCCGGGAGCGTATCACGGCCCTTCACAGACCCCAGTAACAGACGACCTTCTGTTTTCCGCTGTCATCGGTGACGCAGGGCGCGAACCCATGGGCCCGGGCCTTCTCGAACACCGCCTGGGCGCGCGCGTGCTCGTTGCAGGCCCCGACGTAGTCCTCGACGGCGATCCACAGCGGGCGGCCGTCCTTGGTGCCGAGGCCCAGCGCCTTCCAGGCCAGGAGCTCGGCTTCGGCCGCGGCGTCGTGCTTCGGCTCCCAGACCTCTTCGTGGGCGATCCCGTCGAGGAGGGTCGCGAAACGGACGCCGCCCGTCACCCCGAGCCGCGTGACGTCGGAGGTGCCGTTCTGCATCACGAGCAGCGCGTCCGGGAAGCGTTCACGGAGCTTGCGCACGAGGTCGAGCCCGCCCTGGCGGCACGACTTGGTGCAGGGACCGTTCTTCTCGGTGGGCTCGTGCGACAGCAGCTCGAGGTTGTCGAGGTAGAGGCCGTCGACCCCGCGCGCGAGGAGCCGCGCCGCCAGGTGCTCGACGACGAGCTTCTGGTAGTCGGCGTTGCTCGGGTCCATCCAGACCTCGTCGGGGTAGCCGTCGTAGCTCCCGAGCTGGGAGACCACGTTGGCGCCGCACGAGACGAACCCCGCGGGCACCTTCTTCCAGTAGGTGCGATAGCGCTCGCAGGCGCCGACGTTCAGGTAGCTCAGGACCTTGTTCTTGCCGCCGTTCTTCAGCTTCTGCAGCTGCGCGTCGGTGAAGTTGCCGACCCCGTCGTCGGTCGGGTCGGCGTCGATGTTCACGATGCGGAAGCTCTGGGCGACCTTGTCGAGGCTGCCCATCTCGGCGGCGTTGCCGTAGAACGAGAGCCAGGGCCCCGTGGTCGGGAATCCTGGCCCGGTCGTCACCAGCCCGGCCTTGTCGACCGAGCTCGAGGTGACCACCGAAGGCGCCGACGAGGCGCTCGTCGACCCCATCGTCATGATGGGATCGGGGGCTCGACCATCGGCGATCACGCTTCGCCGGCCCCGCGGCTGACACCCGCTCGCTCCGTCGAGCACCAGGGGCAGCATCACCGAGAGAACCCCGAACCACCCTCCGCGCAGCCTCGACACGCCGCGGACCTTAGCACTAGGGTAGCGGCGCCGTGACGCGTACCACCTTCCTCGCCCGCCTCGTCGTCGCCCTGCTCGCGCTCTTGATGGGCCTGGGCTGTGGAGGCTCGCTCGTCACCAAGATCCAGAAGAGCGCGACCGCGCCGCGCGCCTCCGCGCGCTGGACCATCCTGCCGTTCGCCAACCACTCCGACACGCCCCAGGCCGGTGAGCGCGTGGAGGCCCTCGCGGGCACGGTGCTGCGCGCGCGGGGGGTCGGCGCGATCGATCTCTACCCGGCGCCCAAGAACGACGACGCCTCGCTCGTCACCAACGACCACGCGCGCATCGAAGAGGCCATGGTCTGGGCCCGCCAGCAGAAGTACGACTTCGCGGTCACGGGCAGCGTCGAGGAGTGGCGCTACAAGGCCGGCATCGACGCGGAGCCCGCCGTCGGCGTCACCATCCGCATCGTCGAGCTCTCGACCGGCAAGGTGCTGTGGTCCGCCTCGGGCACCAAGACCGGCCGCGCGAGCGAGAACGCCAGCGGCACCGCGCTCACCCTGCTCGACGTGCTGCTCGGCAACCTCGATCTCGGCTGAGATGAGTTCCTCGGGGGAGGTCATCGCGGAGCGTCGAGGGCGGGATCTGCGCCGCATCCTCGGCGCGATCGCCGAGACGATCGTCGTCAGCCTGCTCGTGCCCACGATCGGGTTCTTCTTCAACCGGCGCGACCCGTTCATGACGGAGAGCCCGTTCACCTGGGTGGTGGTCGGGCCCCTCCTCGTCGGCCTCCGGCACGGGTTCGCCGCCGGGTTCACGAGCGCGATGCTCGTCGACGCGCTCATGATCGGCTCGTATCGCCTCGGCTTCGTCGACAAGGCGCCGCCTTCGCAGCTCGTGCTCGGCACCATCGCCATCGGCATGCTGTGCGGGCAGGTCGCCCAGGTGTGGCGCCGCGACCGCGCCGAGTGGGAGGTCACCTCGCGTTCCCTCGAGCTGCAGCTCGACGAGGCCCTGCGCAACGGCTTCCTGCTCGAGATCGCCAACGAGCGCCTGCACGCCCAGCTCGGCGAGGGCGCGGTCAACCTGCGCGAGGCCATGATCGGCGTGCGCAAGATCGCGGCCGACGTGAAGGAGCCCACGCTCGCGATGCTGGCCTCGTCGAGCCTCGACGTGTTCGCCGAGTACTGCCACATCGAGGCCGCCACCATCCACAGCGTGTTCCAGGCCCAGATCTCGCCCAAGGCGGTCGCCCAGCTCGGCGGCGCGCAGGCGGTGCCCGCGACCGATCCGCTCGTGCGCGCGGCGCTGAACAGCAAGAAGCTCGCGGTCGTGCCCCTGCACGGCGGCCAGCTCGCGCACGACACCCGCCTGCTCGCGGCGGTGCCGTTCGTCGACACGAGCGACGACGTGCGCGGCGTCCTCTGCATCGAGGCCATGCCCCTCGCTGCGTTCGAGCGCAAGAACCTGCAGACCCTGTTCCTGCTCTGCGGCCACTTCGCCGACCTGCTCGCGGCCCGCGGCGAGGCCACCGAGCTCGAGCGCGGTCGCCGCGCCGAGTTCCAGAAGCGCGTCGGTCGCGCCCTCCGCGACCTCGTCGAGTCGGACATCCCTGCGATCGTGGTCGGCCTCTCCATGGGCCGGGCCTCGGCGGTGTCCGACATCATCGAGGACATCATCCAGACCCTGCGGCAGGCCGATTTCCCCCTCGTGCTGCGCACCGCCCAGGGCGCGCACCTCTTGCTCGTGCTCATGCCGATCACCTCCGAGGCGCAGGCCGTCGAGCGCCGCATCGAGGCCATGGTCGAGCGCGAGCTCCACCGCTCCCTCGGCGAGTGCGAGGCGCGGATCTTCACCCACGTCCTCGCCAAGACCGACACCCCCGACACGCTGCGCGAGCTCCTGCTCGCCAAGGCCCGAGGGGAGGCCTGATGCTCGCGCTCGCGCTCGGCGCGGCGCTCTCGCTGGTCGACTTCGTCCTGGTCGTCGGGCTCGTCCACGGTCCCGACGCCGCGACCGCGGGGCTGCTCCTCGTGGCCCACCTCGGCGTCGGCGCCCTCGCCGCCGTGCTCTTGCAGCTCGGCGCCCCTCCGGTCGTCGCGCGCGACCGCCTGCGCTTCGCGCTCGCCATCGGGCTCCTCTGCATGTTCGTGCCGGTCGCTGGCGCGCTCGGCGCCGCCGCCTTCGTGAGCCTCGGTCTCGCCCGCAAGCACCGCCGCGTCGACGCGCCGTTCGTGCTCGAGGAGTTCGTGCTCGCGCCGCTCAAGCGTCCCGTCGGCGTCGGGCGCATGCCCTCGGCGGTGAAGATCGCCAGCATCCTCGGCAACCACACCCCCGAGACCGCCGAGCGGCGCTTCCGCAACGTGCTGCTCACCCGCGCGCTGCCGCCCAAGATCGCCCTCGATCTGCTCAAGACGGCCCTGCGCGACCCCTCCGACGAGGTGCGCCTGTTCGCCTTCTCGCGCATCGAGCACGTGCGCGACGAGATCGAGACCAGCATCCGCGACCTCGAGCACCGCCTCGACGTCGCGGAGCCGCACCAGAAGGGCCGCTTCGCGCTGCGCCTCGCGGAGTCCCACCTGCAAATCTGCGAGTACGGCCTGGCCGACGGCGCGGTCTACGATCTCGCCCTCGAGAAGGCGCGCGCCAACGCGGCCGCCGCGGTGGAGCTGATGCCCGAGGCCGCGGCCGCTCGCTTCGTGCTCGGCCGCATCTTGCTCGAGCAGAAGCGCTTCGCCGACGCCGACCCCGTGCTCGGCGAGGCCTTGCGGCTCGGCTACGAGGCCGAGACGGTCGTGCCGATGCTGGCCGAGTGCGCGTTCCGTGGGCGCGACTTCGAGCGCGTCGGCTTCCTGCTCCGCGAGCTCGGCATCGACCGCCAGACCCTGCCGGTCGGCGCCCTCTCGACCATGCCACCGCCGCGCCCCACGCGACCGTCGCTCATGGGCATGAGCATCGCGAGCGTCCCACCGCCGCCACCGTCGAGCCGAGGAGCGAGCGCGTGAGCAACGTACGCAAGCTCGCGCCCGGCCAGGTGGCCGACGTCACCCTCGTGCTCGAGGGCACCTATCCCTACGTGAGCGGCGGCGTCTCGAGCTGGGTCCACCAGATCATCAAGGGCCTCCCCGAGATCAAGTTCAGCCTCGTCTTCATCGGCAGCGCGCCCGACAAGTACGAGAAGATCCGCTACGCGCTCCCGCCCAACGTCGTGCACCTCGAGGAGCACTACCTCTCCGAGACGCCGAAGTTCGAGCGCATCGTCAAGGAGCGCGGGGACGCCGAGTTCTACCAGCGCTCCGACGTGCTCCACGCCGCGTTCAAGGGCGGAGACCCTTACGACATCGGCATCGCGCTCGAGAACGTGGCCTCGATGCTGCTCACGGAGCCCGCGCGGCACGAGCACGACTTCTTGTTCTCCGAGCTCTCGTGGGAGTCGATCCTCGCGAAGTACCACGACCGCGCGCCCGATCGCTCGTTCCTCGACTATTTCTGGTCGATCCGCTCGATGCACGGGCCCATGTTCATCGCGGCCAAGGCCGCGGCGCGGGTGCCGCCGTCGCGGGTGTTCCACGTGATCTCCACCGGCTTCGCGGGCTTCCTCGCCATGCTGCTCGCCAAGGCGCGCAAGAAGCCGCTCATCCTCACCGAGCACGGCATCTACACCAAGGAGCGCCGCATCGAGCTGCTCCAGGCCAACTGGGTCAAGGACGACGAGAACAACCCCGCCGGCATCGGGTTCTTCCGCCAGTCGTGGATCCGTTACTTCGAGCTGCTCGCCAAGATGACCTACGCGGCGGCGAACCCGATCGTCGCGCTCTACGAGGGAAACCGCACGCGCCAGATCGCCGACGGCGCCGACCCCTCGCGCACGATGGTCGTGCCCAACGGCATCGACCTCGAGCGCTTCGCCCCGCTGCGCCAGCAGCGTGAGGCCAAGGTGCCCAAGGTGCTCGGACTCGTCGGCCGCGTGGTGCCGATCAAGGACATCAAGACCTTCGTCCGCGCGATGAAGATCGTCTCGCAGGCCATCCCCGACGTGGAGGGCTGGATCGTCGGCCCCGAGGGCGAGGACCCGACCTACGCGCGCGAGTGCAAGGACCTCGCGACCAGCCTGGGCCTCGACGGCATCGTCAAGTTCCTCGGCTTCCAGAAGGTCGAGGACATCCTGCCGAAGCTCGGCATCAACGTGCTCACCTCGATCAGCGAGGCCCAGCCGCTCTCGATCCTCGAGGGCTTCGCCGCGGGCATCCCTTCGGTCGCCTCCGACGTCGGGTGCTGCGCGGAGCTGATCCACGGCGTCGGCCCCGAGGACGAGGCGCTCGGCTCGGCGGGTGCGATCGTCCCCATCGCCGACCCCGAGGCCACCGCGCGCGCGTGCGTGGCGCTGCTCCGCGACGAGAAGGCCTGGTTCCAGGCCCAGCGCGCCGCCGTCGAGCGCGTCGAGACCCACTACACCCAGACCCAGATGATCGACCGCTACCGCCACCTGTACTCGCAGGCGCTCGCGGCGGCCGAGGCGCGCGAGCGCGCGCGGAGGGTGTGACGTGGCGGGCATCGGCTTCTCGCTCCGCAAGCACCTGCGCAAGGAGACCTACTTCGGGTTCTTCACCGCCTACCTGCTCGCGGGCGTGATCGGCTCGGGCCCGTGGGTGGTCTCGATCTGCTCGATGCTGCTCATCGGCACCCTGAGTCCGGCCTTCGGCGCCAAGGGCGAGGGCATGTCGCACTTCCTCGCCACCGTCACCCAGCTGATGGCGGCCTCGCTCGTGCTCTCGGGCCTCTTGCAGCTCATGTTCACGCGGTTCATCGCCGACCGCACGTTCGAGGAAGACGAGGAGGCCGTCGTCCCGAACCTGTTCGGCGCGCTCCTCGTCACGACGCTCGGCTCGGCGCTGGTCGCCACGCCGGTCGCCGCGTTCGGCTTCGCCGGCGGTGGCTACCACGCCTACCGCGTGCTGCTGGTCTGCGCGTTCGTGACCCTCTGCAACATGTGGGTCGTCACCGTGATCCTCTCGGGCATGAAGGGCTACTGGTCCATCGTGCTCGTGTTCCTGCTCGGGTACGGGATCACCCTCGGCGCCGCCCTCGCCCTCGCGCCCTACGGCGCCCCCGGCTACCTCGCCGGGTTCTGCATGGGCCACGGCGCCATGCTTTTCGCCATGCTGGTGCTCATCACCCGCGCGTACCCGGCGAGCAAGCTCATCGCGTTCCAGTTCCTGGACAGGAAGCGCGTGTTCCCGGAGCTCGCGCTCGCCGGCGTGTTCTTCAACCTGGGCATCTGGGCCGACAAGTTCGTGTTCTGGGCCTACCCGCTCACCAGCGAGACCCTGGTCGGGCCCATCCGCTACTCGGTGATCTACGACGTCCCCATCTTCGTCGCCTACCTCACCGTCATCCCCGGCATGGCCGCGTTCCTCGTGCGCATCGAGACCGATTTCGCCGAGAAATTCGCCATCTTCTTCGACGCCGTCCGCAAGGGCACCTCGTTCCAGCGTCTGACGGTCATGCGCTCCGACCTGGTCGATGCCGCGCGCGAGGGCATCTACGACGTGTTCCGCATCCAGGGTCTCGCGGTCGCCACCCTGCTCGTGCTCACGCCGCGCGTGCTGCGACTGTTCCGGATCCCTTCGTACTACTCCCACCTGTTCCAGATCGACGTCGTGGCGGCGGGGTTCCAGGTCGTCCTCCTGTCGATGTTCACGATCCTGTTCTACCTGGACTACCGAAAGCTCGTTCTCTACCTGTGCGTCCTCTTCTTCGTCGCCAACACGGGGCTCTCGCTCCTCACCCTCGCGCTCGGGCCGCGCTTCTACGGGCTCGGATTCGTGGTCGCGGGCGCCCTCACCAGCCTGCTCGCCATGGGCGCTCTCTCCCGGAAGCTCGAGCGGCTCGAGTACGAGACCTTCATGCGGTAGGCGACCCCACGTGCTAGACCTTCGGCCTCTCTGATGCGCCTCGATCTCGCCCCGCTCGGCGTAGCCTGGTTCGACAAGAACCTGGGCGGCGTCCCCGTGCAGGAGCCGACCGTCGTGCTCGGTCCGCCCAAGTCGGGCAAGACCTGCCTCACCCTCGGTTTTCTCCTGCGTTCGCTCGAGGACGCGCCCGCCATGCTCGTCACCGACGACGCGCCCGAGGCGGTCATCGACCTGTGCTCCAGCTTCCTCGAGCGCGACCTGCGGCCGTTCCTGCGCAGCAAGCGACTCACCATCCTCTCCTACGGGCACTCGTTCGCCGACGAGCTGCAGGGGAGCGGCGGTGCGGGCGCGCCCCTCGCCGAGATCGCCTCGCTCGTCCGCAAGCGCGGCATCGGCGCCATCGCCTTCGACACCTTCGACCCGGTCGTCCTCGCGCCCGACGCGGCGAGCGCCCGCGCGTTCGTGCGCGGCGTGGTCGCGGCCCTCTCGCCCCTCGCCATCCCCACGCTGGTCACCGCGCGCGCCGACGCCAAGGGCCGCTCGCCGGCGTTGCAGGAGCTCGTCGCGCGGGCCGCGGCCTCGCTCGAGCTCGAGGTCGACCGCAAGGGACGCAAGCTCCGCATCGCCCACGCCACGTGGTGCAGCCTGCAAGACGTCGAGATGCGCGTCGACTTCGTCCAGCGTCAGGGCATCGTGGTGCGCGAGGAGACCGTGGTCCTCCCCAAGAGCAAGAGCGGCGAGCACCGCTTCGACGGCCTGCTCACCTACGACAGCCTCCCCGCGGTGCGCCCGAGCCTCGACAGCCGCCCGCCCCTGGCCGCGAACGGGATCACGAGCAGCCTCGACAGCGACGACCTCGAGCGCGTCAGCGTGCGCAGCCTCGTCGCGAGCAGCATCAGCAGCGGCGACCAGCACCGCGCCGTGCAGGCGCCGATCCTCGGCGCGGCGAACCCGCTCGGTCCGCGCGCCCACGCCTTCGAGACCTTGCGCTCCGAGCACCCCGACCAGGGGTCGGCCCGGCCGCCCTCCGAGCCCCCGCGCACGGGTGGAGCGCTCTATCCGCACCAGCTGCCGCCCAACGTGCCGGTGCCGCAGAAGCCCACGTTGCCGGGCTTCAAACGCCCTGAGCTCCCCGGCGAGCACGCCGTCGCCGAAGCTCCGCTCGACCCCTCCGAAGAGCCCACGCGAGTGAACCGTCGATGAGCCCGCGCATCGATCTGTTGGCCGGTCCGGTCGCTATCGGCGCCGGCGGTCTGGTCACCCTGGTCGCGCTCGCGGTGCTCGTCGCCCGCGCGAGTCGTCGGGTCACGCCACGCACGGCTGGCAACGAGCCGCTCCGGTACTTCGTCGAGTACACCGCCGACGAGACCTCGGTGCAGCCCGCGGTCCGCACCGGCGCCGAGCTTCGCACGCCGGTGTTCGCGGTCGTCCTCGGCGCGAGCCTGCTCCTCGCGGGCGGCGTCCTCTACCGCGCGCGGCCCCAGGGCCCGATCGACGGCCCACCCCCCGCGCCCGCCTCCGCGTCGACCACGAGCCCTGGCACCACGCTGCCCACCCCCAAGAAGATCGGTCGCATCGCCCCCTCGCCGATCGCCATCACCCCCCGCCGTCCCTCGTTCTTCCTCACCCCCACCGCCGATCTCAACGGCGACGGCAAGGTGCAACACGAGGAGCGCGCGATGATCCACGCCGAGACCCCGCTGTTCGTGGTGGTCACCATCGAAGACGCTGGCCACGCCGACGGTCTCGCGTGGGTCCAGGAGCTCCTCGAGAGCCACCACCTGAGCAGCAAGGTCACCTGGTTCCTCACCGGGCAAGGCTTCGATCGCAAGGGCGGCGTCGTGGGCACCGCGTGGCAGCGGGCGAGCTACGAGGGCATGCTGGGCCTCTCGAGCACCACCCGCGACGCCGAGCTCGGTGACCTCGCGCTCGACAAGTGGGTGGACGAGCTCGGCTCGCTGCAGCGGCTGCTCCGCAAGGAGCTCGAGCTGCCGAGTGGCTGGGATTGGAAGACCGTGCCGCTCGGCGCGCGCGCGCCGTTCCTCGCGGCGAACGACGCCTGGTTCTCCGCGCTCTCGAAGCTCGAGGGCACGCTGGTCTACGACTCCTCGCTCGTGATGCAGCCGGCGGAGCCCGCGCTCACCGTCGAGGCGCCGCGCGACACCTACTGGCCCTTCACGCTGCACGAGGGCTTGCCCAAGGAGGCCAAGGCGCCCTGGGTCACGGGCAAGCCCGTCGCGCTCACGCCGCACCCCCTCTACGAGCTCCCGCTCACGCCGTGGGCGCTGCGGGCCAAGGGCCAGCCGCCCGAGTGGCAGCCCTCCACCGACTCCAACCTCTTCCGCTTCCACCCGTGCGCCGAGAACGCCACGCAGGCAGAGCCCGAGGCGGTCGCGCAGCTCTCGCAGAACCTCGTCGCCCACTACAAGGGCAACCGCGCGCCGTTCCACCTCGGTCTGCGCACGGGCGCCTACGGCAAGCCCGGTTGCGCGCGCGCGACCATCGACAAGTTCCTCTCCGAGGTGGGCCGTCGCATCGAGGAGGGTGAGAACATCCGCTTCATCGACGTCCCCTCGCTGCTCGCCTGGATGGCCAAGAAGAACGCGCCCTGAGCGCTTCGGTCACTCGATCGGCGAGAACGCCGACAGGTCGCGGTCGCAGCGCCCGGTGACGACGAGGTCGGCGAGCAGGCGACCCGACTCCGGCGCGAGCAGCACGCCATTGCGGTGGTGGCCCGTCGCGACGTAGAGCCCCTCCACGAACGTCGCCCCGAGGATCGGGCGCGGCGCAGCGGGGCGGAACCCCGACCAGGTCCCCGAGATCGGCGCGCTCGCGAGCGCCGGCAAGAGGGCGAGCGCCTGCGTCAGCACCTGGTGCACGCCCCCCGCGGTCACCTCCTTGACGTGGCCGACCTCCTCCATGGTGGAGCCGAGCAGCGTGCGCCCGTCGGCGCGCGCGAGCACGTAGCCGCGGTCGCCCATGACCACCCCACGGACGATCGGTGGGCGCGTCTCGACCTGCACGATCTGCCCGCGCACCGGGTGGACCTTGCGCAGCCCGGTGGGCAGGTTGCCGACGAGCGAGGACCAGCTGCCGGCGGCCACGACCACGCGGTCGGCCTCGAGGACGCCGTCGACGAGATCGACGCCGCGGGCGCGCTGTCCCTCGACCCGCACGCCGCGCACCATCGCGCCACTGCGCAGCTCGACCCCGCTCGCCACGCAGGCCTGGTGCAGGGCCCGCAGCAGGAGCGGCGGGTCGACCTGCCCGTCGTCCGGGAAGTGCACCGCGGCTTTCACCTCGGCGGAGAGCGCCGGCTCGAGCTGTCGCGCCTCGGCGCCGTCGAGGAACGCGACCCGCGCGAGCGCCTTCTGGAACGCGTACTTGGCGTGCAGCGCGGCGACGTCGCCCATGGTCGTCTTGAGCGCGCCCGCGGGGCGATACCCGGTGCCGAAGCCCACCCGCTCCACGAGCTCGACGTCGAGCGACGCGTGCCGCGCGCGGGCCGCGATCATGAACGAGAACAGGTCGCGATCGAACGGCGCGCCCTCGAGCTCGTGGGCCTCGACCTGCGCGCCCAGGATGCCCGCGGCGGCGCTCGAGGCCTCGGCGCCCGGGATGGCGCGCTCGAGGACGACGACCTTCACGCGGTGACGGGTGGCGAGCTCGAGCGCCACGCAGCAGCCCACGATCCCTCCGCCCACGACGACGATGTCCGGTCGCATCACGGCTCCTTCTTC
>Ga0154020_10009262_pt1 | contig 11344 bp, 9 predicted proteins | sample Klosneuvirus_201_FD_109709 | JGI IMG/M metagenome (GOLD analysis project Ga0154020, IMG submission 109709) | Active sludge microbial communities from wastewater, Klosterneuburg, Austria - Klosneuvirus_20160825_MG | ecosystem: Engineered > WWTP > Aerobic digester > Activated sludge | place... | reverse complement strand
TGAATAACATATTTTCCACTTAAACTATCATAACAAATAGCTGCCACGTAGATATTATCATCGTCGTAACTCAACATCGCTTCTGTTTTGGTGACAGCTAAAGAAGTATCGAAAGGGAAATTCTGACAAAACGTTGAAGATCTTTCGCAATCTGTCCAGGTATTTTCTTTGAGATCACCATCAATGACAATTTTTTCGTTCGTTTTACGGATATGAAGTGATTTTATTTCATCTTGAGCCAATGAGCTACCTGATACAAATATCATTACCGAAAAAAGGTAATAAATAATGTTTACGGAGATTTTCACCAGATAAAGGAATTACTTTAACTCATTCACAAATGCACCTACGCCTTCAGTGGCTACTTTTTTGATGTGCTTAAGATTGATGACATAATCGAGGTTAAATTCTCCCGGGTCGATTAGCCACTTTTGTGCGCTCGGTTTCACGTGGTGCAAAATGCCTGCAGCAGGATAAACATTTAAAGAGGTACCAATTACAACAAACATATCTGCTTCTTCAGCAAGAGCTATAGCATTATCCATTTCAGGAACCATTTCACCGAACCAAACTATATGAGGACGTAATTGCGATCCTCTTTGGCAAAACTCACCCATTTTTATCTCCCATTTATCGACTTTAGTAATTAATGAGGAATCCACAGAACTTCTCACTTTCATTATTTCGCCATGAAGGTGCAGAACATTTTTACTGCCCGCGCGTTCATGTAAATCATCTATGTTCTGTGTGATAATATGTACATCGTACTTACTCTCTAATTGCGCAATGAGCTGGTGTGCTTTATTAGGGGTTGCCTCCATCACTTGCTTACGGCGCAGATTATAAAACTCATTCACTAATGCTGGATTCTTAGCCCAAGCTTCCGGGGTTGCGACATCTTCTATACGGTATTGCTCCCACAAGCCACCTGCATCCCTGAAGGTTTGCAAACCACTTTCTGCACTTACGCCTGCTCCACTAAATATGACCAGTTTTTTTTTCAATTTCTCTTAGAGATTTTCCTTTATGAATTTAAACATCTTCGTGTACAAATGCAAACGGGTATTACCCCCGTAAATTCCATGGTTTTTATTCGGGTAAGTCATAAACTCAAACGGAATATTATTCTTTACCAATGAACCAGCCATTTCCATGCTATTTTGATAATGCACATTATCATCAGCACTACCATGAACAAGCAAAAATTTGCCCTTAATGTTTTTAGTGAAATTAACCGGCGAATTATCTTCGTATCCACTCTTATTATCGGCAGGCTTTCTTAAAAAACGCTCAGTGTAAATATTATCATAATATTTCCAGTTAGTCACTGGTGCTACGGCTATTGCTGCCTTAAAATATTCTGCGCCCTTACTGATAACCAATGAAGCCATGTAACCACCATAACTCCAGCCCATGAAACCAATTCTGGTTTTATCAACATAAGATAATGTACCCAAATATTTTGCTACTTCAATCTGGTCTATGGTTTCTAATTTTCCTAGTTGTAAATAGGTACAGTGCTTGAACTGGCGGCCACGTCCCAGGGTACCACGTCCATCCACACAAACTACCATATATCCTTCCTGCGCTAAGAACTGATGCCAAAAACTTCCATCCCATGAATTATTACAAACGTTAGAGCCAGGGCCATTATACGCAAACATATAAACCGGATATTTTTTGGCGGCGTCAAAATTATGTGGCTTTATCATGTATCCATTCAACTCTATACCTTCAGAAGTTTTGAATGTGAAAAATGTTTTTGGTGAAACAGTATAAGACTTCATTTTCTCCTTTAATTTAGAATTATCTTCCAGCGTCTTTATCAATTTTCCATCAGCACTGTGTAATTCCATTACCAACGGTGTATTCGCATTGCTATAATAGCTGACATAGTATTTGTTTCCTTTTGTGAAATTGGCGTTCGTTGTTCCTTCTCCACCCGAAAGTAATTTCTTTGAACTTCCATTTAATTTAACAGAGTATAAATCACGGTTGATGGCGCCACGTTCTGTAGACAAGTAAAACAAAGTCTTAGTTTTCTCATCAACACCTTTAAAGTCTACTACATCCCAATTACCCTTTGTGATTTGATTAATAAGCTTCCCGTTATTATCATAATAATACAAATGATTAAACTCATCCATTTCACTACTCCAGATGAAACCACTGTTATCAGCTAAGAAAGTTAAGTTATCAGTAACATCAATATAAGTTTTGGCTTCTTCTGTTAAAATAACTTTGCTTGCACCTGTAATTGCGTTCGCATACAGTAATTCAATTTTATTTTGCAAACGGTTCATGCGCTGAATACATAATGTGGATGCATCATTGGTCCAGCTTATTCTTGGAATATAAATATCTTTTTCAGTACCGATATCTGCTGTAATGGTTTTTGCAGTAGCCACATCATAAACATGCACACTCACTATTGAATTATCTTCACCGGCCTTTGGGTATTTGAAAGTTTCTTTGTCAGGATATAAATTCCCATTGTATAAATCCATGCTATACTCCTTCACATTGGTTTCATCGAATTTTACATAAGCCAGACTTTTCCCGTCTTTGTTCCAACAGAAATAATCCGGTTTAGAAAATTCTTCTTCATAAACCCAGTCAGCCCAAGCATTTTTGATTTTATTATGACCGCCATCTGTGGTCACTTGAGTTTCTTCTCCACTTTCTAAATTCTTAATGAATAAATTATTATCACGCACAAAAGCCACTTTCCTGCAATCAGGAGAAAAAGCAGGAAACATCTGTTTACCATTAGCGCTTAATTCTATTACTTTTTTTGCCTTAATGTCATAAATAAAATGGAATGCTTTTGCCGAATGCCTGTAAATCTGATCACTTTCCAATGAAACTATCACCTTCGATTCATCCGGACTAAATTGATAACCTGCAAGCGGAATTGTTTTTCCATTGAACTTTACATCTTCACCTTTTATTAACACCTCTAATTTTGCTGAAGTTTTGATACTAAATTTTACCAAATCATGGTTTTCCCCGGCTTTCTCAAGATCAGAATAATGCTGACCATCATTCATGGCGTTATAACCACTTGCATAGGCCATTCGGAATGTGTTTTTCTGCCAGATATCCTCAAGGGTGATTTTAGTTTGTGCCTTTACAAAAACGGCAATCATCAGAAGGGCAATAAGTATCTTTTTCATAACACTAATTTTGTGTGAATTTACACATTTAGCTGATTTTACTCAATTAAACCTGTAGTTCAATAAGTTTTTATTAATTATCTAAATTATTTTTATAGTTTAGCATTGAAATATCCTACTTATTATGCAAAAATTCAAAGCCTTAATCATCGACGACGAAGAAAACAGCCGTAGCAATACTATTAATATGTTAAAAAACTATTGCCCAGAAATTGAGGTAATAGGTGAAGCCGGTAGTGGCCTGGAAGGTAAAGTGAAGATTCAGGATTTAAAACCTCACGTTGTGTTTTTAGACATTAACATGCCCGGCATGAATGGTTTTGAAATGCTTGAGGGTATTTATAACCGTGATTTTTGCGTGGTTTTCCTTACTGCCTATAGCGAACATGGTATTAATGCCGTAAAAGCAGGGGCTACTGATTACCTGATGAAACCCTTAATGTTAAGCGAACTTCAGGGTGCTATTAAAAAAGTGGTGCAGCATTTCGAAAGCAAAGGCGGAGGCGGAATTAAAGCCGAAAGCGATAAAAATCTGGTTTTAATCAACCATAGCAAAGGATTTAACTTAATTGATTTTAAAGACATCGTTTGGCTGGAAGCCAATGATAATTATACCACTTTGTATCTGAATACCGGCAAAAAAATAGTTGCTTCAAAAACCCTAAAAGAGTTTGAAATGATTTTACCGAACACCGAATTTTTCAGATCTCACCGTTCTACACTTATTAACGTAAGTTATATTAAAGAATATTCTAATAACGAAGGCGGCGAAGTAATTCTGAGCGACGGTACACATGTTCAGATTTCAAAAGCACGCGTTCAGGAGTTCGCGGATTTCATCAAAAACCGTTCAGTTTCTCCTAAATAAATACTATCTTTAACCTAGCCTCTAATGGCTTCTGTGGTAAGTATCAAATCATATTTGCTATATTCTTTTATTGTTTTATCCCTGCTTATAAAAGCACAGGATAAGTCTTTTAACTTTCAACATTACGGTCCTGAAGACGGCTTAAGCAATAATAACGTTTGGGCTGCAAAACAAGGCCCCGACGGCCTCATGTACATTGCCACCCAAAATGGGGTGTATAGTTACGACGGGTATTCCTTTATTAAAATAAAAGCGAAGAATCTTAAAACCAATTATATCCGAAACGTCAATTTCGATGCTAATTCTTTACTGATCATCAACAGAGAAGATGGTGTTTTTAATATTGACCGTGCAACTAATACCGCTAAAAAAAGCAATGAACTGGCCTTCGAAAATAAAGTTGACGAATTGATTATTGCAGGAGATTACGCTTATAGTTTATCTGATCAAATAGAAGTAAGTGCCATCAACATTAAAACCAAAGAGTACTTTCCGGATGAATTAAAGAATTACGACAATCAGGCATTTTGCATTTTTAAAAGTAAAGAAGGAAGAGTTTACGTAGGAAGAAGTACAGGTTTATATTGGTTTAATGGAGGAAAACAAGAAAAAGTAAAGGAATTAAAAAACAATCCCGTCTTCTCCATTTCTACCGATAATGAAGGCCGGCTCGCTATAGGAAGCTCTAACAAAATTATAATATTGAACAGTAATTATAAAGTTGAAAAAGAATATTACCCGAAATTCAAGGCTGCAAAAACATTACTTATTAGCGGGGAAAAAAACATTAATAAATTAATCATCGACAAGTACAACCGTTTTTGGTTTACAACATTCCCCGACAACAATCTATACATTTACGAGAACAACAATATTTATGATATTTTTGAATTACTCAACATTTCCCCTACCCTCATCAATCATTTATCGAAAGACAAAAGTGAAAATATTTGGGTGAGCACTTTTAATGATGGCATTTATTTTATTCAAAATCCATTCCTGAATAATTTTTCATTTACCAATAACAAAAAAATACTGACGGTAAATGAAGTGAAATTAAATAAAGATTTAATTTTGGCAGCTACGAACAATGGTCTTTACAGCTTTAATTACCGCGATTATTTACTTAAAACACTTTCCAATCCGGATGAAGTTTTTGGGGAGCCCATCTATAACATCTCTTCATTTAATAACAAGTCTTTTTATTATTCTAAATCTATAGGATTTAGCAGCAGCATCGGTTCCGTGAACAATGGCACAGAGGTTTTGACCTTCAAACCACTTTCTTCAAAATTTATTTTGCAAATAAATAATAATGAAGCCTTAATTGCAGAGTCAGGAACCATTTACAAGATAAATCCTGCTACCGAGAAAATCCTTGACACCATTGTTTCATTTTCAGATTACAGAATCAAAATCAGCACGATGTTGATTAAGGCCAACAAACTCTATGTAGGAACTTCGAACGGATTAACCATTGCCGATTTGAATAAGAAGCAGGTTAAGAATGATACCACTTTCGATTTTTCTATTAATCACATTAACCTAATCAATAACCGTTTGTTTATCTCTCACGAAGGAGGATTCAGCATATATAATGAGAAGAAAACATTTTCGCAATTGGGCGAAATTAAATTAACCGCGGTTAAGAAAATAAAACAACACAACAACACCATATGGATAGCGACACTTAACGGCTTATATATTTGTGATGCTAATCTGAATCCAATTACTGAATTTAATAAATCCTGCGGATTATTATCGAACACTATCAACGATATTGAATTTGACAATGACAAAGTTTGTATTGCTACCGACAGAGGTATTTCGGTTTCGAAAATTGATGAGATTTTAAAATTCAGGAATAAGCCTGAGAAAATTAAGTTGCTGGCATACGAAATTGATCAGCGTTCATTTTACGATGTACCTGAAAAAATATTTTTAAAAGCCGATCAAAATAACATTGCCATTTACTTTTCGAGTCCGGTATTTAATAAACCCAACAAACAGTTTTTTAAATATACCGATGAAACGGGCAAAGAAATTCAGTTAGAAAACAAACAAATTCAGATTAATTCAATTAAAGGCGGGAAACACACCGTTAAAATTTCAGCCTCACTGGATAATATCAACTGGAGCGAACCTGTTACTGTTGAAATTGAAAAAGAAGTGTCTTTTGAAGAAACCGGGTGGTTATATATCATTATCAGTTCAGGAGCTTTAGTACTAATCATAATTGTAAGCTATTTCTGGGTGAAACAAGTTAAGAAGAAAGCTAAAAAACGCATCAGCGACGAACAACAAATTAATTTACTGAAGCACCAGGCCATGAATTCATTGTTGAGTCCGCATTTTATTTTCAATTCACTGACCTCTATACAGAATTACATCAATACCAATAACAGTTTAATGGCCAGCGAATATTTGGCTAAATTTTCGCGCTTAATACGGATGATTATTGAAAAAGCTTCGCAAAGCAGGATTACATTGAGGGATGAAGTAGTTCGGTTGAATTATTACCTGGATTTGGAGAAGGAAAGATTCAAAAACAAATTCGATTTTGTAATTGAAGTGGCAGATGACATTAACCGGGATGAAATTTCAATCCCTAATATGATTATTCAGCCGCACGCTGAGAATTCTATCATACATGGTATTTTACCTAAGCACGAACATGGTACGCTCACCATCAGATTTACTAAAACCAAAACCGATTTGATTATCACCATTGAAGACGATGGCATAGGCTTAATAAAAGCAAAAGAACATGCTAAGAGCAGTCATAAATCATTGGGCACATCCACCATATCCAACATACTTGAATTAAATTCTAAACTCTATAATAAAAAACAAAGTGTAAAAATGGAAGATAAAAGTGTACTGAATCCAAACGATCACGGTACCCTTATCACCATCACGCTTGAACTATAATTAACTTGAGAAAATTAATTACATATATTATTTTCTTCTTGTCGCTTCAACTAAGTGCACAAAAGGTTAATTTATTGCCCGACACCATTGGTATTTGTAAAGGCGACAGCGCTTTACTTGAAATAAAACCCGGAATCTTTCCTAAAACGGCTACTTACCAATGGACAACACCTCAACCTGCCATCATTTACAACGTTAAATTGATGCATGTTAAACAGGAGGGAAAATATTACATAAAGGTTAGATCGAATAACAATGAGTTTAACGACAGCGTAGTGGTTAAAACATTTGCCAAGCCCCAATTAAATTTAAATGACACCTTAATCTGCAACAGTAGTTCAGCTTTGATTGGACTTAAAAACACACAGTATAAATATTTGTGGAGTACCGACGAAACCTCAGTGCGCATCCGCATTGAAAGTGCAGGAAAATATTGGGTAAAGGTGAACAACAAAGGCTGTAATGTTACCGACACATTTAATGTGAGTTTTTATAAAGGCGCTACATTAAATTTTGGTAATGAGGTCACGTTTTGCATGAGCGATGACAGTAAGATATTAAGTATTAAACCGGCATCGGGCACCAAAGTGACCTGGAGCAATGGCTCAAATGCGAATAGTATTATTCCTTACAAAAAAGGTACCTACTGGGTAAAAACTGAAAGTAAAACCTGCGGCACAAGTATAGACAGCGTAAAAGTGGAATTAAAAGCCTGTGATTGTGAAATATTAATTCCAAACAGTTTTACGCCTAACGAAGACGACAGAAACGATTATTTCTTCCCGGTACTAAGCTGCGAATACAGTTATTTTAATTTTACAGTATTTGACCGATGGAGCAATGTTGTTTTCCAAAGCAATAACGTTTCTGCTAAATGGGACGGGCGTTACAAGGGCAATTTGTGTCCGGATGATATTTACGTTTACAAGATTGAAACCATTGAGAAAAATACCGAGAAAAAAACGGTGCGTAATGGTCAGATTTCTTTATTTAGATAAACTCAGTATCCGCTTTAAAGCTGAGCTTTCATTTTCATTGCTAAATACTCCCTGTGATGAGCTTTTCACATCTTCAACCGAGTAAAACGCATTGGGTGTGTGTTCATGAATCAGTTTTATAATTTTTTCTTTATCGGTTCGTTTAACTACGGTATAAATCAGTTTTACTTTTCCTACCGCTCCTTGCCCGTCAACAATGGTAATACCCTGGTTGCATTTTTTAAAAGATTCAGATAAGCCCTCAATATTTTCGTTGGTGATGATGCGGATGATTTGTAAACCCAATGCAAGCTTCTCCTCTAAATACATTCCCAAATAAGTGCCGGCACTAAAACCTCCAGCCCAGGCCACAAAACAGGCTACGTTATTTAAATTACTAAAAACCTGTCTGATTGCAATTAACCAAATAATCACTTCGAAGAATCCTAAAACAGGTACCAGCTTTTTAAAACCTTTGGAAACAAAAATATGGCGCAGTGTTGCTAATGCTACATCGGCAAGGCGGGAAATAAAAATCAATAAAGGTAAAATGAGCCAGTTAAAATAATCGAATGCCATTAAGTAAAGTTAAGACCGATAACAAGCGATAATCTGTTATCCGTTTTAAGTATTAAACAATAAAGTTTTAATATTAGAGGCGCTTTAACTCGAAGGTTCTATAACCTTTCACTTCCGATTCCACAGCATCAACTTCCATAACTTTTGACCGTGGCGGACCAACATAGCACCATTCGATAAGACGGTTAATGGCTTCTTCCTTGCCTTCTGCTTCGATAAATACGCTGCCGTCGGGCATATTCTTAACAAGTCCGGTTAATCCAAGTTTTAAAGCCTGGAAATGCGTTGAAAAACGAAAGGAAACACCTTGCACCTTGCCTTTTACTTTTATGTTGTAGTGGCGCTTAGGCATTTATATAAATTAGGGTTATTTAATAGTAGTAAGTGATGGCATCAAGTATGATTTTGCCACATAGGTAATAATGTCTTGTAATTGTTGCTCGGAAATATTTTTATCTCTAACAATAACTGCAATGCCCTTGAACTTAGCTTTTGTTTTAAAGAATTGTACAACCAGCCATTTTCCTTCAGAGTCGCTGGCAATTACCCTCCACTTTCTATTCATCACATCAAAATTGCCTAGTCCGGTCCAGATAAAATTCAGTTGCATTTGCGATTTCATTAAATTATTCGCTTTCTGAATTTTTCTGCTTTTACTTTTATAATAAATCAACGACTCATCAAAAGTCATTTTACCATTCTTTATTTTAAAATTTGAGAACACCAGCTTTACGGTGTCTTTATCACTGTTGACCAATTCCGGGCAATTGGTTGCAACCACATGCCAAGTGCCATTCAGTAATTTTTTCGACTGCTTAAATGCATGTGGCGGTCCGTCTTCCTGAGCAATTAAGCTCACCGAAGCAAAACAACAAATTAAAATAAAACTATATAGTATGCTTCTCATTAACTGAATTGTCTGTGTTCTGTTTTAAAAAGTTCCTCTTTAGTTAAACTTTTAAAATAATTATATGTTATTTTCAATCCTTCTGCACGGTTCACTTTTGGTTCCCAGCCTAAAATAGCCTTGGCTTTAGTAATATCCGGCCTACGCTGTTTTGGGTCATCTTTGGGTAAAGGTAATGAAATCAACTTCTGTTTAGCACCGGTTAATTTCAATATTTCTTCACCAAACTCTTTAATTGTGATTTCTTCAGGGTTTCCAACGTTTACAGGCATGCTGTAATCGCTCATCAATAAACGGTAAATTCCATCAATTAAATCATCTACATAGCAAAAGCTACGGGTTTGTGAGCCATCACCAAACATGGTTAAATCTTCGCCTCTTAAGGCTTGCCCAATAAATGCCGGCAATACACGTCCGTCATTGAGGCGCATACGTGGGCCATATGTGTTAAAAATACGCACAATGCGGGTTTCTAAGCCGTGTACATTATGGTAAGCCATGGTCATAGCTTCCATGAAACGTTTCGCCTCATCGTAACAACCGCGAGGACCCACTGTATTTACGTGCCCCCAGTATTCTTCAGGTTGCGGATGTACATGCGGATCACCATAAACTTCACTAGTGGAAGCTACAAGTACCCTTGCTTTTTTAACCCTCGCTAATCCTAATACATTGTGTGTACCTAGTGAAGATACTTTAAGTGTTTGGATGGGAATTTTTAAATAATCAATTGGACTAGCAGGAGATGCAAAATGCAGAATATAATCGATTTGCCCGGGAACATGAATAAACTTACTTACATCATGGTGATAAAACTCAAAATGCTCTAATTTGAACAGATGCTCAATGTTCTTCAGGTCGCCGGTAACTAAGTTATCCATGCCAATTACGTGCATACCTTCTTTAATAAAACGGTCGCACAAGTGTGAACCTAAAAAACCTGCTGCTCCTGTTATAAGTACTCTTTTCATTTAATTATCTTAATCTATTTTGTATTCACTCCGATGCAGTAATAAGCGTAGCCATTTTTCTTCATGTCTGCGGGGTCAAAAATATTCCGTCCGTCAAACATAACTTTATTTTTTAATTTTTTAGCCATTTGTTCAAAATCAGGTACTCTGAATTCAGGCCACTCGGTAACGATCAGTAAAGCATCTGCATCTTGCAAGGTGTCGTACATTTCGGTGCTATATGCAATGGTATTACCTAAAATACGCTGTGCTTCGTGCATGGCCACAGGATCATAAGCAACTACCGAAGCTCCTGCGGCTAACAATTTCTCGATGATTACTAAAGATGGTGCTTCGCGCATATCGTCGGTTTTAGGCTTAAACGACAAACCCCAGAGTGCAAATTTTTTTCCTTTTAAATCTCCTTTAAAATGTAATTTAACTTTATTGAAAAGAACTTCTTTTTGTGCTTCATTTACATCTTCCACTGAATTTAGGATACGCATGTTGTACCCTTGTTCTTTGGCGGTTTTAATTAATGCTTTCACATCCTTAGGGAAACAACTTCCGCCGTATCCAACACCGGGATAAATAAATTTTGTGCCAATGCGTGTATCGCTTCCGATACCTTTACGCACCATATTTACATCGGCACCCATAATCTCACACAAGTTAGCTACGTCATTCATAAAGCTGATTTTTGTTGCTAACATGGCGTTGGCTGCATACTTGGTCATTTCTGCCGAAGGTATATCCATCATAATAATAGGGTGGCCGTTCATTAAAAATGGTTTGTAAAGTTTGCGCATAATTTCTTCTGCCTCCAATCTGTCAGTTCCCACCACAATACGATCAGGTTTCATGAAATCCTCAATGGCAGCACCTTCTTTTAAAAACTCAGGATTTGATGCTACATAAAAATCAATTTGTGCAGTGCGCTTATCGAGGGCTGTTTG
>Ga0154020_10009261_pt1 | contig 11345 bp, 9 predicted proteins | sample Klosneuvirus_201_FD_109709 | JGI IMG/M metagenome (GOLD analysis project Ga0154020, IMG submission 109709) | Active sludge microbial communities from wastewater, Klosterneuburg, Austria - Klosneuvirus_20160825_MG | ecosystem: Engineered > WWTP > Aerobic digester > Activated sludge | place... | reverse complement strand
TCACATCGAGGCGCTCATCGAGGCCGACCGGGCCAAGGCCGAGTGGTTCACCCGCTAGAACGCTTCGACCCCTGCGGCGCCCGGTTTTTGAACGGCCGCCGATCCACGAACTGAAGAGCCAAGAGAACCCAAGGACGATTCATGCTGAGCTGGTTATCGGGGGGGCAAAGCCTCCAGCAACTCATTGCCGCAAAGAAGTGGGACAAGGCCGTCGTTCAGCTGCAGGCCGAGATCAAGGCCGCCCCGAAGGACTCCCGCACCCGGATGCAGCTCGCCGATGTCCTGATCGAGGCCGGCCGCGGCAAGGACGCGGTGCCCATCCTCCTCAAGCTCGCCCAGGAGTTCGGCACCGAGGGTTCGGCGCCGCGCGCCATCGCGGTGCTCAAGAAGATCGAGCGCATCCAGCCGGGGCGGTCCGACGTGCAGAAGGCACTCGCCGCCCTGATCAGGAAGTCCGCCCCCAAGGCGCCGGTGAGTTCGGGCCTGGGCGACATCGTCCGGGGCTCCGATCAGTTCGAGATGGAGGAGATCGGCCTCGACCTTCGCCCCTCGAGCATCGAGCCGTCGGATTTCCTCTTCCAGGCCCCCGCCGCCCTGGCCGCCCCCCCGCCCTCGACCCCCGAGGCGGTGAAGCCGGCCCCGTCCCCGAAGAAGGAGGAGGAGGAGATCGAGGTGGAGGATCTGGTGATGCCTCCTCCCAAGACCCTGCTCGAGATCGCTTCCACTCCTCCGCCTCCGGTTCCGGTGGCCGCAGCCCCCGCTCCGGTGCAGGTGGTGGAGATGAGCCAGGCGGCCTCCATGATCGCCGCCATGAACGACACCGACAAGGGCCTCTTCGAGGATCTGCTCGATACCATCGAGTCGGTTCTGGCCGAAGCCCCCGCCGCGGTGTCTCCCCGAGCCGCCTCCCCGAAGATCTCGAGCCCGCTGTTCGCGGATTTCTCGGAAGCCGACCTCGTCGCGGTCATCCAGGGCCTGGAGCTTGCGACCTACGGTCCCGGCGACATCCTCATCCTGGAAGGGGATCCGGGCACCAGCCTCTTCGTGATCACGTCGGGCGTGGTGCGCGCCTTCGTCAGGCAGGCGGACGGCAAGAACAAGCAGGTCCGGGAAATGGGCGAGGGCTCGTTCTTCGGGGAGATCGCCGTGCTCTCCGGCAAGCCCCGCACCGCCACCGTCACCGCGAAGAGCACGGTCGAGGCCCTCGTCCTGGAGCGGAAGACCCTCGACAACATCTGCAAGACCCATCCGAGCGTGAGAACGACGCTCCAGAAATTCGCGGCGGAACGGCTGAAGACCGGAAAATAGGCGCATGGCCAAAGTCCTGCTCATCGAAGACAACGAAATGAACCGCGATATGCTGTCGCGGCGCCTGATCAAGCGCGGCTACGCCGTGGTGATGGCGATCGACGGCCAGCAGGGCATCGACATGGCGGTGGCGGAGAAGCCCGACATCATCCTCCTCGACATGAGCCTTCCCGTGGTCGACGGGTGGGAGGCGGCCAAGCAGATCAAGGCGAATCCCGCTTCCGCGGGGGCGCCCCTGATCGCGCTCACCGCGCACGCCATGGCCGCGGACCGGGAGCGCGCGATGTCGGCGGGCTGCGACGACTTCGACACCAAGCCGGTGGAGCTGCCTCGTCTGCTCGGGAAGATGGAGACGCTCCTCAAGGCCAAGGGCATCGCACCGCCCGAGAAGGCCTGAGCCAAGGGCGTCGAGGGCGTCTCCCCCACCCATGTCCGCTCCTCTCACGCCGGACGCCCCCCATCCAGACCCGCTGTCCCAGGTCCGGCACGACCTCAAGACCCCGATCAACCAGATCATCGGCTACTCGGAGATGCTGGCCGAGGACGCGGAGGAGAATGGAGCGACCGACACCCTCGCCGATCTCCACAAGATCGTCACCGCCGCGAAAACCCTGCTCGAGCTGATCGACAAGGAGCTGCGGCCGGGCCGGATCGAACTCCCACCACCCGCGGTCGCGCCTGCGACCCCGCCTCCTGCGGCGACCAGACTCGCCGACGGCCGGGTCACCGGAGCGATCGCAGTTGCGGAGTTGCCTCAAGCCCTGCAACCCCTCCCCCCGCTGCCCGGGAACACCGACCCCGGCGTCGACCGTCTGCTCGTGGTGGATGACAACGAGATGAACCGCGACATGCTCTCGCGGCGCCTGAAGGGCAAGGGCTACGTCGTGGAAACCGCCGAGGACGGCCAGCAGGCCCTCGACATGCTCTCCAAGGACCCCTTCGACCTCATCCTCCTCGACGTCATGATGCCCGGCATCTCGGGGATCGATGTGCTGCGCGCGGTCCGGCAGACGAAATCGCGCGCGGACCTGCCCATCATCATGGCCACCGCCAAGGACCAGAGCGACGACATCGTCGAGGCCCTCAAGCTCGGGGCCAACGACTACGTCACCAAGCCCATCGATTTCCCGGTCTGCCTCGCCCGTGTTCAGAGCCAGCTCGCCTTGAAGCGCGCGCAGGACCAGGTGAAGCGCCTCAACGCCGGCCTCGCCCGGCGCAACGACCTGATCAAGGCGACCTTCGGCCGCTACCTTTCCGACGAGGTGGTGGACCAGATCCTCGAGGCCCCCGGCGGCGCGCGCCTCGGCGGGGACAAGCGCACCGTGACCATCATGATGTCGGACCTTCGCGGGTTCTCGGCCCTCTCCGAGCGCCTGCCCCCCGAGCAGGTGGTGCGGATCATCAACAACTATCTCGCCACCATGACCGAGGTCATCAAGAAGCACAAGGGCACCATCGACGAGTTCATAGGCGACGCCATCCTCGCCATCTTCGGAGCCCCCGTGGGCCGCGAGGACGACGCGAAGCGCGCCACCGCCTGCGCCATCGAGATGCAGCTCGCCATGCACTCGGTCAACGAGTACAACCGGAAGAACGAGCTGCCCGAGATCGAGATGGGCATCGCCCTGCACACCGGCGAGGTCATCGTCGGCAACATCGGCTCCGAGCAGCGCGCCAAGTACGGGGTGGTGGGCACCGCGGTGAATCTCACCTCGCGCATCGAGACCTACACCATCGGCGGGCAGATCCTGATTTCCGACCCGACCTACAAGGCGGCGGGGGCCTCGGTCATCGTGGGCGGGCAGATGGCGGTGAAGGCCAAGGGCCACAAGGAGCCGATGATCGCCCACGACCTGCGGGGCGTGGGCGAACCCTTCAACCTCCACCTCCAGACCCGCAGCGCCGAACTCCTGTCCCTCAAGGAGGAGATCGCGATCGACTACTTCGTCATCGACGGGAAGGCGGTGGGCGACGAAGCGTTCCTGGCTTCGTTCGTGTCTCTCTCGGCGAAGTCCGCCGCGGTGAAGTCCGGCGTGAAGGTGCCGCCGCTCACCAACCTCAAGCTCCACCTCCGCAGCGCCAACGGCCAGTGGATCCCGGGCGATCTCTACGGCAAGGTCCTCGAGGCCGAGCCTCCCGCGGGCGCCACCTTCGTGGTCCATTTCACGTCGTCGCCGCCCGAGGTCGAGACCTTCGTGAAGATGACGCTGCAGGCCCTCCAGGAATCCGGAGTTCCCTGAGGCGAAGGGCCATCCGGATGCCGCTGAGATCGCTCCCGGCAACGCTTCTGGCCCACGCGGGGTTGTGCCTGTCGCTCGCGGCGGGTGCCCCGGCCCAGACCGCAAGCGTCCTCTCGCCCGAATACAGGGACATGGTGAAGCTCTACGTGGCGGGGGATCAGGTCGCGGCCCTGGCCTACCTGCGTGGCTTTTCGGAGAGCCGCATTCGTGAGCACATCGAGGGATTGAAAGACGCGGTCGGGTCGATCCGGAAGTGCCCGGGCTGTCCGACCCGCCTGGCCTTCTCGCGTTTTCCGGTTCGCGCCGCCCTTCTCCTCCACGCCGATCTCGAGGTCCAGCAGCAGTTGAATCCGCCGGAAAGCGAGCAGATCCCGGTCTGCGGCTCCGGCCCCCAGGCGATCGCGGTCGAGCACCTGGCCGCCATCCTCCTTCTCATCGACCCCGACGCCTCCGCCTTCGTGAAACGCGCCTATCTCGGCATGGCGGGGCAGGCCATGTGGTCCCACTGTTTCGGGGAGGCGGCCGGCTGGGCGCGTTCGGGCCTCAGGCACTTTCCCAAGGACCCCTCGCTCCTCCTGGCGGCCGGCGTCGCCTACGAGGCGCGCTCCTTTTTCACCATGGCCCCGGCACCCCCCACCGCGGGATTGACGCCCGCCACCCGCAGGAAGCGCGAGGCGCTGATTGCGGAGCTGCGCGACCTCCGCGAAAGCGCCCGGCAAAAGTTCGAGGAGGCCCTCGCCGCCGACCCGGGCCTGGTCGAGGCGCGGCTGCGCCTGGGCCGCGTGCTTTGGCGCCTTGGCCGTCCGGAACCGGCGCGCGCGGTTCTTGAACAAGTGCTCGGCAAGCACGCGGAGGCGCCGCAGCAGTACCTCGCGCACCTGTTTCTCGGGCGGATCCTCGAAGACCAGGACGAAGTCCCGGCCGCGGAGGAGCACTATCGGGTGGCTCTCGCAATGCAGCCCCTTTCCGAGATTGCCGCGGTGGCGGTCTCCCACGCCCGCTTTCTGCAAGGGGACGTCGAAGGCGCCCGCGACCAGTTGAGAGCCGGTCTCGAAGCGGTCCGAACGCGCCGTGACTTCGATCCTTGGATGCCCCACCTCCTGCCCCAGACTCCAGAGGGCGAAGCCATCATGGCCGAACTTCGTCAGTCGATATCCAGATGACCCGCGACCTGATCCTGCTCAGCGCCCTTCTCGGCGGCTCTCTGGCCTCCTCGGCCTTCGGCCAGGCGGCTCCGGCTCCAACCCCGCCCACTTTCGCGGTGGAGGTCGAAAACATCTACGTCGACGCCTTCGTGTCTCTAAGGGGCGGCCCTCTCACCGGGCTTCTCGCCTCGGATTTCGAGCTTCGGGACAATGGCGTGCTGCAGCAACTGGAGCTCGCCGCCGCCGATGCCCAGCCTCTGCTCGCGGTCCTGACCTTCGACATGAGCAACAGCCTGGCCGGCGAGAAGCTCGTTTCGCTGCGCGCGGCCAGTCAGGCCCTGCTGAGTTCGCTGCGCCCGGAGGATGAAGCCACGCTGTTCTCCTTCACCGACGACGTCAGGTGGCTGGTGACGCCGACCACCGACAAGGCGTCGCTCGGGCGGGCCCTGGCCCAGCTTCAGGCCGGAGGAGGGACCGCGATCATGGACGCTCTCTACGCGGCCTTGACCCTCCCCTCAACCCGCAGCCGCTCCCTGGTGGTGCTGTTCACGGACGGAGCGGACAATTCAAGCTGGCTCGAATGGCGGCAGATTCAGAAAGTGGCGGAGCGATCCAATGCCGTGATCCACGTGGTCGGCCTCAAGCCCCCCCAACTGACCGCACCGGGCGAGACCGTGGAGTTTGGAATCAGGAGCGTGCCCGTGGAGTCCCCGACCGCCCTCGATTTCGAGGCCCCCTGGGGCCTGCGCCAGATCGCCGAACTCACCGGCGGCCGTTACTGGGAAGCGGAGTCGCTGGACCGGTTGAAGACCGCGTTCACCGCGATCGCCGAGGCCATGGGGAAGAGGTACGTGCTGCGCTACGTCCCCGAGAACGTGAAGCGCCCAGGCTGGCACAAGATCGAACTGAAGCTGCGCGGGAAGAAGGGCGACGTTCGCACCCGGACCGGCTACTGGGTCCCGAATAGCTGAGCGGTTATCTCTACTGGATCCAAGCCTTCGCCGGGGTGACCGCCCATGCGAGAACGACCTGGGCGGTCAGATCTCCAGGAGCCTGGGAACGCGGGTGAGATTTCTCGACCCCGTCTTCGTCACCAGGGCCACGTCCTCGATGCGCACGCCCCCGATGCCGAGGTAATAGAGGCCCGGCTCGACCGTGACCACATGACCCGCGCGAAGCAGCGTCCCGCGCTTCGAAATCGATGGCGCCTCGTGGATCTCGAGTCCGAGGCCGTGGCCGGTGCCGTGAAAGAAGCCCTGCATCCGGCCGTTCTTCATTCCGGTCTTGAAACCGCGCGAATCGAAGAGGGCGAGAATGTCCGCGTGGATCTTGCGTCCATCGGCGCCCTCCCGGATCGACCGGTGCCCCAGATGCACGCCGTCCTCGACCAGGGCATAGACCTCCTTGAGTTTCTCGCTCGCCCGCCCGCGCACCACCGTCCGGGTGAGGTCGCCGAAGTAACCGGTCGCCTGGGAGCGTGGAAAGATGTCCATCACGATGGGCGAGTGAGCCCGCAAGGGGCCGTGTCCGATCTCGTGGGGATCGACGGCCTGGTCGCCGCCCGCGCAGATGGTCCGCACCGGAATCCCTCCGAGCTTGAGGATGGTGGTGTCGATCACGCTGCGCAGGTCTTCCGAGGTGAATCTCGATCCCCCGAGGCGCAGCCAGCCGTCGCGGCCGATCTTCGTCGACTTGAGCGCCTCGATCCCGGCCAGAAGGCCGGCCTCGGCGGCCCGCAGAGAGGTCTCGATCTTCTTCACCTCGTCGCGTGTCTTGATCTCGCGTTCCGGCCAGAAGGGTTCTTTCGCCACCCGGAGCTTCATGTTCAACGCCTCGAGCTTGCGGGCGAGACCGAGGGGAAACGATCCCGGCACCTCGGCGCTCTTCACGCCAAGTCGCTTCAGGCAGGCGGCGATGACGTGTTCCACCTTCGGCGGCGGCGCGCCCACGCCGGCCCGTTTCGCCATCTGCGTCCACGACCAGACGTGGGTCGCCTTCGACTCCCGCTTCGCGCGATCCATTTCGAGGTCGCTCATCACCAGGATCGTCCGCGATCCCGTGATCAGGCAGAGGAAGGGATCAGGGGCGAAGAATCCGGTCGGATAGAGGATGTCGGCGTCGTGTTCGGAAGCCGCGTAGAGAAGCCGGACCTGCATCAGGCCCGGGCCACGTCGACGAGCACGTCGTAGAACGTGGCGCCGTTGCCCAGGTCGGTGAGCGCCTGTCCGGTGACCGCGTTCGCGTTGCGGCCGCCGGGGCAGAGCTTCGCCCACCAGACCGACAGGCCCACGACCACTCCGGGCCGAGCGTCGTCCGAAACGTGGGCTTTCGCGAGGAACTCGCCGCGGGCGTTGAACGTCCGGACCATCTGTCCTTCGAGGATGCCGCGAGACTTCGCGTCATCTGGATGGATGGTGAGTGCGGGCTCTCCGCCCTCGCGTCGCACGAAGATGGGCTGGGCCGAGAACGTGGAGTTCAGGAAATGATGCGCGGGCGGCGAGATGAAGGCGAGCGGATACGTCTTCGCGAGAGATGGGTTGCTCACCGGCCCCTCGCGCGGCGGCACGTAGTGAGGCAGAGGATCACGCCCGGCCGCCTTCTCCGTCTCCGAGTAGAACTCGCACTTGCCCGACGGGGTGGGGAAGTTGCCCTCCGAAAACGGCGCCCATTCCGCGGGAACGTTGAGGCGAACCGAGGTCTCCCGATTCAGCCGTTCGATCGAGATCCCCTGAAAGCGCTCGTGCGACCAGTCGAAGGCCTGCTCCATCAACGCCTCGTCGCTTTCGAACAGACGCGAGTCGGTGAGGCCCATGTGCCGGGCGAGCTGCCGGAAGACCTCGGTGTTGGACCGGCATTCGCCCAGGGGCTCGATGGCGGGGCGGTTGATCGAGAGGTACAGGTGGCCGTACGACTTGAGGATGTCGGTGTGCTCGAGGACGGTGGTGGCGGGCAGGACGATGTCCGCCCAGTCCACGGTGTCGGTGTGGAAGAGGTCGTGCACGGCGACGAACAGGTCTTCGCGCCCCAGGCCGCGGCGCACGTCGTTCTGATCGGGTGCGATCGCCGCGGGATTCGAGTTGTACACGTAGAGCGCCTTCACCGGCGGCTTCAGGCCCGGGTCGAGCGCCTGCCCGAGCGAACTCATGTTGATGGTCCGGGTGCCCTTCGGTACCATCTCGGGCCGGGTCAGTCGCGCGGTGGTCTGCGCGTAAGTGCCCGAGGACGAAAGCTGGATGCCGCCGCCCACGTGCCGCCAGTCGCCGACGAGCGCGGGAAGGCAGGTGATGAGCCGGACCGCGTTCCCGCCGCCCGCCGCGCGGTTCAAGCCGTAGTTGACCCGGATCGCCGAGGGCCTCGTGGTTCCGTATTCACGAGCGAGTTTCTCGATCGTCTCGGCGCTCAACCCCGTTTCGAAGGCGGCGCGGAACGGAGGCCACTCCAGCGCACGCGCCTTGAGGCCGTCGATGCCCGCCGCGTACTTCGACACGTAGTCCTCGTCGATCAGGTTGTCGCGGAAGAGGACGTGCATGATCGACAGGGCAAGAGCCCCGTCGGTGCCGGGCAGCGGGGCGATGTGCCAGTCGGCCTTCTCCGCGGTCTTCGACCGGTAGGGATCGATGACGATGAAACGCGCGCCCTTCTTCCGGGCCTCCTCCACGAAGGGCCAGAAGTGCACGTTCGACGAGATGATGTTGGCGCCCCAGGCGATGATGAGCTTCGCGTTCCCCACTTTCTCCGGATCGAAGCCGATGGTGGCGCCCATGACCGCCTTGTAGCCCTCGAAGCCCGCGGAGGCGCAGATGGTGCGGTCGAGCAGTGACGCGCCGAGGGCGCCGAAGAAGCGGCGATCGAGACTTCCGTAGTGGATCATCCCCGAATTCCCGGCGTAGGAATAGGGAAGGATCGACTCCGGCCCGTGCTCGGCGCTCACTCGCTTGAAATTCGCGGCGATAGTCTCGAGCGCCTCGTTCCACGAGATCCGCTCGAACCTGCCCTCGCCCTTCCTGCCAACCCGCTTCAGCGGGTGCAGGATCCGATCCGGCGAATACACACGGTCGAGGTACTGGTTCACCTTGGCGCAGAGGAACCCCTGGGTAAAGGGATGAGAGGGATCCCCGCCGATCTTCACCGCCCGCCCGTTCTCCACGTCGACGGTGGCGACGCACGTGTCGGGACAGTCGTGAGGGCAGACGATCTTGTGGGTGGTGGCCATCGAGGCAAGGATAACCATTCCCGCCCCAAAGCCCGTGAACGGACGATTGCGTAAAGTCGTCTCACCTTGGCGTCTGAGATTCCCTTCGACCTGCAGGGCCATCGCGGCGCGCGCGGCCTGCGGCCGGAGAACACGATCGAGGCATTCGCGCACGCCGTGTCGATCGGCGTCACCACCCTGGAGCTCGACACCGCGGTGACGCGTGACGGCGTGGTGGTGGTGAGCCACGACTCCGAACTCAACCCCGACATCACGCGCGACCCGTCCGGCCAGTGGCTCACGAAGACGGGCCCGGCCATCCACTCTCTGACCTTCGCGGAGCTTCAGGGATACGACGTGGGCCGGACCAGGCCTGGAAGCGTCTACGCCAGACGTTTCCCGGAGCAGGTGGCGCGGGATGGGGAGCGGATCCCGAGACTCGCGGATCTCTTTTCGCTGGTCGAGCGGAGCGGCAATGCCGAGGTGCGGTTCAACATCGAGACCAAACTCGACCCCCGAACACCGGACGTGACGCCGAAGCCCCAGGACTTCGCCGAAGCTGTGGTGGCGGAGATTTTTCGCGCGGGCATGGAGGAACGCTCGACCATCCAGTCCTTCGACTGGAGCACGCTCAAGGTGGTCAAGCGAATCGCGGCCGGGATCGAGACGGTGTGCCTCACCACGCAGCAGGGGAGCGATGACAACATCGGCGCGGGAAGGCCGGGGCCGTCCGCCTGGCTGGGAGGCCTCGACGCCCATGACTTCGGCGGCTCGGTGCCGAAGCTCGTCAAGGCCGCGGGGGCGGGAATCTGGTCGCCCGACCTCGCGGACTTGAGCCCGGCCGCGGTCGCCGAGTCCCACGAGCTGGGCCTTGTGGTCATTCCGTGGACGGCCAACGATCCTGAGGACATGGCCCGGCTGATTGATATGGGAGTGGATGGCTTGATCTCGGACCGGCCCGATGTCCTGCGCCGGATCCTGTTTGAAAGGGGCCGGGCGCTTCCGGTGGCGACCCCGGTCAAGACTTGACGTCCTTCCGGGAGGCGGTTTGGAAAGAACGTGGCGCGACCGGTCACGGGGAGGCATAAGATGCCGTCATTCCAGGTGAGCGTTCTCAGCCGCACCCCATCTTGCCGCGCACGGTCCGCGCGTGGCGGCAGCGCTCCCCAAGATCAATCGAAAGAGAGAACAGGTATGAAGCGATCCCATTTGAAGAACCCGGGTGGAGCGCTGCTCCTCGCGCTCGCCCTCGCAAGCTGCTCGCAGGGGCCCACCGCCCCGAGCGCGAGCGGGGCCAAGGCCGCTACGGTAGCCGCACCAGGTGACGGGAACGTCACCAGCTCTTTGGCTGGCGATACCAAGACCGGTCCGGTCGATATGGACATGAACCTTGTCCGGGTGGCCCAGACCGACGGTGTGCAGGCCTTCTACGCCTATCCGGGCGGCGAGTACAACGTCCTGCCCGGCCGGCAGGTGGAGATCTACGTGCAGATCTGGACTTCGAACCCGACCGTTCCCACCCCTCCAAGGGTGATCGTCGACTGGGGAGTTGGCGAGAAGGACAACATTCACTGCGGCCCGTGCCGGCTGAGCAGAACCTACTCGACCCCCGGCAAGTACAAAGTGACGGTTACCCTGGACGACCGCGTGAGCAGCTTCACCACGCGGACCTTCACCCTCGACGTGAGGTACCCGGAGACCGGGGGAACCTTCGCCTTCTCGAACAACACATTGATCACGATCAATGACAACGCCGCGGCCTCGCCATATCCCTCCTCCATCAACGTCTCCGGAGTTGCGGGCAGGATCTCTGATGCCACGGTGACGATCTATGGCTACACCCACACCTGGCACGCGGATGTCAGCGTCTTGCTGGTGGCGCCCGGCGGACAGACCGTCTCCCTTATGGGTATTGTGAACAGCAGCGGCGATGGCATCAACGCGACCATCACGTTCCAGGATGGGGCGCCACCGTTCCCTCATGCGAACGTGGGTCCCGGTAGTTTCACGTTCTCGCCGACCAACGAAAATCCGTACACGGCTTACGCGCCGGCGCCCGGCCCCCCCTATGGGACCGCCCTGTCAGCCCTGAACGGCGCCGACCCCAACGGAACCTGGAAGCTCTTTGTCGGGGATCACGCGGGCGCTGACATTGGACAACTCGGTGGGGGCTGGTCGATGACCCTGACTACCGTGACCTCGTCGTCGGCTGGAGTCGTCAAGGCGGGTTCATCCGGCGCGGTTTCCGCTTCGTTTGCCACCTGGCCCATCGACCACATCCTCAACTACCCGTACCAGAAGCCGAAGCCCCGGGAATAGTGGTTTAGCTGGTGGATCTCCGGCCCCGTTTCGGGGCCGGAGATTCCCGCCGCTTGTCGCCTATCATCCCCGCGCCATGAGCGACACTTCTCTCACCGTCATCGGCGCGGGGGCCGTCGGCCTCGCCATCGCGGCCCGGCT
>Ga0154020_10009260_pt1 | contig 11345 bp, 6 predicted proteins | sample Klosneuvirus_201_FD_109709 | JGI IMG/M metagenome (GOLD analysis project Ga0154020, IMG submission 109709) | Active sludge microbial communities from wastewater, Klosterneuburg, Austria - Klosneuvirus_20160825_MG | ecosystem: Engineered > WWTP > Aerobic digester > Activated sludge | place... | reverse complement strand
TTATCTTCTAAACACTTATAACTTAAAACATCCATTTGAACACCGGTAATTCATTCTGCCAAAGGCCCCCAACTTTTAACCTACAACTTACAACCCTTCGATCCGCCAACCGGCGGACTCAGGGCGGCGCTTCAACCCTTCGACGGCGATCAGGGCGGCGCATAAGCACATTTGCAAATTAGCAAATATAAAAGCAGTCACACCTTTTTTCTAAGGAAAAACAATCATCAAATTACCAAACCACCAAATCAAGTGCACTCACATTTTTCTGCTGTGAAATAAATAATCAGCACCCCTCGACTTCGCTCTGGGCGGCGCATCAGCACATTAGCACCCCTCGACTTCGCTCTGGGCAAGCATCAGCAAATCAGCACATTCCAAACTAATCAACTTGTTGTCCTGGTATCTATCAAATCAAGACTGGATTACAAAAGCGAAGAAATAATCTTCTCCACGCTCACCCCTTCAGCTTCGGCTTTGTAATTTTTAACTATGCGGTGACGGAGAATGGCGGGTGCAACAGCTTTTACATCTTCAATATCGGGTGCATATTTGCCATTGAAGGCGGCATGGCATTTTGCTCCCACAACTAAAAACTGAGATGCGCGTGGTCCTGCTCCCCATGAAAGGTAATTGTTTACCATTTCTGTTGCAAGCGGTGTATTAGGGCGTGTTTTGGTAGAGAGATTGACTGCATACTGCAACACATTATCAGGAATAGGAATTCTTCGGATGAGTTGTTGGTATGCAATTATTTGTTCACTGGTAAGAATTTTATCGAGTGCTGGATTGTAATCGGAGGTAGTATTTTTTACGACTTGAATTTCTTCCTGAACAGAAGGATAATCGAGCATTACATTGAACATAAAACGATCGAGCTGCGCTTCCGGCAGGGGATAGGTACCTTCCTGTTCGATGGGGTTTTGAGTAGCCAATACAAAAAACGGATTTCCCAATTCATACCGTTTACCTGCAGCAGTAACAGCACGCTCCTGCATGGCTTCCAGAAGGGCTGCCTGCGTTTTTGGTGGTGTACGGTTAATCTCGTCAGCCAAAATAATATTGGCGAACAGAGGGCCTTTAATGAACTTAAACTGGCGGCTATCATCTAATATTTCAGTTCCGATAATATCGGAAGGCATTAAATCGGGTGTAAACTGGATTCGGTTGTAACTGAGGCCAAGTACACGGGCAATGGTATTCACCAAAAGTGTTTTCGCCAATCCGGGAACACCAACAAGTAAACAGTGACCCTGACTGAAAATGGAGATGATCACATCTCTTACCACTTCATCCTGACCAATTATTACCTTACCAATTTCGGATCTTAACTTTTTATAATCTGCTACCAGTGCATTCATTGCCTGCACATCGGAGGGGTTATTTTGACTCATATCTGAAAATTATTTAAGTTTTTCAAACCAATGTCCGAGATTCGAACATGATTTGTAATCATCTGCTACCTGAACAAAGGTGGTACTTTTTTTCTTTTTAACCCAGTCGGTTAGTGCTTTGTTTTCTTTTTCTGTAAGTGTTGCTTCCTGGATTCTTTGATAATCGGTGCTTAGATCGGCTTTATGTGGTTGCGAACGTGTGCGCAGATAAAGAATACGGAAGGCAGTATTTCCTTCTGCAGAAAGTGATTGAATGGGTGCTGAAATTTCGCCCACATTCATTTTTTCCAATTGAAAAAATACAGTAGGGTCAACTTCATCGGTTTCAAATCGGGTTGTTCCGTTTTTTTGATTCACAACATTACCACCATTGTACCTCGATTCAGAATCGTTGGAGAAACGTTGTGCTGCTTCTGAAAATGTGAGTGAATCTGATTTAATTGCTTTGTAAATACTATCAGCTAATGTGAAAGTCTGGTTAATTTCACCCGGACCGAATGAGGGCTTCAACAAAATATGTCTCACATTAATTTGTTCCCCGCGACGTTCAATCAACTGAATGATATGATAACCGAATTTAGATTCTACGATTTCAGAAACTTCACCTTTTCGTAATTTGAAAGCTGCGGCTTCAAATTCAGGTACCAGATCACCACGATTCACAAATCCAAGTTCACCACCATTTTTTGATGAGCCATCAATGGAATATAAAATTGCCAACGTTGCAAAATCTTCACCATCGGCAACACGCTTTCTGAATCCTTCTAATCGTTCACGAATTCTGATTTTTTCTTCATTGCTGACCGGAACATTAATTACAATTTGTGCATATTCAATTTCGGCATTAATAAAAGGGAGACTGTCAGCAGGAATGCTGTTAAAAAATGCACGTACATCGGCAGGTGAAACTGAAGCATTCTTAGTTACTTTGCTTTGCATTTGCTGTGAAAGTAGCTGATCTTTGATAAGGGGTCTGAATTCATCACGTATTTCGGGAATACTCTTTTCATAGTATTCTTCCAGACGTGCTTCCGACCCAATTTGATTTACCATGTATCCGATTCTTCGGTCAAGCTCATTATCAACCTGTGATTCGGTTACTTCAATACTATCTAGTAAAGCCTGATTGAGCAAAAGTTTATTGATCAGCAACTGGTCTATGATTCTGCATTTAAGTTCGGGATCTGCAGTTGTTCCCTGAGCAATAATTTGCTGGTACTGCGATTCAACTTCTGATTTAAGTAATGTTTTTCCTCCAATTACAGCGGCAACCTGATCAATAATCTGTTCTGGTTGTGCCAAAAGCATCTTTGATGTGCTCAGCAAAAAACACAAGGTCAGTAAATAGTACTTAATCATAAATTTCAAATTCATTTTTTTTGAGTGCTTCATCATAGGCAGCTTTTTCCATTTCTTTAATAAGCATCAGTTTTCTGCCATTGATTATAAGGTTTCGGATATCCTCTCTCACAAAACTAAGGGGAGAAAGACTTTCCCGGATTTTCATATCTGCTATTTTTACCAGATATAAATTAGTACTGTCTTCGATTTCAATAAATCGGTTGTTTCTGAGAAACGCTTCTTTATCGTATGTTTTAATAGGTACTTTCTTTAACAAATCATCAAACAGCAACCAGGTTTCATCGTCCAGATGGAAGTCGGATGCAAACTGATAACAATACTCCTCAAGTGCAGCCCGATCTTTAGAACTTGATGACCGGTACCATTCCCGGGCTTTTTTCAGCTTTGGAGCATCTCTGTTTACTCTAAGGTAAAGAACTTTAATAATATTGTCTTTGAGCTCAAAATTTTGCTGATTTTCAGCATAATATTTCTCAATTTCCGGATCTGTTACAACTGTATCCAGTCTTTGACGGATCAATTCCGTCTCGTAAATGTAGGTAATAAGTGAATTCCGGTATTCTTCCAGTTTCTTATCTACATCTTTCTTTTCTTCTTCCAGATTCGTTTCCGCTTTATTCAGTATAACCTGTTGCTTAATCCAGCTCTGAACATAATTGGTAACAATCAAAACACTGTCTTCACGAGTTGTTCCGGGAGTAAGCATTTTGCGGATATCTTCAGAATAAAGAAATTTATCATGTACCCTGGCTACAGCATTCCCCGGTTGTTCCGGTTTCTCTTTTTTGAACCATTGACATCCTGAAAATAAAACACTGAACAGGAGGGCAGATAATGCCAATGCCCCGGTACTTCGGGGCAAAGAGCATTTTAAATGTGGTATGAAAGAGTTTTTCAGCAACTATACAATCACTATTTGCCTAATGCATTAAGGACATCTTCTTTCACTACAACAGGATATTTAGCCCTGAGTTGCTTGATCCATTCTTTTTCCAAATGATTTTGGTAATCAGCAGTAATTATTCCTTTCGCCTCATCAAGTGATTTTGGTGCAGGCTCCAGTATATTGATTACATCTACAAACACAACAGAATTATTCTTCTGCATATTTGGTGATAAACCTTTTTGCCAAACAATGCTATCAATGATATCATTTTCTCCTTTGACAAATTTGCCATCTTTGGTATTCAGGTTTAACTGAGAATCTTTATTGATGGTTGTAAGAATTTCAACCATTGTCATTTTTTTCTTAAGTAATTTTCTTGTTTTAGATGCGATATCTTCATTTGCACAAGTGTAAATGATAGCATCACAACGGCGATCCCACATGTAGTTATTTTTATTTGCATCATGGAATGCAACCAGTCCGGATGAATCCTTAACAGCTTTCGACCATACTTTTTTATCGGTGAGATCGAATAGTAAAATTCCATCACGGTATTCCTGCATTAAAGCTTTGAAGTCAGGATATTTATTTTCAAGCTGACTCTCTTCGTAATTCAGACATGATTCATCTACAAACTGATTGTACAGAGAATTACCAATTTGTTTTGGAGTGGTATTTTGTTTTTTCGCCTGGTGATTATTGATGTATTTTGCGAAATCTTCCTGAGTGTAGGTTTGAGTACCAAGAGTAAACAATGGTTTATTGAACCCTTTTACTTTTTCAGGTGACCACTCACCATTTTGAAGGGTTGTATCCAAAGCATTTATAAACAGATCTTTATTTTTTGGAGTTTCTTTGAAACCATAATCTTTCTTAATTCTTGAGATCATAGAATTCTTACTTACTTCGGCACGGCTATCGCGGGCAACCTGAGTTTTCAGTTCATTCTTTTTCTCTTCCATGGAAGGAACAGCTTTTTTCTCAAGACGTTTAATGATATGCCATCCATAACTGGTTTTTACCGGCTCAGAATAGTCACCATCATTTTTCAAAGCAAAAGCAGCTTTCTCGAATTCAGGCACCATTCTTCCTGTTCCGAAAGGAGGGAGGGCACCACCTGATTTAGCAGAACCTTTATCATCTGAAAATTTAGTAGCAAGATCTTCGAATTTATCGCCACCTTTTAGTTTAGCATAAATTTCATCAACTTTTGCTTTTGCCTGTTGTGCAATTGAGTCAGCAGCATTAGCAGGCGATTTAATCATGATGTGAGCAACTTTAATTTCGCCTTGTGCATCACGGATATCAACAACTTTTATGATATGATAACCGAATTTGGTACGAACAGGCATCGATACTTGTCCGGGTTTGGTATTGTATGCAGCAGTTTCAAAAGGATATACCATTTGCATTCCTGTAAAGTATCCTAGGTCGCCACCATTTTCTTTAGCTGATGGATCTTCTGATGAATCGCGGGCCATCTTTTCAAAGTTAGCACCTTTAGTGATGAGGTCTCTGATTTTCATTGCTCTGTTGTAGGCAGCAATAGTATCTTTTGGAAGCGCATCAGGTGCAACATTCAATAAAATGTGGCTGGCTCTCACATCCTTTTGCATTCTTTCATAAGCTTCTTTGATCAGCGCATCAGTCACTTCCTTGTCGGTCATGTAAGGCTGAGCCAATTGCTTGCGGTAACCGCGTAACTCATTCACAAAAGTCACACTGGTATCCAGTTTTTCTTCTTCTGCTTCTTTAACTTTTAATTTGTAATTGATGTACAGTTCAAGGTATTCACGAACATCTTTCATGTCGTATGCGCCTTCCTTGTTGTTGTTTTTCTTGTACACTTTTTCAAATTCCGATTTGGTAACCGGAGTGCCTGCGATGGTCATCAGCACGGGATTGGTTGCCTCTTGTGCAACTACCTGGCAAAAGTTTCCTGCCAAAGCAAATAAAAGTAAACCTGAGATCAGTTTTTTCATAATCATGTTTGGTAATTATAATATTGAGTGTTAAGGGGATGCAAATTTAATAAAATGATTGGCATTTCCACATAAAATGGAACCAAAGCTATTCAGAATAAAATGAAATTATCGTGAATAATTGGGTGCTTCGCGAATAATAGTGACGCCATGTGGGTGACTTTCTCTCACGCCGTTCATTGTAATGCGGATAAACTGGGCATTTTGAAGGGTTTTTATGTCTTTTGCCCCGCAATAACCCATGCTTGCGCGTAAACCACCGATCAGTTGATATACCTCTTCGGCCAAAGTTCCTTTATAGGGAACTCTGCCTACAATGCCTTCAGGCACCAGCTTCTTGATATCGTCCTCTGCATCCTGAAAATAGCGATCTTTCGAACCTTCCTTCATAGCTTCAATAGAACCCATTCCTCTGATTACCTTGTATTTACGACCTTCATAGATGATCGTTTCTCCGGGTGATTCTTCAACTCCGGCAAATAATGATCCGGCCATAATGCAGCTTGCACCGGCAGCGATTGCTTTTGGAACATCGCCGGTAAACCGGATTCCGCCATCCGCAATTAACGGAACACCTGACCCTTTTAAAGCCCGGGCGACCTCCATAACAGCTGTAAGCTGAGGAACTCCGACGCCGGCTACTACCCGGGTGGTACAAATAGAACCAGGTCCGATTCCAACTTTCACCGCATCGGCACCGGCTTTAACTAATGCTAAGGCGGCATCAGCAGTTGCAATATTTCCAACTACAATATCAAGTTCAGGAAAAGTTTTTTTGGCAAGCTTCAAAGCATTAAGTACGCCTTTCGAATGACCGTGAGCGGTATCTATCACTATGGCATCAACTCCTGCATTTACCAAAGCATGAACCCGGTCGAGCATATCGGGAGTTACACCTACAGCTGCGGCAACACGCAAACGACCTATTTTATCTTTACAGGAATTTGGTCTCGATTTGTATTTGATGATGTCTTTATAGGTAATCAATCCGATCAATCTGCCCTGACGATCGATTACAGGAAGTTTTTCAATTTTATAATCCTGTAAAATAACTTCCGCTTTTTGCAGACTGGTAATTCCTGTCACGGTAATGAGATTTTCTTTCGTCATTACCTCCCGGATAGCTCTTGAATGTTGCTTTTCGAAACGAAGATCACGGTTGGTTAAAATTCCTACCAGCACATTTTTTGCGTTCACAATAGGAATACCACCGATTTTGTTCTCCTTCATGATAAGCAATGCTTCGGCAATGGTGGCATTCTCATTCATGGTGATCGGATCCACGATCATGCCGGATTCAGAACGTTTTACTTTTCTTACTTCAGCTGCCTGATTGGTAATGCTCATGTTTTTGTGAAGTACTCCAAGACCACCTTCTTGTGCCATTGCAATTGCCAACGTTGACTCCGTAACGGTGTCCATGGCAGCAGAAACAACCGGAACATTGATTTTGATGTTTCGTGAAAACTGACTGGAAATATCTACTTCTCTGGGCAAGATTTCAGAGTATGCAGGAACCAGCAATACATCATCGTAAGTTAAGCCTTCGCCAAGAATCTTTACTGCAGCTTTTTTCATAACAGCTATCGGATTTAAATCAGGAGGAAAAATCCTGGTTTTGGCATGCAAAGGTAGCAAAAATGATCACGCTTTTCTGCCGGGGTATTATCTTATTATTAACGAAGGAGGGTAATCGTTCCTGTTCGTCGTACTTCCTTCTTATTGAAACCTTTAAAAACTAAAAGGTAGGCGTAAACTCCGGTTGGGGCATCGTTATTCTCAAAAGTTCCATCCCAACCCTGATTCGGGTTTAAAGTGCTGAAAATCAATTGTCCCCACCTATTAAAGATTTGCAAAGAGTAAGTTTCCGGGTCATCATAAATGGTAACAGGCACAAAAACAGGATTCAATCCACCCGGAGTAAAGGCATTGGGAATATAAGCGACTGCCTGTTGTGGTGCGCATGCCTGATTTGAAAAAGCACTATCCAACAAACCAAACACATTTACAGAATCTTCAACAGCCTGCACCACATAGCACAGATTTCCATCGCCACCCGGGAAAGCCGAAACATCATCGTTGTAAGTGAGTGTATCACCATTTACCCATGCAAATGGAGCAGCATCTGTCACACCATTAATTACCCTGTAAATAGCATAAGTTCCGGGGTCGTTTGTCCATCCTGTATAAGTAGACCAAGAAAGTGAAGAAGATAAATTTTCCAACGCATCAGCAGTAAGCAAAACAGTTCCTGCAATATTGCTGAAAACCTGTTCACCACCACAACTATCGACTGCTGTGATCTGATAAAAACGTCGTGCTGATTCAGCATCTGCAAACAAGTCGGTAAAGCTGAAATCAGCTATTGGAGCAAATGGAAGTTCATCAATTAAGCTAAGTACACCAGTTGCGCTGTTTCCACGATACAAACGATAAGAAACAACATCGCCGGCAGGATCCACATAGCAATTAACCTGTACAGAAGTGCCAAAAACACTGGCTGAACGTATATATAGAAATGATGGTTGTACGAAAATATCGGCGACAACTGAAACCAGATTTGATGATGCGGTTTGAGCACTTGTCCCTAAAGCACGAACAAAAAATTCATAGGTATCATTTTGTTGTGTTAATATTTTCTGATAGGTCAACACACCCGGAGGAACAAAACCATCACGGACCCATGCTCCATTGTTGATACGATACCAAATCTCATATCGCTGTAATCCTCCATTCATATTTTGATAAGCATTCCATTCCAGCGAGGCCGTTGCAAGACATTTATCAAATGAAAGATCGAGCAGCATAGTATTATGATTAACTGCAAGTGAGCCAAGATTCCGGCAACTGTCGTAGGCCGATACACTGAATGTTTCTACCAGATTAGAAGCGAGTGATGAAGCGTATGTAAACTGCAAAGAATTAATACCTGTAACAGATCCGATTGAATCATATGATGTTCCATTGTATTGATAGATAACATAGCCTTGTGTATCGGCACTTGAATCGGCCAACCATGAAATAGTTGCCAGTCCGCTTAACGGATCAATACTTACTGTATCAATGAGAGTTGCAACCGGACCATTTACATCGCGAAAAAGTTCGCCATCAATGGAAGAGCCTGATGAGCACCCTGATAAATCACTTTGCGTAACCCGGTAATTTATATATTGATTACAAAATATATTGGTATCAATTGTTGTAGTATCAATTAATGTTTTAAATGGTGAAAAAACACCATTTGACAATTCTTTGTACAGCGTATATGCGGAACCGGTAGAAGGCAATGGGGGATTGTGAATTCGGTTCCAGTTTAGTCGAACAACTTCATTCGAAAGTGCTGTAACAATCATGCGAATGGAACGAAGTGTATCAGAAGGAACTGAATACTGCGAGCAACAACCTTCTCTTGTTTTGATATAAAAATACAAACTTGCTGTATTGGCATTTACTCCAGTGATAGTTGTTGTGAAGGTTGTAAAGCTAAAAACACTATCAATTGGAACATAGGGCCCATTCAACTGATTGCTCATAAAAAAATGGTAGCCGCCAAACGAAGTTCCTGTATCAGCAGGAGCAAGCCAGTTCAAGGTAATTTCTCCGGAACTTTCAACTGTAATGCATCTGATTTCCGGTGGGGTAATCTGTGCAGAAGATTCAGAAACATTTATTACAAATGCTATAAGGAAAAGCATCACCAAATTCCGGGTAAACAAATAATGAACAGAAAGGTGAGACAGGCGGAACATATAAAATGAATATTATAACGAATATCTGTTAAGATTATTCTCCTTTTTGTTGCATGCAAAATTAGCAATAAATTGGTTATGAACTATTACGGTAAAAATCGGGTTATTGCAAATTCCACCGGCTTTATCTATGATGGTGATTTATAGGATGTTGCCGGTTGTTCCGGAGCAGGTGTATTAAAACAGAAAGGCTTCCTTTTGGGGAAGCCTTTCTGTGCATTTAAGATTGATTAATCATCGTAGCAATGTTACAGTTCCGGTAAAGGTGTATTCTTTGCCACCTTTCGTAACAATATTAATAGAGTAAACATAAACCCCATCCGGTGCTTTGTCACCTGATTCAGTGTAGCCGTTCCAGAATTTGGTATAATCGGAGCCAAGGAATACCCGTTGACCCCAGCGATTGAATATCGACATTGAGTAGGAGGTTACATCGAGTACATAACCGGCATCAAAGAAATAATCATTTATACCATCTTCATTTGGAGTAAATGCATTCGGAATATAGAATGGATTCACAATTACCTGTTGCACGTACTCATCGAGACATCCGGCAATGTTGGTAATGATAAGTTTCACATTGTATTCTCCAATTTCATTGAAGTAATGCGAAGGGTTTGGATTAACCGATTGTGCACCATCATTGAAATCCCACAGCCATGAAACTGCATTTTGTGATTGATCAACAAAATTAATTTTGCTGTTGAACACATTTGTAACAAATGGATCAGGTGTAAACTTAGCTTCCGGAAGAGGGAAGAAAGTTATATCGACAGGTTGTGTAAGAGTAGCAGTACATCCGGCAGTAGTGGTAATAGTGAGTGTGATCGGATAGTTGCCGGGAACACCATAAATATGGCTAGGATTTTCCGTCACCGATGAAGTGTTATCGCCAAAACTCCAGTCAAATGTAGAACCTACAGGATAAGACGAAGTATTCGTGAAATTAATTTCCGGAATCTCACACGTTAAACTGGTATCATTTGTAAAGCTGATAACCGGTGTTTGATTGACAATGAAATTAATTGCAGGAGAAGCACCAACACAACCATTAACATCAGTCACCTGAACGGTGAATATGCCCGGTGTAGTTGATACCACAGTAGGACTAACAGAACCATCCGACCACGTATAAGCATTGAAGCCTGCAGGTGTTACACTGAGTGTTGAAGATTCACCATCGCAAATTTCAAAGTCACCAACAATAACAGGCTGAGGTAAAGTATTCACTGTGATAGCAGCAGCACCTGAAATTGTTCCAGGACAGAATGCATCATTGATGGAAACCAATGTGTATGTTGTTGAGATGCCGGGAGAAACAGGAATTGTTGCAGTTGTATTTGCAGTGCTCAGCGGACCAATATTAGTAACACCATTTGAATAAGTGTAACTAAAAGGAGCAACGCCATTAAATGCAATTGTGAGTGGTGTGCTGTTGCCGATACAAATTGCATTGGTTCCTGATATTGCTGCAGAAGGAATCTGATTCACTGTAACGTTTGCCACTCCCGAAGCACTACCAATACAATTGGCATCACTAACTGTTACGACATTATACGATGTAGATAAAGTTGGGTTAACAGTAATAATTTCAGGATTATTAGTAGTGGTGAAAGGTCCGAGTGTACTGGTACCGTTGCTATAGGTATAAGTGTAAGGACCTGTTCCGGTGAATCCTATATTAAATGCAGTGGATGATCCATTACAGATGGAAGGATTTCCAATTACTGTAGCAGTTGGCAATGCATTTACAACAACCTGTGCGGTACCGGAAGTGAGTCCGGGACAGTTGTCATCAGAAATGGTAGTTAATGAATAGGTAGTTGTATTACCGGGAGTAACGTTTATGATTTCCGGATTATTGGAAGTTGTTACAGGTCCGAATATCGAAGAACCATTGGAATACGAATATGTGTAAGGAGCATTTCCGATGAAGTTAATCTGGAATTCAGATGTTTCACCACTACAAATA
>Ga0154020_10009259_pt1 | contig 11346 bp, 3 predicted proteins | sample Klosneuvirus_201_FD_109709 | JGI IMG/M metagenome (GOLD analysis project Ga0154020, IMG submission 109709) | Active sludge microbial communities from wastewater, Klosterneuburg, Austria - Klosneuvirus_20160825_MG | ecosystem: Engineered > WWTP > Aerobic digester > Activated sludge | place... | reverse complement strand
GCTACTGCGGTTTCTCTTTTGGCCGGGAATTATTCTGTTTTGATTACTGACAACAATGGCTGTACTCAATCTGCATCAGCAACACTTACAACTTCAGGAACAATACCTGCAACTCCGGGCACTATTTCAGGTCCGTCAGGCGCATGTAGAAATCAAACCGGTGTTGTGTTTAGTATCACACCAATTGCCGGCGCTACGTCCTACATTTGGACTTTACCGGGAGGAGTTTCAGGCTCATCAACATCATCTTCGATTACATTGAGCTTCAGTTCTATCTTTAGTGGCGGCACTCTTTCAGTTGTTGCAGTCAATTCATGCGGCAACAGTCTGCCGAGTTCAACTTCATTGTCACGTTACACATCCGCACCATCAACCCCGGGAGCAATTACAGGAGCTACTCATATTTGTGGAACGCAAACCGGCACTTACTCCGTACCACCTGTGGCAAATGCTACAAGTTACACATGGAGTGTGGTAGCCGTTGGTGGTGGTACAAATGCAATTATCTCGTCCGGACAAGGAACAAACACAGTCAACATTACTTATCCCGCAGGATATGTAGCAGCATTGATTTCTGTCAGAGCGACTAATTGTATTGGAAGCAGTGGATTCAGATTAACTTATGCTTTAGGAGCATTGATCATTCCACCAATTTATACTTTCTCAAACAACCAAACTACAGGGGTATGTGCCGGAACGACAAAAGCATATGAGATCTATAAATTACCAAATGCAACTTCATACAAATGGACTGCGCCACTAGGAGCACTTATTTCAGATGGATTTGGCTTGACAGGAAACCCATTAACTGTTGACAGTTCAATTAGCAAAGTATACATCACTTTCCCTGCAGGATTCATTTCGGGTAATGTTTCTGTTCAGGCAAGCAATGCATGCGGAAACACTTCCGCTACGACATTGAATGTAAGTTCTGTTCCTGCTGTCCCTGGAAGTATTAGCGGCCCTACAACTAATCTCTGCAGAAAAACCGGACAAGTATATTCAGTAAGTTCCGTAGCAAATGCGACATCATACACATGGACTGTACCTTCCGGAGCTACTATTTCAGGAAGTTCAACAGGTAGATCAATCACTGTCAATTTCGGAACCGGATTTACAGGTACAGGAATTATTTCAGTGACGGCAAACAATGCATGCGGATCGAGCGCTGCATCATTATTGAGTGTCAATTCAGCACCTGCTACACCAGGAAATATTTCCGGAAGTACTTCGGTATGTAAATCCAAAACAAACGGCAGCTATTCTATCTCTTCAGTTACAGGTGCAACTTCATACACATGGAGTATAACCGGAGGTGCAACTTTTGTCGGATCAACTTCAGGAACTTCGGTGACAGTCAGATTTACTACTTCAACTTCCAGTACAGTAACTATTTCCGTAAGAGCAAATAATTCATGTGGCGGTTCAACCACAAGAAGTCTTGCGGTAAATGTTAATTTTAGCTGCCGTACAACTAATCAGACAGAGGAAGAAGAAATAGCTGAAGAACTGTTCTCAGTTTATCCTAACCCTGTTGCTTCAAATCTGAATGTAGAATTTGAAGGATCAATCGGAGAAAAATATTCAATGAGATTGGTCGACATGTATGGCAAAACTGTTATGCTTGAAATAATAACATCAACCGATGGTTTGAATAGAACTGCTCTTGACATCACACAATACGCAAATGGCGTTTACCTTCTACTACTTGAAAAAGAAGGCGAAGCTGTAAAGGTTCAACGTGTTGTTGTTGAAAAGAACTAATAACTAATAGTGAATAACTAATAACGAATAGAGCCGGCATCAACATTTGATGCCGGCTCTATTCGTTATTAGTTAATAGTTATTCGTTAATTTTTCGTGAACGAGCTCTGCAAAACAATATTTCCACAAATTACTTTGAAGAAATATCTCCCGGTAGCCATTGAAGATACATTTAATTCAATTGTATTTCCCGGATCTGAAACCAATTCATTTCTAACAAGGCTACCTGAAACATCATAAATTGTCACCACTGCCGAACCACGAAGCGTCTGATCAGTACGTATTGAAATTACATCGGTTGATGGATTTGGGAAAACGAATGCTGAAAAAGGGTTTCTATTTTCATTTTGCTTAATACCTGCAGTCAGTTGAGATCTCAATGCAAGATTATCAATATACAAACTACTTCCAACAGAAGCGGGAGTATATGGCCATTGAGAAGACGAAATACTTATTTCTAAAGAATCAGGTGTTGACCAGCTATTGATCGGCAATTCAAAATATGTATATTGAGATGCCGGGCTAAGTTTAAATAACCCGCCTGCGATCATTATTCCATTTGCCTTTGCCGACAAACTGATAGTCGCTGAGTCACTTCCTGAACTATAATATTTGTAATAACCGCAGAGCGTATCTGACATCATTGTAAATGGAATACCGCCTACTGTACCATTCTGAGTGTAATTTCCATTTGTGATCTGACCGGCTGCTATATCACCGTTTCCATAGTCTGCTGTAGAGAGCATAATGGCGAAATTCCCATCCTGAACATCTGTTGTTTTTGCAACATCGCCATAAGAATTCCAATCAGATATAAAATCAACTGAAGTCGTTGACCATAATTCAAAGTCGCCATTTGGAATGGTAACAGATACACCCCCAAAAGCAAGATCATCAATTTCTAAAAAACTTCCGACTGTTACACCACCAATTCCAAGTAAGTTGCTACAAGTAGCAGCAATGATCACTGAATCAGGTGTAAGGGATGAAGACAATGAATAAGAAAATGGAACGAAAGTATTTTGGATTCCTGTTCCTTTGATCTGGATAATATTTGATCCTACAATTGAACCATTCTTTTTAAACATAACAATCAATAGTGCAGTATCATTTCCGGGAATCCCATACCTGAAATTTCCGGTGATCGCTGTTGGAAGAGAACTGCAAGGAATTCCACCTTCACCGCTCATTGGATCACCATTGGTGACAAATGCTTGCGCTGTGTCGTTTTCATTAACAATTGTTTCAAGTCGGAGTGCCGACCCGCTGACTCCGGCCACTTCAGTTACAGGAGAATTTCCTAAAGTTGATGTTGATTCCTGATTTCCGCTTAGCCATTGGTCAGGCTCGCTGAATTGTACGGTGTTCCAATTTTCAAAAGATGCATTTAATATTTGCGCACTAACATGTTCTTTTGAAAAAGTGAATACGATAATTAGAAGTAATAATTTTTTCATTCTTTGTGGATTTGTGGTGTTTATTCAAAATTTCATACAGGACTACCGGATAAAAGTTTAATCTTTTCCTGCCCTAAAATGATAACATCTGTAATAAATCAGAATGCAAAACTTTCACAAAATGCCAATTACTGCATGTAAGTCAGCTTATTTCGCTTTAAATACACTCATAGAAATGAAAAACAATACAATTATTTTGTAAGAAAAACTATTCTTTTTATCTGCGAACTTCGGAAACACATTCCGAGAGTGTTAAAGATCATGATAAACTGAAGGCGAATTCGACCATTTTACATCGTTGTTCATCTTCCTTAAAATTCCAAGCATAGACTCACTATGTTCTTTGATTTTCTTCAAATACAATTCGAGTTGATCTTTGGACATTTTATCTTCTGCTTTCACTGCTTCAATTGCAAGGTCCGAAAATCCGATAAGTAAACTAATGGGATTAATAAATTCGTCGGTCAGCTCAGAAGAGAGTCGCTGTAGTTGTTTAACACGTTTTGCATTAAGAATCTCTTCGATATTTTTCTTTTCGAGGATCTCATTTCTCATCTTTTCGTATTCGGAAACATTTCTGGCAGTGGCGAAAATCATTTTTGTCACCGGGTTAGTGATTGCATTCCAACTTAATAAAATGTAGTCTCCATTCTTGCATAGATACCTGTTTCGAAAAAAACGAATTTCAGCATTTTCAGTTGCGAGTTTCCCCATAATCTGAACGGTTCTTTCTTTATCTTCAGGATGAACAAAATCAAGGAAAGGTTGTTTGAACAACTCTTTTTCTGTATAGCCAAGTTCTTTTATAAATGCTGAATTTACTTTTTTAAAAAAACCTTCAGGTGAGGCTATGCATAGAAGGTCAGGGATAAGATTAAAGTAGTTTTTAAACTCATTACTCATTTCTTTTAAGTTCTCTCTACTCTTCTTCAATACAATATAATCGATCGTAGATTGAGCCAGGGTATGAAGAATTTTTTTTTGGAAATCACTTAGTTTTCTTGGAACTCTATCGATAATACATAATGTCCCGATATTAAACCCCGCAAAATCCTTCAAGGGCATACCCGCATAAAACCGTACTCCCGGCCTTCCCGTCACCATCGGATTATTTGCAAAAAGAGGGTCTTTCAAAGCATCTTCGATTTCATAAATTCCATTCTGCTTAATAGCATACGTACAAAAAGATACTTCACGATTTGTTTCCGTCAAAGACATTCCAATCTTGGCTTTAAAATACTGCCGGTCCTCATCAAGCAGGCTTATATAAGCGATTGGCACGTTGCAAACACTTGATAAAAGAAAGACAATATTGTTTAAGAATTCATCATTTTTTGAATTCAAAACATCGTAGGAATACAGTGCTTTTATCCTACTCGATTCTTTAATGTGGTGTGGGTCAATTTTCATGATGTTAATTTTAAAATTGTATATTAACCATAGAAGTAATTCTTAAGAAAAAGAGAAATAAATTGAAACGAATAATAAAAGTACAAACTATTTAATAATAATATTCGCTTATTCCCAAAAATAATTATTTTTTTGAGGTAAAATCAGACTCGTTTATTTCAAAACCGCTCTAAATTCTTCTAAATGCCAAATTAGCGTTTATGCTTTTTATCATAATATTAATGGTTCTGGTAAATCTCATTCAAATAAGAAGAGAATGTTGTTACACCAATTAACCAAAAGCATCACCGTGAGCTTGAGAAAACAATGACAAGCAAAATGCGAACTAATCGACCTGTTTAAAATAGTTAATCGACATTACCCTTGTGCAACGGAATTGTATGCAGAAAGAATGACCCACAGATTGATCATCAGATATACCAATAACAAGCTCCATGCGAAAACTTTGTTTTGCTTCTTTGCCAAAAATTCATCACCAGATTTATAGATGTGGAGTGTGTATACTGATGAAGTGATCACAAAGAAAATATACAAAAGTGTTGCTGCATGCAGCAAGTCAACCATTGTAAACGTATTCGTATCCGGGAGGGACGAATCGATGATGTACTTATTACCAATCACAGCGAAAAGAGAACCAACACTAAGAGCTAAACGTGATTCCATATTATCCGGATGAATGAAGAAACAAATAGATGCGATCAGAAATGAAATATACATTCCGAGAAATAGTTTGAAGAACATTTCCCATGAATTACGGTGAATAACAATTGTCGCTCTGTATGCGCTATATTCAGAATGTGGTTCATCTAATGCGGGGTCACCAAAAGCTGTTTCATACTCTTTGATCTCTGTTCTAATGTTAAAACTATCTTTTACCCAATCTGTCAAAAAATATTTCCCATAGTGCTTGCCCGAAGTATCTGAAGAAAACACTAAGGACTTCGAATCATACATGGAATTTTCAATTGCAAAACGAAGCTTTTGTCTGTCAAACGGAAAGTTATTGATCCTCCATGTTCCTTTCATAACACATTCTAATTTCATCAGCATATAGATCCTGCCATCTTCAAGGGTATCAATTGTTGCATAGGACTTCTCCACAGATTTCGCCATGGGTACTTCAAGGTTCTTCATAAAGTCAAAATCGGTGTTCCTGTATTTTAGCCAGAGCCACAAATTGACGGAATATTGCTTTTGTCTGAAATCAAGGTCATGGATACTTGTAATGTAAATTCCGACATTTACGGTATCCGGCACCTCGCTTTCAGCTCTGACAGTAGATGAATTTAGGAAAAATGAGATAATGGATAAAATTGCGAGGAAATGTCTTTTCATTAATTTTTTTAGCAACTTGAAAGGTTGTTTTTTTCAATCATGCCAATTTACCAATTTTTCAGTGAACTTTTACCTTAAACCCAACAAATCAACTCTAAACCTATGCAGATAATTGCTTTCAAAAAAATGAAATTCTCGCTATAATACCCCCCTAATTGGGGATTGTATACCAATAAATATATTCTCAATTTTGGTTGTCAACCTTAAAAAATAATCCCACTAATTATTCTGATAATTACCCTAATTTATTGAACTAAAAAGGCATCAAAACTCAATAAAAACGGCATTTATAAAGGGTTTTAAAATATTAATTATTAGATAATGGATTATTGACCTAATTAATTTGAAAATATTTCAATAAAATGTTAATTTGCAATCCACTACACTTACATACATGAAAAACCCCACACCATTCAATTGGACGAAATTAATTTTGTCCACTATTTTTCTTTTTGCTATTTGTCTAACATCGGAATTAAAAGCACAAGTTGGTGCTAATGCCCTGAATTTCGACGGAACAGACGATTATGTTTACACAAACACAGTCGTCCCCTATTCGGGAACTTTTACGATTGAGACCTGGATAAAGACAACAGACTCAAATGCGAATATATTTGTTTGGGGTAACTCAACCGTAAACGGCTATGCACAGTTTGCATTAAGTTCAGGAAAACTCAGACTGGCAATCGGTGACGGAACAAACTTAGACCAACTTACTGCAAATACAAATGTTGATGATGGACTGTGGCATCATGTTGCTGTCGTTAAGAATGGCGTGAATGTCACATTTTATCTTAGTGGCAATATTGATGGAACCGGTAGCACGAATTTAACTCCGGCAACACCAACTACCACAACTATTGGAGCAGGACTACTAAACAATATTCTACAAGGTTTTTCGAATACAACTTTTGATGAATTAACGGTCTGGAGTTTTGCAAGATCGCAAGTACAAATTCAAGGAAATATCAATTGTGAAGTTAGTGCACAAGCGGGTTTAGTGGCATTATATCATTTCAATCAAGGAGCTGCAGATGGAAATAATCCGGGCTTAACAACATTATCTGACACAAGTGGCAACTCATACACTGCTACGCTATCCGGTTTTGCAATGAGTGGAACAACATCTAACTGGGTTCGTTCTTATGCAATGGGTGCAACTTATAATTATCGTTCTGCAGGTTCAGGTTCTTGGAATAATCCCGGAACATGGCAAACACTCACTTCTTGTGGATGGATCAGTGCGCTTACTTCTCCTTCAATTGATGATGAATCGATTACTATTCAGTCTAGTCATACAGTTACATTAAACTCAGTTGTTACAGTAAATCAGTTAACAGTTAATACCGGTGGAACACTTACTGTTTCAGGTTCGGGTGGTTTGATTATTGGTGCTGATTCTCCGTTTTCACTTACAGTAAATGGAACATTAAACTTAAGTGGTCCAACGATCAATCAACTGACTGACGGAAATGTTCTCATCGCTGCAGGCGGTATTTTCAATTTTAATTCCGGGACTATAAGTGGGATAGGAAACTGGAATAAAGCGCTTGGTGCAGGAGCAATTAATTTTGTGGGAAGTGGCCCAATGACTATTACCGGAAATCATAACATCAATAATTCAGGAACAATGAATTGGCTTTCTCCGGCAGGCGACATCAGTTTCGATGGTGGAAATGTGTACTTATCAAATACCGGGAACTTTAATATCAGTGCAAATAGTTCAATCACGCGAAATGGAAATCTTAGCTCTACTTTAACGGTTTCTAATCTTTATATTCTTACTAAAACTACTGCAAGCACAACAACTTTTGAATCCGGAGTTACTTTCTCAAACAATTCTAGTTCTCAAGTTTTAGTTCAAGATGGAACTTTGAATTTCCAGGGAATTGGTCAGCATGCAGGATTGTTTAGTGTCAGTTCAGGTGCAACGGTAAATGCAACAGTTGACCCATTTCTTTTTTACGGACAAACATTTGTAAACAATGGAACAGTGAATGCATTTGAATTGCAGATGGCCGCTCCATTAATTCCACAGATTCTTAATGGAAATGGAACGATTTCTAACTTGACGATTAACAATACGAGTGGGATCACATTAGGAGGTACACAAAGTATTACCGGTACCTTGAATTTGACAGCAGGAAAAATTAAAACGTTTGCACAAACAGTGAGAATTTTATCTGGTGGTAGTATTACAGGTGGAAGTTCGACCAGTTACATAAATGGATTTTTGCAGAGAAGTCACCCATCAGGAACAAATACTGTTTTCTATCCGGTAGGTGATGACAACACGTATGGACCGATTTCACTTACAGTCAACAACCTATCAAGTACTGATATGTTCAGAGCACGTTCATGGGGAACAGACCACCCACAAGTTGGGAACTCGCAAATTATTCCAAGTAAAAGCGTAAACAGATATTATGCGATCGATCAGGATGCGAATAATAGTTTCACAACAGCAGACTTCACGTTGAACTGGGATGCGGCAGACAAAGATGCTCCGGCGAACCCTGCTAACTTTAGTGTTGCTTCTTATTTCAGCGATGGATTTATTTGGGCAGCAGAATCATTTGCTAATCCACAAGCTACCTCTATTGACGTTACGGGTGTTACAGACTTTACAAATATGTTTTATCAGGTTGGTGAAGCTGCAGTATATGTTACAGGAGATTACAGAACAGCTGCCAGTGGCGGTTGGGATAATTTAGCAACATGGGAAACGTATAATGGAAGTTCATGGGTACCTGCAACAGTTTATCCTGAGGCAACAAATGCTGAAGCGATAACGATCAGAGGAGGTCATTCGATTTTCCCCGGCAACCTTTTTTCACTCACTGTTGACCAATTTATCATTGATGAATCAGGAGAATTTGATATGCAGGAGATGAGTTTAACTGTTGCTGACGGAGTCGGTACTGATCTGGATTGCTTCGGTTCAATGTCTCTGGGTGCAACTTTGGAAATTCAGGGAAATGCATCATTTGAATCCGGTTCACAGCTTATTTTATATTCTGCGATATTGAATGGACCCGGGGCAATGGACATCCTTGCCGGTGCTACTATTGATTTCCAAGGAAACGATAAAACACTTGGTGGCGGGCTTGCCTTTAATAATTATTCGAATTTACTTATTGAATTTACCGATGTTTTAACGCTCGACAATAATGCATCCATTAATAACTACGGTCAAATAACTATTGATAATACACCTACAATAACATCGGCTCCTTCGGGAAATGGTCAATTCAACAATGAAATCGGAGGAATAATAGAAATCGGAGGATTTGGAGATCCAATATTTGGTACTGACTTGCAATTTAACAACTTCGGAGATTTCTCTGTTTACAGTCAAGTCAGAATGGATAGTTACTCAGGTTCAAATTCCGGAACTTATACGGTTGCATCCGGTGCGGAGTTGAATGGAAATGGTACTATTTCTTTTTCCGGAGAAAATTTTTCTAATGACGGAACAGTCAATCTTGCGCAGCTTGAATTCAGTGGAACTTCTAATCAGAATTTAAATGGTACGGGAAGTATTAATTCCCTTTCAATTGCCTCAGGACAAACTGTGCTTTTATCAGGCGACCAAACCATTACTCAAACATTGAACCTTGGTAGTGGGTTTATTAATACAGGTGCAGGAAAGATCATAATTTCTGATGGAGCTTCAATAACAAACCCATCTGCGAATTCGTTCATCGTTGGAAACTTGCAGCATTATTTCAAAGCTGCAGCTCCCGGACCTGTAACATTGCCAATTGGTGATGGAGCACTTTATTCTCCAATAATCCTTGATTTCGATCTGCCTTTTGATGGCAGTGGCGATGGTTACGCAACAGTAACTACGTCACCCGAAGATCATGCAGATGTTAGCAATTCCGGTATTGACGATACAAAAAGTGTGAACCGTACATGGACTGTTACGAATGACAACCTTACATTTACTCAGTGCGATGTCACTCTTAACTGGGATCCGGCTGATGTTGATGGCGGGGCTGATTTCAACAACTTCGTTGTTTCGAAATTTGATTGGCCTTCTACATGGACATCCCCTGTAGTTACAAACAGAACTGTTTCATCTATTACTGCACTTGATGTTACTTCTTTTAGTGAGTTTCAAATCGGAGAAGAACTACCATGTTATGTAAATATTCCTGATGCAAATTTCAAGACCTACTTATTAGCAAATGCTGCGGTAAATCTCAACTCAGATGGCGAAATCCAATGTAGCGAAGCTGCTGCTTATACCGGAGGATTCTGGATTCCTAGTTTAAATATTAGTGACTTGACAGGTATTGAGGCCTTTGTTCAGTTGAACTATTTGAATTGCGCATTTAATAACCTTACAAGTCTGAATGTCACAACACTTCCTCTGCTTGTAGAGATATCTGCCATTAACAATTCGATTTCAAGCATTGACTTATCGTCAAATCCATTAATTCAAGAATTAAACCTGGAGGGAAATCAACTTACTTCAATTAACCTTTCAAGCAATCCTGCTTTGCTACACTTAAATGTGGGAGCGAACCAATTAACAGCATTGGATCTAACAAGCAATCCTGCTTTAGATGGACTTACTGCTTACAGCAATCAGATTTCAACTTTAGATCTTTCAGGCAATCCCTTACTCACTTTCCTTATTGTAGGAAATAACTTGCTGACAAGTCTTAACCTTGCAAACAACCCACTGCTTACCGGAGTTTTCTGCGATCAAAATCCGATCACAAGCCTTGACCTATCTTCTCTTGTTAATCTTACTGCACTTGATTGTAGAACAAGTCCAATTTCCAGTCTTAATGTAAAGAATGGAAACAATACAAACTTTGCAACTTTTGAAGCAGGCAACAACCCCAATCTATTTTGTATCGAAGTTGATGATGCAACATTCATGAACACTAACTTTAGTGCAGGAAAAGATGTAGGGGCGACTTATAGTACCGATTGTGCTTGTACAGTAAATATTCCTGACGCCAACTTCAAATCAACACTGGTTGCAAATGTTGCAATCAACACAAACATCGATGGTGAAATTCAATGCTATGAAGCAACAAATTATACCGGAACGATTGATGTTCAAAATTTAGGAATCACTGATCTGACAGGTATTCAAGCCTTCACTAATATTAATAATTTAAATGTTGCACATAACTCATTAACGAGTATTGATGTTTCTGCCAACACACAACTTACAATTTTAAGTGTTGAATTCAATCAATTAACAACACTTGATATTTCAAACAACGCTTCTTTAGGGACACTATACGCCAGAGAAAATCTGCTTACTTCGATTAATACAACCGGTGCAACAAGTCTTTCCTATTTTGAATGTCCATTTAACCAAATAACATCGCTTGATCTTTCTAGCAACTCTTCT
>Ga0154020_10009258_pt1 | contig 11346 bp, 6 predicted proteins | sample Klosneuvirus_201_FD_109709 | JGI IMG/M metagenome (GOLD analysis project Ga0154020, IMG submission 109709) | Active sludge microbial communities from wastewater, Klosterneuburg, Austria - Klosneuvirus_20160825_MG | ecosystem: Engineered > WWTP > Aerobic digester > Activated sludge | place... | reverse complement strand
CTGGAGGATCTCGCGCAGACGGCGGTTCATGAATGTCTTGGAGACCCAGAACGCCTCGGCAAGTTGCGAGACGATGTCCCGCGTCACGTTTAATTGCCCCATTTCCTTGCGGATCAGGTACTCAGGGGCCAACAAACGGGATGCGAATATATTGCTTTGCACATCGATAAGGTGAGCAGCGTATTCCCCGAATTCCGCCTGGCTCGGAATGATATTTCCGAGAAAGTGCGGAGCGATGGCTTTGGCTATGCGGTACCTGACATATGGCTTCATTTCAGTCCCGGCCGGTACACTGACTTCGGTCACGTCCCCTTTACGGGTCACTTCGATCACAGAAGCCGCGGGAGCTTCCGGGTCTTTTGATGGTACAGTAACTAATTTTATTCCGGGATACATGGCGAGGAGTTCAGGGAGGTAGAGCGGAGTCTCCTGGAAATTCACGCGTTCGTGGATTTCAGCGACGATCTTACCGACCGCTTCCGCATTAGCGTTGAAGTGATTGCGGAACTCAACTTCTTTTTCTTTGGTCCAGGATGCCGCGTTGCGGCGGTAGAATTCTTTTTTGGCACTGTCGAGAATTTTGGTATCGACTTCAAACGCGCCATAGCCGCTGTATTCATAAAAGGCTTCATTCTCGTCCAACTCACCAGAGGCAACATCCACCACCAGCCGTTCATCGACTCCCAGGTGATCAGCGATCGACTTCATCGCCTGAATCGAACGGATATTTTTTTTGCCTTTTTTCCAGTGACTGCAATCTGCCGGGTCAAACCCAAGAATCTGGCCAACGTCCTGATCGATGACCCGGATGCCGCCGAACTTATGGTCCAAAACCCTGCGGCAGAATTGAAAGAGGTTCGACGAGTTCGGATACCTGATTTCCGTAGCCTTCTTCATGAAAAACGGCCTCCACGGTCACAGCACAGGTTCGATGATCTTCCCGGATCCGCATCCCAGCAACACCTCTGCGTCCATGCTATAACCCGTGCCAAGGTGGTCACGGTGCTCATAAGCAATGGCCGCAAACGGTTGCTACTGCAATCGTTCCGGTAAGCTATTCAAATTCTTTCTTAAGTCTCTCTTTAGTCGATTAGCAAAGAATTATTGACCAGTCAACGTTCCTTTTTGATTCTGCCAAATTGATATCTGTGCTTCGGCATAAACTGCCCAGCAACGCTCCGTTTACACCGGCAAATCCTGTCCACTGACACCGTTTCACCCGCTCGTTATCATTAATAATGAACCGAAAATATGAAACGACCTCCTGAGGTCCGAACAGCTTATCGGGGAGAGTCCCGTGTCACTAATCATCGGTCTGTGCGGAATCGTATTCAGCGTGTGGTTTGTTCTCACCTGGCCGGGCGCTGGGTTCAAAGGATATTTCGACCTGCCATCGGCCGTTCTTCTCGGGGTAATGCCCCCAAGCGTGATGATGCTTTCCCATACGATAGGCGACCTGCTTATGGGATTTCGACTGTTATTTTCGGCGATGTCTTCCAAGCAAAGGCGTCAGCAGATGGAAATTATCGAAGCGTTGACCCAGGCTTCCGCTATGGTCCGCAGTGAGGGACTTGGCGCTTTGATGAAGGTCAAGGAAAGAGCGAAGTATGAGCTGCTGCGGGATGGCCTCGCGCTGATTCTTAACGATTTCAAGACAGAGGAAATACGCCACAATCTCACAGCACGGATAAACGCCAAGCAAAGCCACATGCAAGCAGCAGCCAATTTGTTCGAGAATATGTCCAAAATTTGTCCAGGTGTAGGCATGCTCGGCACGCTGTTGGGTTTGATCGCCATGCTTGCCAAAATGGACGATCCCACGAAAATCAATTCGGGTCTGGCCCTTGCAATGATTACCACCCTTTACGGGCTGTTGCTGGGAACGGTGATCTATGGGCCATGGAGCGAAAAAGTGGCGTTGGAGGCGGAAAAAGGGCTTGAAACAGACATGCTGGTGCTGGAAGGGATACTGAACATCAAAGGTAAAAAATCCAGCATCCACATGAAAGATATTATGAAAACATACGGGGGCGCTAAAACAGCGCCGAACCCGCAAAAAATCGCCTGACAGGTAATCCAGTCATCATGAATGCGGGAATGACCAAAGAGCAGAATCAGGATGCAGGCGCGGGTTCCCCGTCGGCTGCGCCGGAGATTAAGAAGTCCAAGGTCAAAAAGGCAGAAGCCCTTTGGTTGACGTCATTTTCGGACCTCAGCCTGATCCTCATTGCTTTCTTTGTGCTGCAGCTGTCCTACTCAAAAGTGGACAAGAAGAAATACGACAACATTCAGACCTCGATGAACGCCAAGATTGTTGAAAAGAAGGACGACAACCTCAAAGTCATCAATGACAAATTGATGAAAGAGCTGAAGAAGCAAAAGCTCGATCAGAGTGCGTCCGTGCAGTTGAATGCGAACGGGCTTGCTGTTGAATTCAAAGACGGGCTTTTGTTCGGTTCCGGGTCAGCAAAATCAAACCCAAAATTTGTTCAAACTGTAGGTGCGGTCATGAAACTTATCGCCGCCTCACCTGACCGCTACCATGTTGTGATAGAGGGTCATACTGATGACACGCCGATGCGCTCCAAAGATTTTCAGTCCAACTGGGAGCTAAGCGCGGCCCGTGGATTTGCTCTCATGCGCCAGTTCAAAAGCCGGGGAGTCCGTGAGGACCGCATGTCGGTTGAAGCGTTCGCCCAGACGCGCCCTAAGGTCGCTATTGCCGGACTCAAGGGCGATGCTCTGGACAAGGCCCGTGCGGCAAATCGACGGGTTGTCATCCGTATTGAATAGCCTTTATTAAGTTGCCTGATCGAATGGTCTTTTGGAGTAGCCTTGACAAATCGCACCAGAGGACCAATGTTTAACTAAGGTTAGTACCGCGGTCGACATTGGATTTACAGGGGTCATATTGGCAGTGGAAAAGGGCGACATCATTGTAGGAAGTAATAACGGGAACGAACACGAAAGTGGAACTTCCGGAGCGGTGATCACCGAGCGGCGGGTTCAGACCCGGCGGCCTTCGTTGTATCGGGTGCTGCTGCATAATGACGATTTTACTCCCATGGAGTTCGTGATTCTGATTCTGGAGAAATTTTTTGCCAAAGGTCACGCCGAAGCCCAAGAGATTATGTTGAACGTTCACACCAAGGGCGTGGGGCAATGCGGGATTTATCCCTTTGAGATAGCGGAAACAAAGGTGGCTCTGGTTATGGAATGCGCCCGCGAGAATGAACATCCGCTGCAGTGCTCGATGGAGAAGGCTTAAGCGAGAAAAAGGGGGTATGACGATGACACCAATTACCCAGGAGCTGGAGATAAGCCTTAACTTTGCCGTCGCCGAGGCCGCCCGACGGGGCCACGAGCTGGTAACCGTTGAACATATTCTTTACGCCCTTTTGCATAATCGCTCAGCTGCCCGCGCAATCCGGGCCTGCGGCGGCTCAGTGGATACCACCCGAAAGAAACTGGAATCCTATTTCCAGGAATACCTCACTTCAAAAAGCCGTAAGCCCGGTGAACCAGGAGCCATGCCGCAGCCTACTCTTGGGTTTCAGCGGGTAGTGCAGCGTGCAATCCAAAGCGTGCGATCTGCCGGCAAGGAACTCGCAGGCGGTGAGAATGTGTTGGTCGCCATGTTCAACGAACGCGACTCGTTTGCGGTTTATTTTCTTCAGGAACAAGAAATCTCCCGCTTTGATGTGATCAATTTCGTTTCCCATCGAATCATTAAGGACGGTGTGGATTTTGATGATGCCGAACAGGGGGACGATGGCTTTCAAAATCGCACGTTGCCACCAGGGGCATCTCATCGCCTTGGAGATGGAAGATCTGCCGATCGGGCCAGTGGCGATGGAGAACGTCTGTTTGGAGACGAAGAGCAGCATGACGACGAAGATTCATCAGCGGACGCAGATGGCGAAGATACAGGTGAAGGCCGCGAGGAGGGCGAGCGTCGGGAGAAGACGGAACGGAATGATCCCCTGAAGCAATATGCCGTTGATCTTTGCCAGCGCGCCCGCGACGGAAAAATAGACCCTCTGGTAGGCCGCAGTGCTGAGGTTGAACGCACCGTTCAGGTGCTGTGTCGCCGCCGGAAGAACAATCCCCTGTTTGTGGGAGATGCCGGTGTTGGCAAGACCGCAATTGCCGAGGGCCTGGCGTTGCGTATTGTCGAGGAAGACGTTCCGGAACCCTTAAAAGGTGCAGTGATTTATTCACTCGAGATGGGAACGCTGCTCGCGGGCTCGCGCTTTCGCGGGGATTTTGAACAGCGCCTGAAAGGCGTATTGAAGTCTCTGAAAAAGAAGAAAAAGAGCATTCTCTTTATCGACGAAATACATACGGTAATCGGTGCAGGTGCGGTCAGCGGCGGTACCCTCGATGCTTCGAATCTGCTGAAGCCGGCGCTTTCTTCCGGGGAAGTCCGGTGCATAGGCTCTACGACATTCAAGGAATACCGAAATCATTTCGAAAACGATCACGCATTGGCGCGACGATTTCAGAAAATTGACATCGAAGAGCCTTCGATTCCGGAGACCGTTGAGATTTTAAAAGGCCTCAAAAGCCGCTACGAAGAGCATCACCATGTGAAGTATTCTGCCGATGCGATAAAAACGGCTGTGGAGCTTTCGGCGCGTTACCTGCGCGACCGCAAGCTTCCGGACAAGGCAATTGATGTCATCGACGAAGTCGGGGCGGCACAGGCCCTGAAGACGCCAAAACGTCAGAAGCCCCGCCTGATCTCCGTCGATGATGTGCAAATTGTTGTCGCGAAGATGGCCAGAATCCCCGCATCTAAAGTTTCCGCGACCGATCGTGAGTCTCTCCGCACGTTGGAGACTGACCTTAAAGATGTGGTTTTCGGTCAGGACAAGGCCATAGAGGCGATCGCGTCGGCGATTAAACTTTCGCGATCAGGGCTTGGTCCGGCGGAAAAGCCGATTGGAAGCTTTTTGTTTGCCGGACCTACCGGTGTCGGAAAAACCGAAGTGGCCAAACAGCTCGCCCAGATTCTGGGAGTGGAATTTATTCGCTTTGACATGAGCGAATATATGGAACGTCATACAGTATCAAGAATGATTGGTGCGCCTCCCGGATACGTAGGCTACGATCAGGGCGGATTGCTAACTGACGCGGTTAACAAGAATCCCCACGCCGTACTGTTGTTCGATGAGATTGAAAAGGCTCATCCCGATCTTCAGAATATTTTGTTGCAGGTTCTTGATCATGGAACCCTGACTGACACCAACGGCCGCCAGGCGGACTTTCGCAACGTCATAATCATTATGACTACGAACGCCGGAGCCCGCGAGCTGATGCAGGGGGCCATCGGATTCACGCGCCGCCCCGGTGAGGTCGAGAAGGGTGAAAGCGAAGCTCTTAAAAATACGTTCTCGCCGGAGTTTCGTAACCGGCTCGATGCGATCATCAACTTCACGTCGTTGCCGCGACCAGTCATACTAATGATCGTTGATAAGTTCATCGGTCAGTTGCGCAAGCAGCTGGAATCGAAGAAGGTCACAATTAAATTGACCGACGACGCGCGGTCTTGGCTGGCCGATAAAGGGTATGACGCTGTATACGGTGCGCGGCCGCTCCATCGATTAATCCAGGATCAGGTGCGGAAGCCACTGGCTGAGGAATTGCTCTTCGGCAAGTTAGCCAAAGGCGGCGCGGTGACGGTGGCGTTACGAGAGGACTCTCTGGTTTTTGACTTCAGCTAACCGCCTATTCAAAAAAACGGGCGACGCTGTTAAGGAGCTGATCCCTCGGCATCGGCTTTGCCCAATATGCAGTGAATCCCATCTCCAGACAGCGCTGACGGTCTTCTTCACGGGCATTGGCCGTCAAGGCGATGATCGGAATCGTCAGGCCTTTTTGGCGCAGCGTTTTTAGCGCCTCATACCCGTCCATCACCGGCAAATGCAGATCCATTAAAATAAGGTCAGGAGTGGTCCTGGTGGCTTGATCGACCGCGTCGCGCCCATCGTGAGCCACCATGGGCTTGTATCCTGCCGATTCAATGTGAATGCGCAGCAGGTGCGCAAGATCGATGTTGTCTTCCACCAACAGGATGGATTTTCCGGCGGCGTTGATCTTACTGCCGATGGCGTCAATTGGTGCCAGTCGCTCGCGTTCTATAGATGGCGAGGGGCTATCCAGCAGGATCGTAAGAGTAAAGGTGCTGCCTTTGCCTGGGATTGACTCCGTCAGAACAACGTCGCCCCCCATCTGCCTTGCGATCTGGCGAGACAAAAAGAGCCCGAGTCCCGAACCTCCGAATTTACGTGTAGCCGAGTTGTCGTACTGCTCAAACGGGGCAAAGACGAACGCTGAATTCGTCATGTCGATGCCGCAGCCGGTATCCGTGACTGCAACAGAAAGTATGGTTCGGGTGGGTGCAAGTGGAGCTGCTTTTAGGCTACCTTGAATGATGATTTCGCCTTTTGCCGTAAATTTGATGGCGTTGCCAATAAGATTGTAAAGCAACTGCCGCAGGCGCATCGCGTCGGCGATCACCTCAATGTTATTCAGCATGTCGAGATCGGCAGAAAGCCTCAGTCCTTTCAAGTTCGCCTGAACGGTAAAGGAAGAAACGACTTCGTTGATAACATCCACCGGCTGGAATTTGTCCGTGTTTAAGGTGACTGACCCTGCTTCAATCTTGGAGATATCGAGGATGTCGGTAACGAGGCCAAGCAAGTGCTGGCCACTTGTGAGAATGCGGCGGCAGAACTCTTTTTGATTTTCCGGCGTCTGGGCAGGATCGCTGACTAACAATTCAGCGAATCCAATGACAGAAGCTAAGGGTGTTCTGATCTCGTGACTGACGTTCGCGATAAAGGCACTTTTGGCGCGACTCGCACTGAGCGCGAGTTCTTTGGCTTCGTTCAATCTTTGCTCAGACAATTTTATTTTGGTGATATCGGAGCTGATCGCGAGGACCTGGTCGATTGAGTCGTTCTCTTTGATAGGAATCACGCGTGTCAAAAACCAGGTGTGGTCGGTGATCGGTACCTCCATCGAACCGGTATGACCCTGAAAAGCAGCATCAAGGAGTTCTGAGTAGGCGTTTTGCGACTCGGGCGGGACATAATCCAGGCATGATTTACCGATAACCTGTTCAGGTTCGTATCCCGCAAGAAAACGGTTCATGTAAGTGATTCGCTTGTCCCTTCCAACAGTGATGATGAGATCCGGGCTATGTCGCATCAGGAGTTCCAGGCGGCCGGTAGCGATTTTATATTGGGCCGAATGTGCGGAAGCTTCCTGTGCGAATTTCGTTGCTTTAGATTCAAGCTCCAGGTGCTGAAGCCTGATTTCTGCTTCGCGTTGCTCAAGGCCACTCAGCAGCGCTCTCGCATTGAGCAGGGTTCGCAGTGGCAAGGTCAAACGTTTAAACAGCGACATGGGTATTGCGGTGAAATAGGTGATTTCGAAGGTTGTTCGGCTGCCGTCTGTTTCGAATTGGACGATGCTTGGCTTGAATCCTGCCAGCATGGGCAGTACTTCCAGGGCTTTCGCCGTAAATCGCAGAAAAAGATCTGATGGACGGTCATTTGGCAGAAACGTGAATTCCAAAAAGGCGCGACGCCCTCGTTGAAACCTCGTTTTAACCTTGATGTTTGCATATTGAAGAGCTGTGGCCCACGGGACGATCAGATAGATGTTTCTGGGACTGGTAAAGAGTCTGGCGATTGGTCTGAAGACTGCAGTCCATTTCGCTTTTGAAGCGATAGACCATTCCATATACTCCCTGATTCGATCATCCGGAAACAACGGTGCCAGGCTCTCCAGGATTTGTGCATAGATGTCCCAGCTCAGGTGATTGCGGGGATTTAGCAGTGTCTCAGGCTGCAATACCTTTTCGGGAATGCCTGGCAGTTTCGCGGGTACAATGGTTGACTTGAGGGGATGACCTTTTAGGTCCAGAAAATGCAATATGTCGATGATCGCGCGCGTTGAGACGGTCTTCATTTCCTCAATGTAGCAACGATTGGTAAGTTGAAGCAATTCAATGTGAGGAGCTCAGTAAACTTCCCCAGCAATTCCCGCCAGCTGGAATCCGACTCGTAAAATAGGCTTGCTTTACTCCCTAAAAAGCCTGGTCATAACTTAAAAATAGCAATGATTAATGAATGTTAGGTGATATGGCCATGCTGCTCCAGATCGCAGCGTCAACAGTTCAGATGGCAAGCAATTAGGCAGGTCAACGCGAACCTTTTGATTTTCTGGCGTCGAAGGTTGTGCCGGCTTGGTGGCAAGCGGGTTGCAAAGTATCCAGGCACAGGTCAAGGCGATCCTTAGAGGTTCTGCAGTCTCCCGGAGAAATGGGCATCTCCGGGGGGCTGCAACTTTTTTGACGCCGGTCGATTTGACGTCTCAGTCAGATCTGTGTATTCAGGGACATTCTGCGATCAAAGCCAGCAAGGAAAGAACTCTGAATCTCATGAGCCGTCTGCAGTTTAAGGTGGAAGCAACCTCGCCCGGGACTCGTGCCAGGGCGACCACATTCCGAACATTACACAATGTAGTGCAGACACCTCTCTTTATGCCCGTGGGCACCCACGCGGTGGTGCGCAGCCAGCCTAATGGACATCTGGAATCTCTCGGTGCTCAGATTCTTCTGGCAAATACCTATCACCTGTTGCTGCGGCCCGGACCTGAGGTGTTCGAACGCTTTGGCGGGATCCACGGATTTATGAAGTGGCCGCGATCCGTGCTGACGGATTCGGGCGGTTTTCAGATTTTTTGTCTGCCCAATGATCGGGACATGACCGAAGAGGGAGCTTCGTTTCGCAGCTATGTCGACGGCAAACGGATCCTGCTGAGCCCAGAGCGCAGCATTGCCATGCAAAGATCTATTGGCAGCGACATCATGATGGTACTGGACGAGTGCGTTCCTTCCACGGTGGAAAAGGCGCGAGCGCTTGCCGCCATGAATATCACTCATCGATGGGCATCCCGTAGCCTTAAAGCCCGCGGCGACTCACCGCAATCCATGTTTGCGATTGTCCAGGGGGCTTGTTTTCCTGACTTGCGCCGGGAAAGCGCCAGGGTTTTGACCGAATTACCATTCGACGGATTTGCGATTGGCGGACTTGCGGTCGGCGAAACCATGAGTGAGCGTGAGGACATCTGCGAAATGACGGCGGAGCTCTTACCGCAAAACCTGCCGCGGTATCTGATGGGCGTTGGGACTCCCATTGACCTGCTGGAAGCCGTGCACCGCGGCGTTGATATGTTTGACTGCATCCTCCCGGGGGCGTTGGCTCAGCAGGGTGTGGTTTTTACCTCACTTGGCAAACGAGATCTGCGCCGGGGGGTGTACAAATTTGTGGACGGACCCCTCGATCCCGCCTGCACCTGCGCGACCTGCACCACACACGATGTGGCCTATTTGCATCACCTGGGGAAGGTTCGTGAGTTTCTGGGGTGGCAACTGCTGGCGCATCACAATATTCATTTTTATATGACTTTAATGCGACGAATGCGTGAGCACATTCTCGCGGGGACTTTTTTGGACTTTTATCGCGTCGAGCGGGAGAGGCTCGTACTCTCCGATGTGACCGCGCCCTCTTCGCCTCCCTCGCGCCGGCCCTCGCGGGAGAAACCTCTCCAGCTGGGACACTACGAAGTGGTCGACAGCCCCGAAGGATTTTCGTCCATCCGGCATGTCGCGTCCGGTGAGATCATGCACTCTGTGAACGAGCCGATTAAAGAAGCGCTTTTGTTGTATGTGGATCAGTCAGGATTCGTAGAGTCTGCGTCGGTAACAGGCGATCCACCCTCTTCTCCAATGCCACCGGTCGTCGTCTGGGATGTAGGGCTCGGAGCGGCGACGAATGTGATGGCTGCGATCAAGCGTTATGAAGAGGCGGCGGCCGCAGGTAAACAGCTTCGACCACTTCGAATAGTCAGTTTTGAAAATGATCTCGATTCGCTACGCCTTGCACTCCAGCATCCGATGAAATTCAAATACCTGCGACATGCCGGCCCCCACGTATTGCTCCGCGATGGATCCTGGCAGTCGCGCACTCTGGACATTCAATGGTCTCTGCTGGAAGGCGATTTTCTGGATCGGTTAGAAGAAGCTCCGGTACCGGAATTTATTTTTTTCGATCCGTTTTCGCCGAGGACAGATTCCGACATGTGGGGGGCGGCCTGTTTCTCAGCCATCGCGCGCCGGCTCAGTGGAAGTCCAGTCCGGTTGATGACCTACTCACGGTCGACGGCTATTCGAGCGGCTCTTTTAGGAGCTGGGTTCCATGTCGCCATTGGCGTTGGCAGCGGCCCCAAGTCGGAGACCACGATCGCCTTCCTGACCGGAATGGCCGAAAGGTCCCCTCGTGCGCCAGTCGGCGGATTAAGGCTGCTACCTGCTGACTGGCTGCGCCGGTGGGAGGCCAGTCAGGCGAAGTTCCCATTTGACGTCCCGGAGAGCGCGCGGGAAGCCTTTGCTGAAACGATCCGGCGGCACCCGCAATTTCAGAATTGAATGGCGTCGGGGCAGGCTTCAGTCGCAGGGATAGGTTTCGGGTACCCCTGCCTTGATCTGCTTACACAACTTATGAGTGGTTGTTCCCGACTCTCTCTTGTTTTCGTCTGAATTTTTCCACCATTCCGTCATGACAATACTGATGATTCGTTGATTTTCAGTGTCGATTTCGTACACGGCCTCCTTGGAGATAGGGAATGCCTTGTAGAGCTCACCATATTTGTCACCTTCGATGGTGAGGGTGTATTTCAGGGTGTATCGGTTCGACGTCTCGCTCACCTTTGAGACAACCACCATCGCGGTATTCGTCCCATTCATGGTTGCAGTCCAGGTCAGGGGGCCGCCGTCCAGTTCGCTATACCGACTGCGTTTGCCGGGGCGCGGAAACATCGGAAGAGGATGACTCAACGTGGTGGTAACACCTTTTTTGAGGGTTTGTTTGGTGTAAAGGGTGAAAGACGCATTGTTAAAGCCACTCGTGTTCTTTAGCTCAGAAACCGTCGGCCTCATAAAGGTTCTGGGTCCTTTAGACTCTTCCGCCTTCTGGTCGGCCTTTTTTTGATCCTGTTTCACGATAAATCTCACCGCCGTGACGTCGTTCACGAGTTTGTCGTCGTCGATCGTGGTTGTGATTTCAGCGGTTGAGGGATAGGTCTTGCCGTCGTTGGTGATGGTTCCCTTACCCTTGAAAAATAGGGTCGGGTAAACTTCTGCCGTTGGTGATGGCGTTGGCGACGGAGTCGCCGAAGCTGTTGGTGTAGGCGTCGGTGAAGGAGACGAAGACGCCGAAGTCGTTGGAGAGGGCGTCGGCTTTGGAGTGCGTGTGGACACTGGAGTAGGATCCT
>Ga0154020_10009256_pt1 | contig 11347 bp, 10 predicted proteins | sample Klosneuvirus_201_FD_109709 | JGI IMG/M metagenome (GOLD analysis project Ga0154020, IMG submission 109709) | Active sludge microbial communities from wastewater, Klosterneuburg, Austria - Klosneuvirus_20160825_MG | ecosystem: Engineered > WWTP > Aerobic digester > Activated sludge | place... | reverse complement strand
GCCACCATCGGCGTAAACCGTGTGGCCGGTGTGGAAGTCGCTGGCCCGCGAGCACAGGAACAGCAGGGGCCCGGCCAGGTCTTCGGGTTCGCCCAGGCGGCCCATCGGCACGCGCGCGAGGAAGCCGGCGCGCACCGTGTTGGCACGCTCGTTGTCTTCGAACATCCAGGCCGTCAGCGGTGAACGGAACACCGTGGGCGCGATGGCGTTGACGGTGATGCCATGCTTGCCCCACTCGCAGCCCAGCGCGCGCGTCAGGCCGTCTGTGGCAGCCTTGGACGCGCAATACGCGGTATAGCCGGCCGGGTGACCCAGCTTGCCGCGCGCTGAGCTCATCAACACCACCTTGGCCTTGGTGCCGCGCGGAATCACCCGCTGGCCGAAGGCTCGGCAAAGCAGCCAGGCGCTGGTGAGGTTGCCGTCCATCACGTTTTCAAAGCGCTCGAGCGATTGCTCGGTGATGGGGCACGGATCGTTCAGGCCCGAGCCGACGACGAGGATGTCCAGGGCGTCATGGGCCTGGATGGCGGCGTCCATGATGGCATCGCAGTCGGCCTCGCTGCCAGGGCGTCGGGCGACGGTGTGAACCGGGGCGCCCAGTTCGCGGCAGGCCTGCGCCGTTTCGGCCATCGACTTCTCGTTGCCTGCGGCCAGCACCAGCCTGGCACCTGCGCCGGCCAGCACCTTGGCCGCCAGGCTGCCGAAGGCACCCGAGGCACCGGTCACCACGGCGACCTTGCCACGCACATCGAACAACGAGGCCGGGTGGGTCAGCCAGTCGGGGTTTCCGGCCATCATTTCTTCTCCGGGTAGGGCATCACCACCAGGATGGTGGCCACCTCGTTGCCGTGGTTCTTCACCGTGCGGGTTTCCTGGGGCGGAATGCAGCAGCTGTCCATCGGCCCGAGCACCACCTCCTGGTCGCCGGACTGCACCGTGAGGGCGCCGGCAAGCACGACGTAGACCTTCTCCAGCGGCGAGCTGTCGGGGCCGGCCGATGCCCCAGGCAAGTAATGCGACAGGCCGACCCAGAACTTCTCGGGTCCGCCCGGTGTAAAGCCCTGCAGCCGCAGCGATCGCACGTCGAAGTGATTGGGCGCCTCGTACGGTGGCGCCTCGCCGAAGCGGGTGACCCACATCGCGTTCAACCCTTTCCGTTCTCGAAGCGGTACTTGCCGCTGCGGTCGACGATGGCCACGAGGCGCACGATGCAGCCGTCGCCACCCACCCAGCGCCACGGGAATGCGGCGAAGGTCACGCGCATGCCGGTGACCTTGTCGATCTCGCCGCCCACGTTCTCGATGCCGCAGATGCCGTACTTCAGGATCGCCTGGTGGCAGGGCTCCCACTCCGGAAAGTCCTCGATCACCTTGCGGCCGGTGAGGTTCTCGTACTCCTGGTTGACCTGTGGCAGCAGGCCGTTGGGCCAGCCCGGGCCGTGCGGGCCGATGGCCGTGCCCAGCGGATGGTCGAGCGCCTGGGTGTCGGTGCCGATCATCTTGACCTTCTTCTTGGCGAACCACTCGCCGGCCTCCTTGTAGAAGCCCGGCGAGTAGGCGTAGTACATGCGGCTGTCGGCGTAGTGCTTGTGCCAGCCGGTGTTGACGATGACGATGTCGCCCTCGCGGATCTGCGGGCTGACGGCCTCGAGGTCGGCAGCAGTGATGACCTCCCACTTCTTCTTCGGGATCGATACCACCACGCCCGTGCCGAAGAAGTGCGGCAGCGGCACTTCGTCCATGAAGGGCGTGCCTTCGACCACGTGCGCCGGCGCGTCGATGTGCGTACCCGAGTGCATCACCGTGGTGATGCGCTGCGTCAATACGCCGGACTTGGCCATGTTGTGCAGCCGCTCGATCTTCACGTCCTCGAAGTAGGGCCAGCAGGGTTGCCCCAGGCCCCAGGGGTGGCTCAGGTCGTAGAACTCGAGCCCCATGTCGTTCTTGAGGTTCTCCTGGAATTTCACGCCGCGGATACGGACCATCGGTGCTCCTTGTGCGCGACGGTTGGCCGCGCGGGTCAGTGGGTTATACTGAACCGTACTGCGGTACAGGTGTATCGCTAATCGGTTCGGTGACGCGAACTTTGGACGACAACACGGCCGCTGCACACTGGGGTTAACCCTTGGTTGCGGGCTGCCGGCACAATGCGCGGCATTCCATGCCCCGACCCTCATCCCGCCCACCCGCTGCCGATGACGCAGGCAACGCCACCGAGCCACCGGAGCCCCGCAACGGTGTGCAGGTGATCGCCCGCGCCGCGGCGGTGCTGCGCGCACTGAAGGACCATCCGGATGGCCTTTCGCTGGGCGAGCTGGCCAAGCTGCTGGCGCTGCCGCGCTCGACCATCCAGCGCATCGTCGACGCGCTCGATGCCGAGAACCTCGTCATCGCCGCCTCACCCACGCGCGGCGTGCGCCTGGGCCCTGCGCTGCTGGCGCTGGCCGCCGCCACTCGCTTCGAGATCGCCGAGCTCGCACGGCCGACGCTGCAGGAGATCTCGCGCGAATGCGGTGAAACCGTGGACCTCTCCGTGCTCGATGGCGACAAGCTGGTGTTCGTCGATCAGATTGCCGCCGGCGTGCACCGGCTGCGCGCCGAATCGGCCATCGGTGTGTCGTTCGCGCTGCACTCCACGGCGCCGGGCAAGGCGATGCTGGCCGCCCTGCCGCTGCCGGCACTGCACAACCTGCGTTCGCGCCTGCGGCTGCTGCGCCTGACCGCACGCACCATCACCTCGTGGGACGTGCTGGCCGCCGAACTCGACCGGGTGCGCGCCAGCGGCGTGGCCAGCGACCTGGAAGAGAACTCGCTGGGCATCTGCGCCGTGTCGCGCGCCATCGTGCTGCCCAACGGCGAGCTCGCGGCGGTGTCGGTGCCCGTGCCCACGCCGCGCTTCGCCGACGCCCGCGCGCACCTCGAGCGCCTGCTCGTCAGCCACTGCGACCGGCTGCAGCAATCCATCGCCGGCGTGCGCACGCAGCGCTGATCAGCCACCATCGAAACCGATCCTGGCCATCGCCAGATTCGATTTCTCCACTGGCAGGCCGCTGCCTACCATGCGCGCACACCGACAACGCATGGCCAGGAGGCGTCACCTTGATCAAGTTCCTACTCGCCGCGCGCCGCAAGCGCGAGGACACCCAGGAGCGGTACTTCTACGAGTGGGGCATCATCCACGTCGCGCTGATGATCAGCACGCCTGACGTGATGCGGTTGTTCCGCCGCTATGTGCAGCACTACTCGGTCAGCGGCATCGAGCCCGGCATGCTCATCCACCCGCTGTCCGACATGCAGTGGGACAACTACGCCGAGCATGTGGTGGACAGCTACGACGACGTGCTGGCCTCGACCCGCGTGCGCGACTACGTGGTGCGCATGCAGCCGCACAAGTTCGGCGATCCGAACTTCGTCATCACCCTGGCCACCGACGAGGCCGTGCTCGAGGAACCCGGCTTCGAAGGCGGGTGCGGCGGCGTCAAGCTCGTCCACTTCCTCAAGCGCAAGCCCGGGCTCACCCAGGCGGAGTTCGAGGCGGCCTGGCGCGGCCCGCATGCCGACACCTATCGCCGGCTCAATGACCGGCGGCCGCTGCTGCGCAAGGCCATCCGCAACCACCCGGTGGCCATAGACGCTGCCAACTTCGCCGGCTCATTGTTCGAGCGCGGCGACACCTCAGCCGTCTCCGGCATCGAGGAGTTCTGGTTCCGCAACCTCGACGACCTGACCGCTGTGCGGCGCGACCCCGAATGGCACCAGGCCATCACCGCCAGCGAGGCCACATTCGTCGACGCCTCCGGCAGCTTTTCGATGGTTACCACCGAGCGCGTGATCTACGACTACACACGGGGCGATCGCAGCAGCCCGAAGGCCGCGGTGCTCGACCCCGGCACCCTCGAAGGCCGCATCTATGCCCAGGGCCTGAGCGGCTGGAACGTGCCGCGGCCGATCTGAGGCGGGCGCTGGCCCTGGTCGCTTCCACCAAGCGCGCCAGGGCCTGTTCACCCTACGGGAAGCGGCGCCGCAGCCGCGGCAGCACCTGCGCGCAGAAGTCCTCGAGAAAGCGCGCCTGATCGGGCTGCGGCGAGTGGAACACCAGGTGCCCGAAGCCAAGCTCGACATACGGCCGCACGCGCTCGACGACTTCGTCGGGGTCGTTCGTCACGATGAAGCGACTGGCGGCGCGTTCGATCGGCAACGCATCGGCGCGCCGCTCCATCTCGCGCGCATCCTGCACGTCCAGTTTCTCTTCCTTGCCCAGTGCCAGCGCACCCCAGAAGCGCGTGTGATGCAGCGCCTGCTCCCGATCGCGATGGAAAGACAACTTCACCTCGATCATGCGGTCGATCGACTGCGGTGCACGGCCAGCGGACTCCAGCCCCTGCGCCAGCGCGGGCAGCAGCGTCTGCCGGTACAGCTCGGGCGGCTTTCCACTCGTGCAGATGAAACCCTCGCCGCGTGCGCCGGCCATGCGTGCCACCACCGGTCCGGCAGCGGCAATGTAGATCGGCACCGGCTGCGCCGGCAGGTCGTAGAGCATGGCGTCGACGGTGCGGTAGTGCTGCCCCGCGTAGCTCACGCGCTCGCCGCTCCAGAGCCGGTGGATCAGATCGACCGCCTCGCGCAGCCTCGCGGTGCGCTCGCCCGGCGCCGGCCATTCGATGCCGGTGGGCGCCACCTCGTTGAGCGACTCACCGGTGCCCACGCCGAGCACCACGCGCCCGGGAAACATCGCGCCCAGCGTCGCGAAAGCATGCGCCACCACCGACGGGTGGTAGCGCAGCGTGGGCGTGAGCGCGCTGGTACCCATCACCACGCGCTCGGTGCATGCGCCCAGCGCGCCCAGCCAGGCCATCGAGAACGGGGCGTGCCCGCCGGTGTGGCGGAATGGCTGGAAGTGGTCGCTGATGAAGACCGAGTCGAGCCCGCCGCGCTCGGCCTGCACGGCAAAGCGCAGCAGGTCTGCCGGCGCGAACTGCTCGGCCGAAGCCTTGTATCCGACCCTAAGCATGCGCGACCAGCGAGACGATCCGTGGCGCCGTCACCGAGGCGGGCACCGTGCGCACCGGCTGGTACAGCGTGCTGCGCTGCACCGGGATGCGCCCGGCGTCGACGATCAACGATTCGATGGCCTGGGGCTGCAGCCACTGGCCGTGTCCGGCGCCCGCGGCGCGGCTGATCGACTCGTCCATCAGGGTGCCGCCGTAGTCGTCGGCGCCGGCACCCAGGCAGATGCGCATACCCTGCGGCCCCATCTTCACCCACGAGGCCTGGATGTGGTCGATGTACCGGTGCAGCACGATGCGCGCCACCGAGTGCATGAGCACCGCCTCGCGCAGCGTGGGGCCGCTGCGCGAGCGACCTTGGCGGAACATCGGCGTTTCGGCGGCGACGAACGGCAGCGGCACGAACTCGGTGAAGCCCCCGGTACGGGCCTGCAGACGGCGCAAGGCCAGCAGGTGTGCAGCCCAGTGGCCGGCGTGCTCGACGTGGCCGAACATGATGGTGGCCGTGGTCGGCAGGCCCGCCTCGTGCGCGGCCTCCACCACCGCCAGCCATTGCGCCGTGTCGATCTTGTCGGGGCAGATCTGCCTGCGTACATCGTCGTGCAGGATCTCCGCCGCCGTGCCCGGCAGGCTGCCCAGCCCGGCGGCGCGCAACGACCGCAGAAACTCCACCACCGGCAAGCCCAGCGTGCGCGCGCCTTGCGTGATCTCCTGCGGTGAGAAGGCATGCACATGCAAGCCGGGCGCCGCGGCCTTCACGGCGCGCACGATGTCCAGGTAGTGGCCGCCGTCGTAGCCCGGGTGGATGCCGCCCTGGATGCAGACCTCGGTGGCGCCGCGTCCCTGGGCCTCGACCGCGCGCCGCACGATCTCGGCCAGGTCGAACTCGTAGGACGGGCCGCGCAGCGACTCATGCCGGCGACCGCGCGCGAACGCACAGAACAGGCAGCGATGCCCACAGACGTTGGTGTAGGTGATGTTGCGGTTGACGACATAGCCGACCACGTCGCCGTTGGCTTCGCGCCGCAGGGCATCGGCCGCCGCGCAAACCTGCAGGGCATCCGCGCCCCGCGCCTCGAACAGGGTGGCGATGTCCGCGGCCGCCGGCTCGCCGACCTGCAGGCAGCGCGCCAGCGCCTGCTGGGCCGGTGTGGGCAGCACCAGGGCGGGGGCTGCGATCGGCGGCGCGGTCGAGGGCGACTCCAGCTGCGGTGGCCATTGCGCAGCCGCGGCGCCGCCGGGTGTCCAGCCGTCGGGCCGCGCCAGGCCCTGGGCATCGCTGCGCCGCCACACATGCGGCCGCAATGCGGGGTCGAACCAGGTCTGCGCATCGCGCACATGGTGGGCGTGGGCGGCCAGCCGCGGCACCAGCCGGTGCCCGGCATCGGCAGTGAGCACGGCCAGGCGCTGCAGCGTCGGCCATGGCTGGTCCGGATTCACATGGTCGGGCGTGACCGGCGACACCCCGCCCCAGTCGTCGACGCCGGCGGCCAGCAACTGGCCGAGGTGATCGGCACGCAGGTTGGGCGGCGCCTGGATCGCGGTGCGCGTACCGAACACCAGTCGCGCCACGGCAATGGTCCACAGGTGCTCACCCAGCGATGCCTCGGGGTGGTCGGCCATGCGGGTGCCCGGATGGGGCACGAAGTTCTGCACGATCACCTCCTGCAAGTGACCGTAGCGCCGGTGCAGTGCGCGCAGCGCCAGCAATGACTCGATGCGCTCACGCCGCGTCTCGCCGATGCCGATCAGGATGCCGCTGGTGAAGGGCACCGCCGCGCGACCGGCGGCCTCGATCGTGGCCAGTCGCAAAGCGGGCTGCTTGTCGGGCGAGCCCAGGTGCGGGCCACCGCGCTCGCACAGACGCGTGCTGGCCGACTCCAGCATCAGCCCCATCGAGGCCGACACCGGGCGCAGCCGGGCAATGTCCTCGGCGCCCATCACGCCTGGGTTGAGGTGCGGCAGCAGGCCGGTTTCCTCGAGCACGCGGTGGGCCATGGCGTGCAGATAGTCCAGCGTGCTCGCATGCCCAAGCTCGGCGAGCGCCCGGCGCGCCTGGGGCCAGCGGCGCTCGGGCTGATCCCCGAGCGTGAAGAGCGCCTCGTCGCAACCGGCGGCCTGCCCGGCGCGGGCGATGGCCAGCACCTCGTCGGGGCTGAGATAGGCGGCATGCCCTGGCGCGGGCCCCTGCGCGAACGTGCAGTAGTGGCACTGGTCGCGGCACAGCCGCGTCAGCGGGATGAAGACCTTGCGCGAGAACGTGACGACCTTGCCGCGGCCGTGATCACGCACGGCCGCGGCGGCGGCCATCAGCGCCGGCAGATCGTTGACCTCGGCCAACGCCAAGGCCTCCTCGTCGCTGGGCTCCGCGCCGGCCATGGCGCGCTCGGCCAGCGCCTGCAGCATCTGGGCGGCCGGTGCGGCGGGCCTATGGAAAGTCATGGTGTTCGGCTCCTCTTGATGTGACGCGGCGCGACGGCAGATGCTCGCCGAGAAACCGGCCGGTGCGCGTGGCGGGATAGCGTGCAACGAACGCGTGCAGGTCGTGCGGATGATCGAGATCGAGCCCCAGCCCGGGCAGCTCGACCAGGCGCGGCGCCAGCCCGGCCGCGCGGCCAGCCCGCTGGTGCCGGGTGCAGCTGCCGGGCCCATAGGCCAGGCACAGTGCCGTGGCCGGCGTGAGCAGCAAGGCATTGGTGCCATCGCCATCGCGCGAGGGCACCAGGGTCATGGCACGCCCGCGCCGATGCATGCGCACCACTGTATCCAGCTCGCCCGCGGTGACACCCGGGATGTCGGACGGCAGCACGAGCATGCCTGCGGCGCCTTGCGCCTGCAGCCAGCTCGCGCCCTGGCTCACCGCGGCATTGAGGCCGTCAGCGCCAACCTCGGCCAGTACCGTGGCGCCGTGGCACGCGGCGACCGCCGCCACCTCGGCATCGGCGGTCACCACCAGCAAGCCATCCAGGCAGCCCATGTCACGCACCTGGGCCAGCACCTGCAGCACGTCGTGCAGCATGTGCACGGCCATCGCATGGCGCTGCTCCGGCGTGAGGCAGCCGACCAGGCGCTGCTTGGCCTGCGCCAGGCTCTTGACCGGGACCACTGCGTGCAGCGTCATGGCCGTGGCGACGCCGCCAGGCGGTCGGCGATGTCGAGCACGCAGCGCGCCAGACGCTCGCGGTCTTCCAGGGTTTGCATCAGCGTAGGCGCGGTGATCCACGGCGCCTGGCCCGGCGCGGCAGCGCCATCGGCCGCGCCGCCGCTGTCGTCGTCGACGAGCAGTGCATCGATAAGACCGTCGTAGTGGGCGGCGATCGCCGCATGCCCGACCTCGAAGCCGAGTTCGCCCATCAGCTTGGCGGTCGGCCCTTTCACCGCCCGGCCGGCGACGATGGGCGAGACCGCGATCACTGGCGCAGTGCAACGCGCCAGCGCGTCGCGGACCCCGCGCAGCGCCAGCACGGGCCCGACACTCAGGAACGGGTTGGACGGGCAGATCACCACGGCGCGCAGCCCCGGCTGCGTGGCCAGGGCCTGCAGTTCACGCACCGGCGTGGCCGCGTCGGCGCCCAGGTACTCGAGCTCGCGCACGGCCGGCTCGCAGCGGCGCCGCACGAAATATTCCTGGAATGCGAGCCAGCCTTCGGCGGTGCGCACGCGCGTACGGACCGGCTCGTTGCACATGGGCACCACTCGCTGGGCGATGCCCAGGCGGCGGCGCAGGTCGTCGGTGATGGCTGCCAGCGAGTGCCCGGCAGCCTGCCGGTGCGTGCGCTCGACATGTATCGCCAGGTCGGCATCACCGAGGTGAAACCAGGTGGCGCCACCGAGCGCCGTGAGCGCCTGCATGAAGGTGGCCGTGTCGTCGCGTCGGCCCCAGCCGTGCACGGGGTCGGCCAGGCCGGCCAGGGTGTACAACAGCGTGTCGATGTCCGGAGAGATGTCCAGCCCGAGGTGGCGGAAGTCGTCGCCGGTGTTCACCACGCAGGTCAGCTCGCCCGGCGGCAGCACCCGCGCCAGGCCGAGCGCGAGCTTGGCACCGCCCACGCCGCCGGTGAGCGCCAGCACCGAGGTCATCGGAACAGATCCTCCGCTGCGGGGCGCACCAGTGCGGCGGCGCCCACTTCCGGGCCTTCGAGCACCGCGCCGCGCACGCGCACGATGGGCAGTCCTTCGGCGGCCTGGCCCATCAGCAGCGAGGCAGCAGCGGACAGTTCGTCGGCCAGGGCCACCTCGGTCACGCGCAACCGCCGGCCCTGGCGGTCGGGCAGGCCACGCATGTCTCGCAGCGCCGGCAGCCCGGCGCAGCCGATGGCCACGCCGACACTGCCGCGGCGCCACGGGCGGCCGAAGCTGTCGTTGACGATGACGGCCACGCGCACGCCCAGGCGCTGCATCAGCGCCTCGCGCAGACGCGCGGCGCTGACGTCCGGATCCTGCGGCAGCAGCAGTGCCACCTCGCAGCCCGCCGGCCCAGCGACATTGGATTGATCGACGCCGGCGTTGGCCATGACGAACCCGAGCCGGTGCTCGACGATGAGCACGTCGGGCCGCTGACGCACGATGCGGCGCGACTCCGCCAGGATGAGCTCCACCAGGCGCGCGTCCTTGCGCACGGAGGCAGCCACTTCGAGCGCACGCGGCGAGGGTTGCACGCTGTCCAGCGCCACACGCCGCCCTTCGGCCTTGGAGACGATCTTCTGTGCCAGCACCAGCACGTCGCCGTCGCGCAGATCGAGTCCGGCCGCCGCCAGGCCATCGGCGACGAGCGCGGCCAGGTCAGTGCCGGCCGCGACCTCTGGCACGCCGGGCAGGGCGACCAGCTCCAGGCGCGGCGGTGCCGATGGGGTCGTCATCGCCATGCGCCGGTGCTGCGCGCCATCGTCCAGCGGACTCGGGCGGTCAGCCCTGGGCGCCCCAACGCCGCATCTCGGGCATGACCTCGGCCGCGAACATGCGCAGCGAGCGCTCCACGCAGGCGTAGTCCATCCCCGGGGCGCGGAACTGCAGGCAGATCTGGTCCAGCGGCTCCTCGCGGTAGCGGCCCAGGATGCGAACCACGTCCTCGGGTGTACCCACGGCGAACGGAATGCCGTAGATGCCGGCGTCGGGGGTGCGGCGCAGTTCGCCCACGGGCGGCAGCGGGGCGGTCCAGCCACGACGGTTGTAAAAATCGACGCACCAGTGCATGCCCTGCTCGGCCTCGTCCCAGGCCTGCTCGCGCGTGGGCGCCAGGTGCACCAGCAGCGGACCGGACATCACCCGTTGGTCGGCGCGCTTGCGCCCGGCCGCCTCCAGCTGCCCGGCGTAGGTCTTCCACAGCGGCGAGTGCAGCGCCGAGGCCAGGTGATAGCCGCGTTGGGCCGCGCGCTGGATGCTTTGCGGACCCATGGCCGCCATCCAGATCGGCGGATGCGGCTGCTGCACCGGCCGCGGGCGCATGTTCACGTTCGGGTAGTGGTAGTACTTGCCCTCGTGGGTGAACGGGCCGTCTTCGCTGAAACAGCGCTGCATGAACTCCAGCGCCTCGTAGGTGCGACCGAAAGCCTCGTTCTTGTCGATGCCGAACACCTTGCACTCGACTTCCATCGGACCGGCGCCGACGGCGATTTCCAGCCGGCCGTTGGAGATGAGGTCGATGCCGGTGAGGTCTTCGGCCACGCGCAGCGGATCGTGCAGCGCCAGCAGTAACACGTAGGTGCCCAGGCGCACGCGTTCGGTGCGCGCGGCCACTGCGGCCAGCATCGGCAGTGTGGCGCTGTTCCAGTTGTCCTCGGCGAAGTGGTGCTCCGACACCCACACCGCATCGAACCCCAGTTGCTCGGCCAGCTGGGCCTCGGCGAGGAACTCGCGATACAGCGAGGGCAGGTGCTGGGGCTTGCCCGGCAGGTTGCGTACGGCAATGGCCAGTCCGATATCCATGAGTTCCCTTCGCGGCGTGATGTGGTCCAACCGGGACCGGCGCGGATGTTGCTCATGCTGGCAACGCCCGCACCCGACCCATCGACCGGCAGGATAGGAACCGGACACGCATCTGTAAAATGGGTTGTTCCGATCCTTCGCATCGATCGCACCGATGCATCGTGCACCATGCGATTCAACGGCCTCGATCTCAACCTGCTGGTGGCACTGGACGCACTGCTGGCCGAAGGCAGCATCACCCGTGCCGCGCACCGCGTGCATCTGACGCAATCGGCCATGAGCGGGGCGCTGGCGCGGCTGCGCGAGCACTTCGACGATCCGCTGTTCGTGCAGGTGGGCCGCAAGATGGTGCGCACGCCGCTGGCCGAAGGCCTGGAGGCCGCGGTGCGCGACATCCTCTTGCGCATCGACTCGGCG
>Ga0154020_10009255_pt1 | contig 11348 bp, 8 predicted proteins | sample Klosneuvirus_201_FD_109709 | JGI IMG/M metagenome (GOLD analysis project Ga0154020, IMG submission 109709) | Active sludge microbial communities from wastewater, Klosterneuburg, Austria - Klosneuvirus_20160825_MG | ecosystem: Engineered > WWTP > Aerobic digester > Activated sludge | place... | reverse complement strand
CTAATAGCTTGCGTACGTCCTTATATCCCTTCGGTTTTTTACCGGTTTGCTTTTCAATTGCGCTAGTAGTCTTGCTTAATACATTAGCATCCACATCACAGATATACCCGATCTCAACATCAGGCAATTGAGCCAGCATGGTAGCCAAATAATGACCACGGCTGTTCGTGCCCACCATGCCAATTACCACTTTTTCATTCTCAGAAATTGCTCTGCTAAACACAGCGGGTGCGAGAAACATGCCCGCACCTGCCAGGGCCGATTGCCTAATAAATTCTCTACGGTTATGCATATTGGATCTAAGATTATTGAGCAATGAAATTGCCTACAATAATTGAATAATCATAGCGGCCTATACGAATTGAAAGAAAAAACTGTGCGTATGGTTAATTCAAACTAACGGGTCACTCCCACTTTATAATCTTACCAGAGATAAAATCAGTTCCCGATGTTGACTTATAATAATACGAACCTGCCGGTAAAGTTTCTGTTTTCATAGTCAGGTGATATCTACCTGCTTCCGTATGGCTTTCATGGGTTGTCAAAATCATCTGCCCAAGCAAATTAAAAAGTTTAATCTCAAAAGTACCTGCTTCATTAAGTGAATACTCAAACGTAATCTCTTTTTGGAACGGATTTGGAAACGCAGCAACTTTAATGCTTTCGCTGACTTCATTTACTTCGGTGATCACAGAAGGCATATTTACATCGAGCCAATTCATTCGATTAGTCACCCAGTTTTTTAACCAGTTCACCTCATCAATGAAAGACGACCCCACATAGTAGTTTGGCCAAACGTATTGACCCAGTACAGGCCAGGTTTCGAAATTACGTTGTTGCGCACTCTTTGTTTCTCCCGGTAAAACTGTATTTAACACATTGTAAACCGAATCGATATACGCGATGATGTTAGTTGTTTCAAATTTATTTGATCTCATGGATACCCAACGGGCTGCCAATTCACTTCTATAATGACCATCCTGGTTAAGCCTGTTCCACCAAAACGGAATCAACCAATAATCCTGCGGACAGATGCTATTAAAACTTGTTACCCAACCTTCCGGATTTCCTTGTGTGCAATAATTTGCATTACCAAACCCAAGATTAAAATCCCAGATAGGTCCCATGCGTAATTTACCGCCATCCGAATCTTTTTGCTTATGCAGATAGGTACTTAACCGATACCCATCTACATTTTTACTTACTTCATTGGCAATAAAGAAATCAATGAAAGAATTAGCATCAATATATTGGGAGTATCCTTGAACGGGATCTCTAAAGTTATCTCCAGCAAGTATTCCTTCAAAATTTGAAATGAATTGTTGAATATAGGTTTTCTGCTGGCTGGTGATATCTACATCTTTAGGGTAATCGTATTGAAAATAAATAGTCTGATTGCCGCTGCGCCCCAGAGGTGTATAGGTAGATGTCCAGCCGCCAGTACCCCTTCCCGTAGCCTTATCTATTTTAACAATATAACCCCCTGTTAGATTATCGCCCGAATTTTCATCGGGATTAAGTTTATTAATATCAACGCGATTCTTATCGCGTTTTATTTTTTCGATCAGCACATAAACCCCTTGATAGATATCGTTAATTATTACTTCACAAAAACGAGTGCGTGGTGCGTATTGACCTAAATCGCGACCCAACTTGTAGGCCAGGGCATCGCGCATCAAACTCTTATCATTATAAGGAGCAAAAAGCACCCAATCTTCTTCGGCTGGCATACCCAACAAGGAAGCGTTAACCCCTTCTCCCACATCATCCTGCAGCTCGATGCCAAATTGTTTTTTTGGAAACATTTGAGAAGACGAACCTCGAATTTCTATTCCAATGTTACCATCATAATCATTAAATGGATCTAATGAATTGTTCGGAATGCCCGGTCCATTATCAACAATACCCATCGAAACCGAAATTTTGGGTTCATCCAGAATTGTTTGACCATTTGTATTGATTACGATAATGGGAAGGTTAGATTTTAACGACTGGGCAAAGCTGGTTTGCGCAACAAACAAAAGAAGTATTGTTACAATGTTAAATACCTGCTTAGAAAGAAATGTCATCCCGTAAAGATCGGCAAAAGTCTTACAAAGTATACCTATTGTGAAATGACTTCTTTCGGCAACATGATTAGTTTTAAAGAAATAGATAGTTCTCTATCTTGCATCAAAAATTGGCTACTATGAGGCGTGGATTCCTTCTCTTGTTTATATTATGTTCTCTCACTTCCATCGCACAAGACTACTCGGTTGACCGTAAGCTGGGTGCCGAAGGGATGGCTGCAGTAGCGGCAACTATGGGCATCTACCAGGATACCTCCAAAACAAAAATTATTTCCAGTATTGGAAATCACCTGGTTAGTAACCTGGCAACACATCCCTTTCCTTACGAATTTTTTATTGTTGACTTAGCCGTACCCAACGCGTTTGCCTTGCCAGGCGGGTATGTCTGTTTTACACGAGGTATTTTGATATTGGCCAATAGCGAAGATGAACTCGCGGGTGTTATGGGGCACGAAATCATTCACTCCAATGACAGGCATTCTATCAAGCAACGTAAGAAGAGTATTGTACCCGGAATTTTAATGGCACCAGAAATTTTAACGAGTGCTATTGCCGGTGATGGCATTTCTAAAATATTTTCTCCCTTAAGTAAAGGCGGAGAAGCCGTAATGGCCTCGCATAGTCGCAAGGATGAATATGAAGCCGATGCCTTGGGTGTTCAACTTTCTGCTAAGAGTGGATACCAGCCTGATGCCTTGGGCGATATTCTATTAACTCTTAATAAATCGATCGAAATTTTTACGGGCGAAAAAGAAAAGGCTGGCTATTTGAATGACCACCCGTATACACCCGATCGCGTGTCGCGGATCAAAAAAGAATCTGCTCAATTAACCGTTGCCCAATCAAGTAAAATCTTTAAAACAAAGAACGACTTTTTAAAAGCACTGGATGGAGTAATTGTTGGTGAAAATCCAAGCCAGGGTGTATTTAAGGGAGATTGGTTTATTCATCCTGATTTAAAATTTAAAATAAGTGTACCTTCTAAATGGCTGAGTCAAAATACCCCGTCAAACATGATTGCCGTAGATACAACCCAATCGGTTATGATGATGCTGGAGATTGAACCCAAAGCGAAGTCTGCCAAAGAAGGGGCCACTACATTTGCAGATGCTTTTAAGAAAAAAACCGGGGTAACTATTGATGTGAATTCTGACATGATCAATGGACTGACAGCAAGCCAGATTTCCTTTACCCAAAGTCGGGACCGATCAAAGCAAACAATAAAAGTTCTTTGGATAGAATATGAAGGAATCATCTATCGGATTTTGGGAAGTGCCGTGCCTGGGTTCGAAACTATTTTAATATCAAGCATGGAAAGTTTTACATCCTTACCTATTGATGAAAGAAAAGAAATAACAAAACGAGTAATCCGCGTGGTGGAAGCGAATGATGGTGAAAACATAAAAGACCTTTGCGACCGATCTAAAAATCTTTATCCCTCAAAATTAATTGCCGCCATTAATGGGATTTCAGAGGATAAAGTTTTTAAACGAGGTGATTTATTAAAAGTAATTATTGAAGTTCCTTACTAACCGAATTGCGATTCAATTATATGCAAGACATCACAATCACAAATCCCGAAGAGCAGAAAGAGGATAAAAAAAAGAAGAAGGCCGAGAAGGAGGAGATGACTGTTGAAAAATTACTGATCGCCTACGAGCGAACCCTAATTGCCTGGATAAAAGCAGCCACCCACATACTCATCTTCGGCTTTGCTCTTTACAAACTATTGGATTCAAAGCTTCAAGAATCAGTCTCCCATCCGGTGCTTGAATTTTTAACACCCCGAAGAATTGCAGTTATTCTTTTCTGTGCTGGATTTTTTGCCTTACTGATGGCAACTATTCGGCACATACAAATTCAAAAAAAATATGGTCAATATAGCTGGCGCACCTATTTCAAAGCAATCATGTTACTGGATTATGTCATTCTGATTATGCTCCTCTTGTTGGTAGGCGGAATCAGCCTCGGCAAATAACAGGAGAAAACAAGGCTACTGGATACTGGTCGCTCGTTTCTAGAATCGAGCAACCAGTATCTGTTTTCACTCATACTTCAACGTCTCTGCAGGATTTATCAAGGCCGCTTTTATGGCATGATAACTTACCGTGACCAACGCCAGTAAAAGTCCAGCACCCATGCTTAGTGCAAACAATTCCCAGGTCATGGCCACTTTGTAAGTAAAATCTTTAAGATACCAGGTTGTAATGAACCACCACGAAAGTGGAGCTGCTAAACAAAACGCTACAAACGCTAACAAGATAAACTGACGGTTAAGCAAAATAAAAATGGAGCGTAAGTCTGCACCCATTACTTTTCGAATCCCTATTTCCTTTGTGCGATTTATTGCATTGATTCCGGCAAGACCGAACAAACCAAGACAAGAAATTAGAATCGCAAATCCTGTTGCCAGCCCCATAATGCTCATCCAGCGCTGATAACTCTTGTATTGCTTAGCCACATCTTCATCTAAAAAAGTATAATCAAAAGGTTTATCAGGAAATAATTCCATCCAAATAGATTTAACTTTTTCGAGTCCATCCGCTACATTGTTCGATTTCAGTCGAACCATTAATGTTGTTAGATAACCAATATTCTTTTTATCCATAGACAGAAACATCGGTTCAAACTTTTGCTCCAGTGATAAGAAGTGATAATCCTTTACCACACCAATAATTGGGGAGCCTAAACCAACAGAATCTTCGCGCCAATTTAAATATTCATTTAATGGATCAGTCCATTTCATATCGCGCACAAGGGCTTCATTCACAATGACCCCCATGGTATCGCTTGCAATAGCTGAGTCAAAATTCCTACCCGCAACCATTTGGATATCCAGCGTGGGTATGTAAAATGGGTCAGCCGCATATACGTACGCTGATTTTTGTTCGCCCTTAATTTTATACCCATATCGGGAATAGCCTTGGTTAAAGGAAGAACTCGTGCCCGTTACAGAGGCAATGACTGGCTCTGAACTGGCGCGGGCTCTAACTTGTTCAACCGCTCGATTAGCTTGTTCATTCCAACCGGTTTGTGTAGGTATAACCAACACCTGTTCTTTACTATAGCCTAAATCTTTGGTAGTGATATATTGCATCTGCCGATACATCATGACCGAACTGATAATGAGAAAAGCTGATAAGGCAAATTGTAACACAACCAGTGGCTTTGTAAAGCCAGCTTGCAGGCGTGAAGTAAAACCACCTTTTAAAACAGCTGCTGGTTTAAACCGCGAAAGAAAAAGTGAGGGATAACTTCCGGCTAACAGTCCAACGATTGCACTAAGAATAAAGCCAACAGAAACTAACTGAATTGACTTCGGCATTGTTAACGCTATTCCTTTTTCCGTGTACTCATTGAAGGCCGGTAAAAACAATACTACGAGACCAAATCCTATAACCATTGATGCGAGTGAAAGCATAAGTGATTCAAAACTAAACTGATAGACTAATTGATTGCGTTGCGCCCCAACTACCTTGCGCACTCCAACTTCTATTCTTCGCGAAGCGGAAGTGGTTAGTGATAATGAAATGTAGTTAATACACGCAATCAGCATAATCAACAAAGCAATGCCGCCCAAAATAATTGAGTATTGTGGGTCGCTAACTTTCTCCCAGCTAATTTCCTTCTTCAAATGCAAATCTGGCAATACAGTAAATTCGTACTCAAACATTTTAACATCCATGGGTATTTGTACGGCAGCCTCTTTTCTCCACTTTTCTAATTTATCCCGCATGTATTTATCGATGACCTTATCTAAATTCGTTTTGAAAGTGGTTAGATCAGCATCTGAATTTAATTGCACAAAGGTTGGGGTATTAAAATTTCCCCAATTATTCATATTGCGTTCGTAGTAGCTTCGGTTTTCTTGCGAAATCAATATGTCATAATGAATACTTGAATTAGCTGGAGCTGGCTCAATCACACCCGTTACAGTATATGATTTTTCACCCTCGTCATCAATGCGAATCGTTTTACCAATTGGATCAACATCTCCAAAATACTTTGCGACAATAGCGGGAGTTAATACGATTTCAGATTTGTCAAGAAAGATTCGATCAGCATTTCCCTTTATCAATGGAAATGAAAACATCTTAAAGAAGTCCGCATCCACATAGGTAAGGCTTTCTGTAAAAACTTTCTCTTCGTACCTAAAAATACCTCTGTTGTCACTGTTGTAGCGAGTCGCATATTTTACTTCAGGAAGTTCATCCTTTAAAGTAGGCGCTAAACCTGTCTGTATCCAGGCTGAGCGATTGTAAGGATCATCAGAATCATGTCTCCAGGTATCAAAACTTTTTTCTTCAATCCGATAGATTGAACTTTTGTTTTCATGAAACTGGTCAAACTCTTTTTCATCCTGAATGTAGAGAGTAATCAACATGCAAAACGCCAGACCAATACTAAGACCGAAGGCGTTGATGAACGAATAAAATTTCCGTTTAAGAATGTTGCGCGTAGCAACTTTAAAATAATTTCCGATCATACTGGTATTAATTATTGATAGTGAAAATCGATTTCTTAAAATGATACCCGGTCTTAAAAACTTTATAAGAGTCCATATGAATTTTCTTTTTGCTTTTCTTTCACCAATGGCTAGTACATCTAATTCATATTGTTCAAGCAAATCACCTTCAATGCCTTCATATAAAGCAGAAGGACAAGCCCATTCTAAAAAGCGTAGCCATTTGTCTATACTATGATTAGACTGATTTTTTGATTGACTATGATTAAGATTGTAAGCCATGTCTTATTCTATCTTTTTTCCCCGCTTCATAATAAATCATAGTTAAGACGAGGTACCAACTTCCACAAATCAGTTCTTGCTTCTTTCATTGTGCGTAGCATGGCTAGACCAGCATTAGTAATAGAGAAAATTCGTTTTCGTCTCCCGCCCCGCGTGTTGGTAGCTCCACCCATACTCGACTTCACAAAACCTTTGTCCTCCAACCGGTAAAGTGTTACGTGCACAGCACTCAGATTAGATTCCCGCCCCAATCGTTCTTTTATTTCGTTAACAATCGCATTTCCATACGCTTCCTCCTGCAGGATGCCTACCATGGTTAACACCAATTCTTCAAACTCTCCCAAATAGTCTTTATTCATTACTATACGTTTTGTCAAACATATATACCTATAAATTCTGTATTTGTTACAATTTTGTCAAAGAAATAAAATTATTTTAACCAATAGCGAAGAAACCAATAGCTTTGACCCGCATAATTATCGATTCTGAATACTGGTCGATATAATCAAGAATCCAGTGACCAGCATCATTTTTCACTCATACTTCAGAGTTTCGGCTGGTCTTGTCCACGCGGTTTTTATCGCCTGATAGCTAATGGTGAGCAGAGCAACCAATAAGGATAATCCACCGGCAACAGCAAATACCTGCCAACTTACTCCTACCCGATATTCGAAGGACTGTAGCCAATTATTCATCAAATACCAGGTGATAGGCACCGATAAAAATAACGAACCTACAATCAGATACACATAGTCTTTTGAAAGCAATACTAACAATGATTGCTCTGTAGCGCCCATTACTTTACGGATCGAAATTTCCTTCGTGCGGTTTTGCATAGCCAAAGAAGCTAAGGCGTACAATCCTAAACTCCCAATGATCATAGCTAACAACGTTGCCATGCCCACAATCTTCCCTAAGTTCTGATCACTGCGGTATTGTTTATCCATGGCCTGATCAACGAAAGTGAATGCAAACTCTTCACCACCAGTCAGGCGATCCCACGATTCTTTAATTTGATTTAACGTGGCCGCCATATTCTCAGGCTTTAGCCGGATCATTAGTTTTGGAATGGGACTGTTGTCCATATTAATATTCTCAGTGCCACTTAAAATTATTACCGGATCTTGCACCATCACAAGTGGTTGCACCGAAGTGTACAGCGAGGCATAATTAAAATCCTTCACAATACCGATAACTTCATGATCGGCAAAACCCTTTCCGGGAATGCGCATCCCAACTGGGTTAGTCCAACCATATACTTTCGCGAATGCTTCATTAACAATGATCGACCGCCTTACATCAGAAGGATTGCTATCAGAAAAATTACGGCCCCACACCATCTCCATTTTCATGACTGGTATATACTCATCATCAACAATGTTCATATCAAACGTACGATACGTACCTTGATCATCGGTGTAACCAATGTTGGTCCAACCGCCATTTCCAAAATCATGAGCCGTAGCACATACTGCTGCAATGCCCGGTAGTTTGGTTAAATCTGTTTTGAATAATTCTGCTTTATCGAAACCTGCTTTTACCCGCTGTGGTAACCGACCGGAATTAGGAACACTCAATTGAATTACTACTAATTGTTCTTTATTGAATCCAAGGTTTTTGTTTTGTAAAAAGGAAAGTTGTTCGCGCATGATCAGTGTGCTCGAAATCAGGAAAATAGAAAGCACGAGTTGCACACCCACCAACAACTGCCGCACGCGTTGTTTGTTATTACCCGTTTGCAGCGAGCCTTTTAAAATTGCAATCGGCTTAAAGGCTGACAATACAAAGGCCGGATAGCTGCCCGCCATAATACCGATAATTGCAATTAGTGATGCAATTAGGGCAACCGTAAATCCATTGAACTCAAACAGCAATTGCTTACCTGAAAAATTATTAAAGACGGGTAATCCAAAAACCGAAAGAACTACGCCAATTACCAGCGCGATTACAGTAACAATTAATGCTTCTCCAATAAATTGAAAAATCAATTGTTTACGTTCAGCACCTACCACCTTTCTGATTCCAACTTCGCGAGCCCGCTTCATCGACCGACCGATGGATAGCGTTACAAAATTGATGCAAGCCACAAGGAGAATGAGCACAGCGATAGCAGCAAGAATATAACTATACTTGGGATCGTTTACAGGTGCTATACCTGTTGGGTAACTTGTATCAAGGTGAATTTCTATAAGGGGTTGTAAACCGGGCGCATAATGACTTTCTTTAAAGGCTTCCTCACCAAGGAGTGTTTGAAATACGGAAGGAAATTTACTTTCTAATGTTTTATGATCAACACCCTCTTTTAACAACACATAGGTTTCAGGTGTAATATTAAACCATGCCGATGTGAGGGCTCGCGGACTATAAAGTTTTGGATAGTTGAGATCTGAAATCAGTAGCTCAAATTGAATGCTTGAGTTGGTAGGCAGATTAGCTGTTACGGCCTTTATTGTAAAGTCTTCGAATGTGGTATCCAACTGAATGGAGATTGTTTTATTAATTGGGTCAGTCTCACCAAAATATTTTTTAGCCGCTTTTTGTGTAAGCACGATGCCACTTTGGTCACGCAACGCTTCGCGATTGCCAGCCACAAGATCAAAATCAAAAAGTTCGAAAAAATCCTGACCAGCAACAGTTATTTGTTCATTGAATACATTCTCACCCACTTTGACAGGACTGCCGATATTATTGATGCGCACCTGCGCTTCTACTTCAGCAAAGTTGTCCTTAAGAGCCGGCCCCATGGGGAATGGCGTTGTTGTGTAGAAAAACTTTTCATCTTTCCCGTAATCTTCGCGTGCATACACCCGATAAATACGATCTGCTTTAGTGTGAAAGGTATCAAACGACCATTCATCTTTAACAAAGAGCGCAATAAGCACACAGCAGGCAATACCCAGACTTAAGCCCAATACATTGATAAAAGAATGCACTTTACTCCGCCATAGCGAACGAAAGGCAATTTTTAGGTAGTTGTGTAGCATCTTGGTAGATTTTGATCAAAAGTGGTGAAAATCAGGGATTCAATAAACTTAGTTGACTTTACCTGGGGATGAGATGTATTGAACTGTAAAATAGTTGTAGTGAGAAAAGATTTACTTGGCAACAATCGTAATCTGAGCTACTTAATTTCTAAAATTAAGTAAAGCGCAAAGATTTACCTTTCTAATGATTCTTGTTTCTCGTACTGTCAACTATAAACTAGTATCTACTTCACCAATTTAATCGAAGCTGAGTTAATACAAAACCTGAGTCCGGTAGGTGGTGGACCATCGGGGAACACATGTCCTAAGTGGCAGTCGCATACATTACATTCAACTTCTACCCGCGTCATACCATAGGTGGTGTCTTTTGTATACTTGATTACGTTGGGCACCACAGAAGAGACAAAACTGGGCCAACCGGTTCCTGACTCAAACTTGGTACGAGAATCAAAGAGCACTGTTCCGCAACAGCGGCAGGCATAGAGTCCGGCTTCATGAGCCTCACAGTATTCGCCTGTAAAAGCGTGCTCTGTTCCCCTTTTTCGGGCAACGTGAAATTCCCCTTCCGTTAAAATCTTCTTCCACTCTTCATCGGTTTTTTCCACACGCTTGGGCGGAGTTAGATTTCCTTTGGACGCATATTGAAGCACATCAAGCCATTTCATAAAAAATGTAGTTAAACTTAATTAATAACCATTTTTTACCCATTTAGTTCAAGGTATTTATTGCATCCCTGCAATACTTGCACCTTTCCGAATGGCAAAAAGACTCTGATCGGCCTGATCTTTGGATAACGAAACATCCGTGAATAGTACTTCATTGCGCATTTCGCCAATCGAATCATTTTTGAAATTATACCATTGAATTTTTTTTGGAAGCAAGACTCCGTTAATATCCTGCCACTCATCGTACTTGATCAAATTAAATTTATCACTCGACTCCTGGCTACGAAACGTTACTGTGTACATTAAGGCTTGCATGGTGCTTGACGATTCATCATAATAAAGAATGTAATTATCTTTTGGCGAATCGCCCACTCCTTCGCCATACGAAATCTTTATTCCATGTAAGTTCATCCCAAAGAGTTCTTTGCTTCCTGCATCGTCATAACGGATGCCGGGGTCGCCCAACACAAAGGGCATGGCATAGAAATAGAAAAACAAGTTGTGATAAAACCGCGCGCCATTGGTAAGGCTATCGGGCACCACCCAAACCTCTCTGCCATCAAATCCAATCGTTCGCTTCTCTCCTTCTACCAGTACCTTGCGCGAATTGAGGTCAATCAAATGATGCTCGTCACCCTTAGAAAATTTTAAAGTCTTCATCTCCGCCCACCGGTTAAAACCACCATGTGCTTTAAATACCTTGGCTATCTGTTCGGAATGATGTGCCGTTGCCGTATTTGACTCGGCTTGTTTCGGATTCGTGCACTGACTAAGAAATATTAAAGCACCAATAGAAAAGATTGTTATCACCGTATATTTCATACCAATTTTTTGATCGAAGGTAATCAATAATACACAGCCAGATGATTAGTGATACAACCTT
>Ga0154020_10009254_pt1 | contig 11348 bp, 10 predicted proteins | sample Klosneuvirus_201_FD_109709 | JGI IMG/M metagenome (GOLD analysis project Ga0154020, IMG submission 109709) | Active sludge microbial communities from wastewater, Klosterneuburg, Austria - Klosneuvirus_20160825_MG | ecosystem: Engineered > WWTP > Aerobic digester > Activated sludge | place... | reverse complement strand
TCTTCCTTCTTCGAGCAGCCCACGAGCGCGGCGGTGGCGGCCAGGGTGCACCAGCCAGCGAGTTCGAGCATCGTGCGCTTTGTCATGCGGGTCATGCAGGTCTCCAATGAGGTTGCGTCAAGCGGCGGATTATCCGGCTGCCGCGGCGGCGGCGACCACCCGTGCCCGGGACCGCAAAGCCGTCGTTGAGTCACGGCACGAACGGCTTGCCCAGCGAGGCCGGCATGTTCGCGCGGATCCAGGTCGGGTTGCGCGAGATCAGCACGAGCACGACGATGGTGGCGAGGTAGGGCAGCATCGACAGCCACTGGCTGGCGACCTGCATGCCTTCGCCTTGCAGGTGAAACTGCAGCATCGTGACGCCGCCGAAGAGGTAGGCACCGAGCAGCACCCGTGCCGGCCGCCAGGTGGCGAAGGTGGTGAGTGCCAGTGCGATCCAGCCCTTGCCTGCGATCATGCCCTCGACCCACAGCGGGGTGTAGATCACCGACACATAAGCGCCGGCCAGACCGCACAGCGCGCCACCGGCCATCACCGCGGCCAGGCGGATGCGGCGCACCGGATAACCCATGGCATGCGCGGCCTCGGGCGACTCGCCCACGGCACGCAGCACGAGCCCGGCGCGTGAGCGGTAGAGGAACCAGGCCAGTGCCGCGGCCAGCAGCACGGCGCCATAGACCATCGGGTGGTGCCGGAACAGCGCCGGGCCGCTGGCGTACATTTCACTCGCAACCACCTACTTTTAGGGATATATGCGCGACCGCATGGATCATAAACTTTGCGCCACAACAACACCGCGCTCTCGCCTGAAGGGAGTCACTGTCATATGCCTTCGGAACGAGACAGCCGCTTCCTCGACCAGGAACTGGCCGCGCTTCAAGTCACAGCAAGCAACTTCGCGGTCCGATTCATCCCAGACGCGAGGGTTCGTGCCGAGTACATCACCCAGGCAAGAGCGAGCGCCGACGCGATTCGCGCCGAGTTCCGCGCGGGCCGCATCACGGCACAGCAAGGCGCTGCCCAGGCCCATGAAGTGCGCAATGCGATCATGAACGCGATGCGCGGACGAACCTCTGATTTCGGTTTGGCGATCGCCAAGTTCCTGAAGCAGGAAGGCAAGTCCCTGGCCGAGCTTCAGGAGGTCTACGCAACTCGACAATTCGGCCGACCGTTTTCCCAGTTGAGCCCATCAAGTCAAGCCGCGGTCTGGCAAACCATTGTCGAACGCTCCGGGGCTCCGCGGCGCACTGCGACGATGGCCACGCGCACCATGGGATACGCCGGCCGTGGCTTGGTCGCGCTAACGGCGTGCATAGCCGTCTACCATGTCATGCAGGCAGAAAACAAGGTGCATGCCGCGGCGCGGGAGGCAGTCGGGATGCTCGGTGGCCTGGCTGGGGGTGCGGCGCTGGGCGCCGCCGGTGGTGCGTTGTGCGGCCCCGCGGCGATTGCATGCGTGCCGATCGGGATCTTCGTCGGCGGCCTGCTCGGTGCGTTCGGCGCCGACACGGCATTCTCGTCGATGTGGAAATAGCAGTGACCAGACGCTTCGCCGCAGCCGCGTACTTTGCAGGATGTCTTGCGGCGCTGATTCTCGTGCTGCGACTGATCGCACGGTGGTCCTGGGCGGACGTGCTGCTGACCGCGATCGCCGGCATCGTTGCGGCGGCGCTGGCGGTCGCGCTGTACCTGGTGGCGTTCGCCGACCGGCCGTAGCGCGGGTGGCCGCGCCCCGGGCTCACCCCCCCGGATGGAACCGCTTGCCCAGCGAAGCCGGCATGTTCGCGCGGATCCAGGCCGGGTTGCGCGAGATCAGCACGAGCACGACGATGGTGGCGAGGTAGGGCAGCATCGACAGCCACTGGCTGGCGATCTGCACGCCTTCGCCTTGCAGGTGGAACTGCAGCATCGTCACGCCGCCGAAGAGGTAGGCCCCGAGCAGTACCCGCGCCGGCCGCCAGGTCGCGAAAGTCGTGAGTGCCAGTGCGATCCAGCCCTTGCCTGCGATCATGCCCTCGACCCACAGCGGGGTGTAGATGACCGACACATAGGCGCCGGCGAGACCGCAAAGCGCGCCACCGGCCATCACGGCGGCCAGGCGGATGCGGCGCACCGGATAACCCAGTGCATGCGCCGCCTCTGGCGACTCGCCCACGGCACGCAGCACGAGCCCGGCGCGTGAGCGGTAGAGGAACCACGCCAGTGCCGCGGCCAGCAGCACCGTGCCGTAGACCATGGGGTGATGCCGGAACAGGGCCAGGCCCACGAACGGAATGTCGGCCACCCCGGGCCAGGCCCAGGCGGCGCGCTCGCCCAGCTTCTCCTGCGTGTAGGCGATGCCCACGAAGGCCGAGAACCCGGCGCCGAACAGGCTCAGCGCCAGGCCGCTGGCGTACTGGTTGGTGTTGAGCCAGATGACCATGGCGCCGAACACTGCCGCCAGCGCCGCGCCAGCGGCCATGCCGACGGCGAAGGCCAGCGCATCACTGCCGGTGTGCACCGCGGTGGCATAGCCGGCGATGGCCGCCACCAGCATCATGCCCTCGGCGCCGAGGTTGACGATGCCGGCGCGCTCGTTCAGCAGCAGCCCGAGGCCCGCAATGGCGAGCACGGTGCCCGCGTTGAGGGTGGCAGCCAGCAGCAGGGCCAGGGATTCCATGACGCCGTGCGATCAGGCCGCGCGCGCCGGGCGCCAGCGCAAGCGGTGGTGGATGAGCGTGTCGCAGGCCAGCAGCGCGAACAGCAGCAGGCCCTGAAACACCCCGGTGATGGACTTCGGCAACCCCAGCCGGGACTGGGCCAGTTCGCCGCCGATGTAGAACATGCTCATCAGCACGGCGGCGAACAGCACCCCCACCGGATGCAGGCGCCCGACGAATGCGACGATGATGGCCGCGAAGCCATAGCCCACCGGCACATGCGGGGTGAGCTGGCCCAGCGGCCCCGCGGCCTCGAAGGCTCCCGCCAGTCCGGCCAGTGCGCCCGACAGCAGCAGCGTGGACCACAGCGCACGCCGCGACGAGAACCCCGCGTAGCGCGCCGCCGCTGGCGCCAACCCACCCACCTGCCATTGAAAGCCCGTGAAGGTTCGAAACAGCAGCAGCCACACCAGGGCAGCCGCCGCCACGGCCGCGACAACGCCGACGTGCGCCCGCAGGCCATCGACCAGCCGCGGCACGCGGGTGGCCGCCTCGAAGGTGATGGTCTGCGGGAAGTTGTAGCCCTGCGGATCCTTCCATGGGCCGTAGACCAGGTACGACAGCAGCAGGTCGGCCACGTACACCAGCATCAGGCTGACGAGGATTTCGCTGGCATTGAAGCGGTCGCGCAGCAGTGCCACCAGTGCGGCCCAGGCCATGCCACCCAGCATGCCGGCTGCCAGGATGGCCAGCACGATGGCGCGGCTGGTGCCGGGACCGGCCTGCATGGCCACGCCGGCGGCGCACACTGCCCCGAGCACGAACTGGCCCTCGGCGCCGATGTTCCAGACGTTGGACCGGTAGCACACCGCCAGCCCGAGCGCGATCAGCGCCAACGGCGTGGCCTTGATCGTCAGCTCGGACCACGCATAGGCACTGCGCACCGGCTCGACGAAGAACATTTGCAGACCGCGCAGCGGATCCTTGCCCAGCAGCAGGAACAGCGCCACGCCGAGCGCGACCGTCAGCGCCAGCGCGATCAGCGGCGACAGCAGCGCCATCACCGGCGAGGCCTGGGGCCGGGGCTCAAGCCGCAGCATGTGCGTGCTCCTGCGCCGGACCGCCAGGCCACAGACCCGACATCCACTGACCGATCGTCTCGACCGAGGCCTCGGCCGTCGCGACCGACGGCGACAGCCGCCCGCGGGCGATCACGTGCAGCCGGTCGGTGAGCTCGAACAGCTCGTCGAGCTCCTCGCTGACCACGACAATGGCGCAGCCCTGGTCACGCAGGCGCACCAGCTCGGCGCGAATTTGCGCGGCGGCGCCCACGTCCACGCCCCAGGTCGGCTGCGAGACAAGCAACACACGAGGGCCCGCGTCGATCTCCCGGCCGACGATGAACTTCTGCAGGTTGCCGCCGGACAGGCTGCGGGCCAGCGCATCGGCGCCGCCCGCCTTGACCTGGAAGCGCGTGATCAGCGCCTCGGCCATGGCCCGCATGCGGCGCCGGTGCAGCCAGCCACCGCGGCCCAGCGCCTCGGCACGCGTGAGCAGGGTGTTATCGGTCAAGGTGAGCGTGGGCACCGCACCGCGCCCCAACCGCTCTTCGGGCACCGCATGCAACCCGAGCTGGCGGCGCTGGCGCGGCGAGGTAGCGGCGAGGTCGTGCCCGAGCAGGTGCAAGGTGCCGGGCATGCCGCGCGGATCTTCGCCCGACAACACCGCCATCAGCTCCTGCTGCCCGTTGCCCGACACGCCAGCGATGCCGACGATCTCGCCGGCATGCACCGCCAGGTCGATGTGCTCGAGATCGCGTCCGAACGCACTGGCCGCCGGCAGCGTCAGCGCGCGCACCTGCAGTGCCAGGGCGCCGGGCTGCGCCGGCCGGTGCTGCAGCGGCGGCGGCTCGGCGCCGATCATCAGGCGCGACAGGCTGGCGTGGCTCTCGTGTGCGGGATCGACCTCACCGGTGACGCGACCGCCGCGCAGCACGGTGCAGTGGTGGCACAGCTCGCGGATCTCGTCGAGCTTGTGGCTGATGTACAGGATGGCGCAGCCGTCGCCGGCGAGCTGGCGCAGGGTGACGAACAGCGACTGCACCGCCTGCGGCGTGAGCACCGAAGTGGGTTCGTCGAGGATGAGCAGCTGCGGGCGCGTCATCAGGGCGCGCACGATCTCGACGCGCTGGCGTTCGCCCACCGACAGCGTGTGCACCGGGCGTTGCGGTTGCACCTCGAGCCGGTATTCGCGCGACACGCGCTGCACCGCTTCGGTCACCTCGGCCAGCGTGGCGCGGCCATCCAGGCCCAGCCACACGTTCTCGGCCACGGTGAGGGTGTCGAACAGCGAGAAGTGCTGGAACACCATCGCGATGCCCAGCGCGCGGGCCTGGTGCGGGCTGGCGATGCGCACCGGCCGGCCATTCCAGAGGATCTCGCCTACGTCGGGTTGCACCGCGCCGTAGACGATCTTCATCAGCGTCGACTTGCCGGCGCCGTTCTCGCCGAGCACGGCGTGGATCTGACCCGGTTGCACCTGCAAGCTGATGCCGTCGTTGGCGCGCACGGCCGGGTACTGCTTGCCGATGCCGCGAAGTTCCAGGCGCGGGGCTACGCCGGTCTGGGCGGCTTTCGGGGCGTCGGAGTGGGCAGGCGGCATGATCGAGAGGCTCTATCCTGCCACGCGGTGGAACAAGGCCTTGCCGGCTACACGGCACTCAACGAGGTTGCGCTCATCACCCAGCATCAGCCACGCGAACACGCGCTCGTGCAGGCTGCGCGCCAGGGCATCGCGGCGCTGCGCCACCGGGCCGCGGGCCCAGTCCCAGATCGCCAGGTCAGCCATCGCGCCCGGCTGTAGCGTGCCGATCTCGGCGTCCAGCTGCAGGGCCTGCGCAGCGCCCCGGGTGGCCGCATGCAGCAAGGCCCAGGCCGACAGCCGCAGGCCGGTCAGCGCCTGCACCTTGTAGCCGTCGGCCAGCGTGCGCAGCATGGACAGGCTGGTGCCGCCGCCCACATCGCTTGCCAGGCTCACCGCCACGCCGGCGGCGCGTGCGGCGCGCCAATCGAACAAGCCGCTGCCCAGGAACAGGTTCGACGACGGACAGAACGCGACCTGCGCACCGGCCGCAGCCAGACAGCGGCGATCGTCGTCGTCCAGCCAGATGCCATGGGCGAGCACCGAGCGCGGCCCGAGCAGGCCGTGGCGGGCGTACACATCGAGGTAGCTGCGGGCGTGGGGGAAGAGCTGGCGCACCCAACGCACCTCGTCAAGGTTCTCGGCGACATGGGTCTGCAGGTAGGCGCCCGGGGTTTCGGCCAGCAGCCGGCCGGCCATCGCCAGCTGGGCGTCGCTGCTGGTGGCGGCAAACCGCGGCGTCACTGCGTAGGCCAGGCGACCGCGGCTGTGCCAACGCTGCACCAGGGCGCGGCACTCTGACAGCGCGGCATCGACATCGTCGCGCAGGTCAGGCGGCGCATGGCGGTCCATCAGCACCTTGCCGGTGAGCACGCGCATGCCGCGATCAAGGGCTGCATCGAACAGCGCATCGGCCGAGCCGGCATGCACGGTGGCGAACACCGCCGCCGCGGTGGTTCCGTGGGCCAGCAGGGCATCGAGGAATTCGCTGGCGCAGCGCGCAGCCTCGGCCGGATCGGCCAGCCGCGCTTCGGCCGGGAAGGTGTAGGTCTGCAGCCAGTCGAACAGCTGCGTGCCCCAGGAGGCGATGACGTCGAGCTGCGGCGCATGCACGTGGCTGTCGATGAAGCCCGGCAGCAGCAGGCGCCCGCGGTGGTCGACGCGCTGCCAGTCGCCGCCCGGGGGATCGGGCTGCACGGCCACAATGCGACCGTCCTCGCCAATCAGCAGCCAGTGGTCCGCGCGCCAGCGCACACCCGCAGCGGCCGGGTCATCCAGCCCGGGGTCGGCGGTGAAATCGAGCAAATCGGCTTGGATCGCGGTCTTCATGGAACGCGCTTGGTGGGCGCATGACGCGGCAGTGGACGCGGTATAAGTGCCATCCTATCCATGCCCACCTGCCCCAGCTCGAATCGACCCCCCAGGGTATGCCCGCAACCAGAATCGCCGTGACCGCGCTCCACTCGACCGGCCCGATGGCCTGCGACCCGTTGCACGCCACGGCTGAAGCCTGGTTGGCGGCAGGGCGTGCGGCGCAGTTGGTACAGGTGCTGCGCACCCGCGGCTCGGTGCCCCGTGAGGCTGGCACCCGCATGCTGGTGGCTGTCGATGCCGTGGCGGGCACGATCGGTGGTGGGCACCTGGAGTGGCAGGCCATTGCACACGCACGCGAACGGCTGAACCGCGGGCAGGCAGGGCCCGACGACCGCGACATCGTCCTCGGCCCCACACTGGGCCAGTGCTGCGGCGGAGCGCTGACGCTGCGCACCGAGGCCCTCACGCCGCGTACGCTGGCGCATTGGCCCGCGACGGCCGCCCGCTTCTGGCTGCAATTGCACGGCGCGGGCCATGTGGGCAGCGCAATCGCCGGCCTGCTGGCCGGCATCGCGTGTCACGTGCAGTGGGTGGACGAGCGCGACGATGCGTTCGCGGGCGAACCCGCATCGCCGCCGCACATCGAGCGCTTGTGCATCGAGCCCGCGGCGGCCGAGGTGGCCCAGGCGCCGGCGGGCGCCTACTTCCTCGTGCTGACGCACAGCCATGCGCTCGACGAGCGCATCACCGACGCTGTTCTGCGCCGGGGCGACTTCGGCTACCTGGGATTGATCGGATCGGCCAGCAAGCGCGCGCGATTCGTGCATCGCCTCGGGCAACGGGGGATCCCGCCCTTGGCGCTCGAGCGCCTGACCTGCCCGATCGGCGTGGCCGGCGTGGAAGGCAAGGAACCCGAAGTGATTGCAGTGGCCGTGGTGGCCCAGTTGCTTCAGGCGAGCGCCAGCCGCTCCAGTGCGGTGATGTCGAGCACGCGCACGGTGTAGCCCGAAACCTCGATCACGCCCTGCGTGGTGAAGCTGCGCATCAGGCGCGACAGCGTCTCCGGGGTGATCGCGAGCTGCGATGCAACGTCGCGCTTGCGCTCGTGCAGATGGACCACGGCACCATTGCCGCCGGCACCTTCGGGCATGGGCTCGCAGCGCTGGCGCAGCCATTGCGCCAGGCGCGCTGGGGCGTCCTTGTGCATCAACTCATGCGTGTTCACGGCCAGCGCCTGAACCTCGAGCGCCAGGCTGCGGATGAGCCGCTGCGCCAGCGCCGGGTGATAGGCCAGCTGCGCCTGCAGCGCCTCGCGGGGCAACTCGACCACCGTCGACAACGTGCCCGCGATGGCATCCATCGCATGGGTTTCGTCGAGCCAGGCCGAGCTCAGGTCGAGCCAGGACGGGCCGCGCACGATGCGCTCGGTGCGGAACGTGCCACCGACGGTGCGAAAGCCCACGGCCACCTCGCCCTCGCGCAGGGCCACCAGCGCATGGGCGCTCTGGGTGCGATCGAGCACGCTGGCGCCTTGGGAAACGGTGTGCGTCAAGGCCAGGCTGCCCAGCATTTCGACCTCGGCCGGTGTGAGCGCGGGTGTGCCGAACAGCGTGCTCCACATCGCGGCAAGGTCAGCGGCCGGGTCGCGTCCGCGGGAGCCCCGGGTGGGCGCTACGCCCGGTCTTGAGGTCGTCGCGCGCCGGATACCCGTGCGTTCAGGCATGAGCGCGGTCCCGATCGGGGCGGCGACTGTCGATTCCATGGGGGCATGCAAGGGGTCGAATATGCGGCGAACTTTCGGGCACCCCTGCCCCCCGGGCCTTGCGCTGGATCAATCGGTACCCATGCTCTCATCAGGGTCCGGTTTCGAGTCGTGACATCGCACGCGCGCTTCTGGCATGCCAGTCGCCGTACAACAGCCCTGCTGTCGCAGCATGATGGCTCGGCGCCAGCGCGGCAGGTTCCCAACGTGCAGCACAGCATTGGGTGCTAACGCGCCGTGCAGACGTCCCCCCGCCGCGCGTGGCGCGCGACGCGATCAGTTGGCCCAGGCGACCCCGACGCCTCGCCCAACAGGCTCAGCGCCGCGCCGCCGGCGGTGGATCGAGCGGGAACTGGGTGCAGCCCAGTTGCTGCGAGATCGTGCGGCTGGCCTGGGTGAGCATCTGCACCACCTCGGGCTCGCGGGCCTCGTTGAATCGGAAGGTCGGGTAGCTCACGCTCAGCCCAGCCACCGGCTGGTTCAGGCGGTCAAAGATCGGAACGCCGACGCAGCGGATGTGATCGTCGAACTCCTCGCGATCTTGCCCGAAACCCTGGGCACGGGTGCGCTCGAGTTCGGCTGCGTAGGCGGTGTGCTCAGTGATGGTGTTCGCGCGATAGCGCTTGAAGTCGCACCCGGCGAGGATGCGATCTCGGCGCGCCGTTTCCTCCCAGGCCATGAGCACCTTTCCGATCGCCGTGCAGTGCAGCGGCGCGCGACGGCCGATGCGCGAATACATGCCCAGCATGTGCCGCGAGTCGACCTTGTGCACATAGATGATCTCGCTGTCGATCAGCATGCCCAGGTGCACGGTCTCGCCGGTCTGGTCGGCCAGCGCCTGCATGTGCGACTTGGCCAGTTCCACCAAGTCCGGGTACTGCAAGGCCTTGGTGCCCAGCTCGAACAGCTTCATCGTCAAGCCGTAGCGCTCGCTGTCCGACTCCTGGCGCACGTAGCCCAGGCTGCGCATGGTCTGCAAGAACCGGTAAATCGTGGCCTTGGGCATGGCCAGGCGGATCGAGAGCTCGGAAATTCCAGTCTCGTCACGCTCGGACAGCGCTTGAAGGATGGCAAACACCTTCAGCACCGCCGCGACCGACTCCGGTTGTCGGCTGTCGATAGAGTCGTCGTCCATGTCGTGTTTTGGTTGCCGTGAAAACGGGTTTCAAATTGTATGGCTTACCGGGTGCAGCTCGGTTGTTCCGCTCGTCATGGCGTACCAGCAAGAGCTGGAGAGGCCCAGCGCCCCGCACCGGCGCCGGCGCGAACGCGTGTCGGCACGGTGTCCGCGCTGTCGACGCTGAGCCAGTGCTCGGGTGTCCAACCCACATCGGCCGACCACGGAACGCCCGGGCTGGTCGCACGCAAGACAGCCAGCAAGTCGACGGGCACCGCGTTGTGCGTGGACCCTCTGTCGTGAAACCGATCGCCGCCGAGTGAGCGAACCAACTGGCTGGATGCGATCGCCGGTGGCGTGACCCACGCGTTGTGCGCGCTCACGACCCGCGATTCATGGCCGATGCCGATCGAGTACGCATAGCCGTAGCGGTTGTCGGGCAGTGCCTCGAACAAGTTGTTGTAGATATGCACCTGGCCATAGCGCACACGCGGCGCGCGTTCGCGCACGCCCTCGAACCAGTTGTGGTGCAGGCTCACCTTCAACCTGCCGGCATCGGCGGCCTGGGCGTCGCTGTTGCCGATCAACATCGTCTTGTCGTGGTGGCGGAAGTGGTTCCACGACACCGTGACCCAGTTCGACTGCCGGACGATGTCCAGCAACCCGTCGTGGCGCTGCACAGGTTGCCCCAGCCGGATGGGTTCGGCCGCATCGGGGCGCTCCCCGTCGTCCAACGTGCAGTGGTCGATCCAGACATGGGTGGCCGAGCGCAGCATGATGGTGTCGTAGGCCGAGTTCCAGGCGCCCTGCCTGCCGTCAGCCGGATCCCAGGCCGGGAAGTGGTCGTAGGCGTCCGAAAGACGCAGGTTGCGCACGATGACGTTGTCCACGCCGTCGAGCATCAGGCCACCATTGACAAGTGCTGCGTGCGCGCCCACGCCCACGATCGTCGTGCTGGAGGGCACGCGAAGCATCACCACCGCCGCCTGGCGCTGCGCCGAGCGTTGGCGTGCCAGTTCGAGCGGCCCGCTGGGCGCGCCGCGCCCCCAGCTCGACGGGTCGTATGCGCGCGCAAACGCCTGGGCGTCGAAATCCGGATCGCGGAAGTCCGCTTCACCCAGCGGCCGACCCGAGTCATCGGTGCTGAGGTCGATGCGCGCGGCCACCCGCACGATGCGCGGCCGGCGGTCCGGCATGGCGAGCGCCCGCGCCAGTTCGGCGCGGGTGCGGACCGTGAAGTCGCGCTCGGGCGGAGCATCGGCGCCGCCCATGGTGCCGCCTTCGGCACTGCCCCAACCGTCCTGCGCCGGCAGCGTCTCGCGGCCGATGTCCAGCCCCGCGGTCACCTGCTGGTTGTGCCACTCGGCCATCCGGTTGCCCGCCGTTCCCGCGCTCAGGAAGGCGCGCCGCGACGTCGATGTCGCCCAGGGGCCGACGTGCGCACCGAGCACGCTGTCGCGCACCACCGCCTGTCCGTTGGGATCCCCCGGCCGCCAATGGCCCTTGGCGACGCCGGAGTCCCAGGCGCGGCCCAGTGAGATCGAGCCGGCAGCCAGGCCGGCCTCGCCGATCAGCCGGCTCGCGTGGACCAGGATACCCCGCGCCCGCTGCGGTGAAGTGCTGGGCGCCAGGATGTGCCCGCCGTGCCCGGGCGTGCGCCGTCCCGAGCGGCTGAGGATGGTGCTGTCATCGATGACCAGCGTGCCATCGCCGAAGATGAAGTCCACGTCCCCGGCGATCAGGCTCTGATGAGCGTAAACGCGATCCCCTGCGGGGCTGGCACGCACGTAGAGCGTGTCCTGGTGCCCGAGCAGGGCCACGCCGTGCAGGTGGATGCGGTCGCCCTGCGTCATCAGCGCGACGGCCTGTGCCCCGC